>ERZ772892.3047-NODE-3047-length-12922-cov-33.643040_pt1 | contig 12922 bp, 16 predicted proteins | sample MGYA00512126_ERZ772892 | MGnify/ENA primary metagenome ERZ772892 (study PRJEB29015, sample SAMEA2737697) | human gut metagenome | biome: human gut; feature: human-associated habitat; material: faeces | place: China | collected 2012 ... | reverse complement strand
TTTAAAGTATCAGTGGAATTTAGTTCTACACTGGAATTTACTTTTTCAAGTTAGCGATTGCAGATGTATGTGTGTTGTTTATGACAGCATATACTTTATATTTAACTGTATTTTCAAAGAAAATAAGTTTTATTTCTATGGGGTATGAGTATAATACATTTTATGGTAACAAGTTGTATTTGTATTTAAAAAATCGTTCTTTACATGATATTCCCATATGTAATGTTTTTATTTTGAAAAAATTAGATAAAAAATATAACCGAATTGCAATTGCTGACTATGAGGAACCTTTTATTTTACATTTTGGACATGTTTGTAGGATAGAATCAAATTTTTTCACAGAGATAATGAAATTTGAAAATGAAGAATTTGATGATTTACAGATGAATGCATTAATTGAAATAGATACGGGAGAAAAGCTTATTTGGATTAAACCATATAAAAAGCGCCATATTATTCAGCAATAAGAGAATATAAAAAATTTAACTTTGATACATTATCTGTATCAAGAAGAGTAATAGATGGAAAAGTAGTTTCAAAACCTATCAGCTATGTTATACGAATCATAGGTACTGATATAAATGTATACAAAAAGATTAATACTATTTTTATGATTTGTAGTAGTGAAAGTGGTATTTTGAGCGAGCCTATAAATGGATGCAATGCTATATATATAGCGTATTGTAAATCAGCAGCTGCCATTAAAGAGTATATTTGCAATTCTTTACATATTAAGGAAAATATTATTGATGTGAAACAGATTGAAAAAGGTAAAATTTTACAAAAAATGTAAAATAATGGCAAAAACATTGACAATTGAGGCAACTATATGATATTCTAAGAATAGAAATAGAAAAGGATCACGTTTGACGTGACCCTAATCTAAATTCATATAAAATTTGTTTGCATCTTATTTTACTATGAATTTTTTTAGTTGTCAAATGTGCGTCTTTTCTGTTTTTAGTATTAGCAGAAAGGAGAATTTGTGTTATGAAAAATTCAAAGCAGACATCAGCTAGAGCTGCCAGCGCAGCATCAGCTGTACTTCGTGATGGCAGGACAAGTGCAAAATCAAAAACTGCCGCTGGAAGTGCATTAGCGCAGCGCCCGTCCAAGAAGACGAAATAAGTAAAAGCCTCCCAAATAGGGAGGCTTTTATAGGAGAAAATATTATGAGATATACTATAAAAGCATTTATAAAGGAAAAAAATGAAACGGTTTCAAATGTTGCAAGTAAATTACAACTGTCACGTCCGACCTTTGATACATATATAGCTGCATATGAGAGTGGTTTAAAAATTACTAAAGGAAGATATCAAAAAATATTTGACAGTTTGTTTTCTGATTATTACATATCATCAGATGTATTTAAAGAAAGATTGGAATTGTATCATGAACTGTTAAAATCAGAAAAGAAAAATGAACCAATAGAATATTTATCTAAAAGAGCAGATCGTACATCAATGCTTATGAATGAAATTCGTGATAATATTAGATATAATGGCTTGGATAATGATTTATACAAATTTATTAATCTTGTAATTACAAATTATTCAGAAGATATATTTTATAATTTGGTACAGTTTTTTTTGATTTTATATGGTAAAAAAGATATGTCTCATGTTACAGATTTTCAGACTGCTTATTTTTCTGAATTATACTGTGCATTAAGTGAAATTGATCAGAATGAAATAACATTTAATCTTAAAGATTGGGAGAAATATAAAAAAATAAGCAGAGACGCATATCTTAGAGAACAATTAAGATACATGGAAATAGAAAAAGAAAATATAATGCAGAAACAAGAAGAAATAAGGAGGCAAATATATGAGAATACAATTACATGGATATAGTTATGGGATAGAGAATGTAGAGAAGCACAATATATCTGTTTCTAGATTAACAAATGAAAAGCTTCATTTTATAGAGATAAGATTGAATATTGATAATGATGAAGTCCAGAATTTTAAAAAACTGTTTAATGAGTGCAATAATGGAGATTTAGTGATTATTGATCAGGATCCTGAAATTGATAATCATAGGTTTAAAGGTAAGATTTGTAGTAGTTCTTCTAGTAATAGGGTGGATTATAATACTTTTATTATTGAACTTGAGGAATGCAGCAATAAATCTATCGATACAATAGAAATTGAGGGAATGTGTTTAAAACCATATGAGATATCTCAGGAAATTTCCCAAAATGCAATTATAATAAATGCAAAGGTTAATGTAGATTCAGAACAATTCAATATTATTAATAAATTGAATATAAGAGAGGAACGGTACTTTAATGTAAAACGTCTTGGAATTGATGATGGATCACTTCAAATGCGTTTTGGACGGAATTTATGGAGTGAAAAAGATGGGAACATTAAAATGGCACTGGTATTAGTTGAGAAAGAGTATGATAATACAGATGATAATTATCATGGCTTCTCTGAGCCGGAGCTTTCAATAGCAATTAAGCAGATTAAACAGCTCCGAGCGATAAATGCTCGACTGTTAGATATATTAAATCAGAATAATCTTATTTCTAAAGAGCAAAAGAAAGCTATTGAAACGGAATTGACAAAGGAAGAACTAAAAAAGGAGAGTTATATATATAGTCAGGTCGATGATATTGATGAATGGTGGTAGAGGTGAAAATAAGTAGAATGCATCGCAAATGTAATCTTAATTGCGACAATGAAATGAGCAGTTGTCGGACAAAATTAGCGTTGAATTTAGACAATAGGTAATTGATAAATGATTTTATCAGTCCCTGTGGATAACTCTCCCCTATATAAGGATAGAAAAAGTGTCAGTATTCAGAATTGTTTTTGAATTGACATAAATCATCAGATTTTGGACGTACTTTAATAAGCCCAAATAAGTATTATGACAATTGAATATTTTTTCAGGCAATTAAAGGTTTTAGGCTTCGAATGTATTGTGGACAATTTATTGCATAAGTAACGATGACAGCCGGCTGGCTGGCGATGCCTGAACACAGTGGGGGCAGGCACCATTAAATTTTTATAAAGAGAGAAAAGTTGCCACCAAAAATTAAATTTGAGGCAGGCCTTATTTCTCCTAGACTTGAAGATAGTGTCTTTAATGAGGCTAAAGCTATATTGGCTCAATAATCAAAAAGTATAAATGTGGATGATTTGATACTGTCGGAAGTATTTGCATTATAAACATGATTATTAACGCAGAAAAATAACAAGTATTTACAGATAATTGCGAAAGTACTATAAGTCGGGTTGGCGAGAAACTTCACCACGGACTATTCATTTTAAATCATCATTAATAGATATAGATTGTGTAATTGGAGGTATATATGAAAATAAGTATAAATATATCGCATTTGTTCAGCATGATTGCGATTATAGTAGCAGATGTATATTTAGGATTTGAGTATAAGGGAAATGTTATATTAATTGTGTCTTATACATTCTTAATGTTATATATAGTATTAATGGTATCTGTATTCTCTTATAATCAAAGAAGTAATAAGTATTTATTACAGGTTATGAATAAATTTTGGGGAATCATATCATTTATTCTAGGTGCACTTTTAAGTGATATCCTTAAATGGGGCGTTGCATTTATAAAAGATGATAAGTTAAGTGTGATGGTTATATTGATTTGTTCACCTGCTATTATTGAACTAGTTGGACTTGTGGTGTCTATGGTTGCTTTTATTTTTTGGCCGGGATATACAGTCTGTATCAATAACAATAACAATGATAAGACGGATGAAGATAAAGAGACAATTAGTGTATACAAGAAGCATTTTAAAGCAAAAATATTATTGGGATGTATTCAATATAATTTTGATGATAATGTGTTATATATTAATCTTAATATATTGTATTCTAGTAAGAGGATATTGACTTATGAGAATATGGATATTGCTCCAGCATTAAAACAAATAGTGGATAAACTAGAATTTATTGCTAAGTTAAATCAGAAATGTAATGAAATTGCGGTGTGTTGTGACTTATATGCACCAGAATTACAGGTTACATATAAATTTAATAAAATTAAAAGTTATAATAACAATATCTATTATATTAAAAAGATTAGATAAAAAGTATATGTTAGTTTGGGGGACGGGAGATGTTTTGCGGGATTAGACAGATGAGGCATTTTTTCTTATTCGTAAGCGCAAAATAATTCAACGGATTGCAACAAATTAATTATCAACTCATAATAAGTATCAGGAAATGCTAGTGTTTTACTATACTTATGTTTGCTAGATGCTGGCATTTTACTCTAATTATTATGAGGTGACGTAAAAGCTATGAGAGCACCAAGAGTACCAGTTGAAGAACAATACCGCCTGATTATGGAATGTCGCAAAAGCGGACTGTCTGATTATCAGTGGTGTTTAAACAATGACATTAATCCAGGCACATTTTACAACTGGGTTAAGCGTCTCCGCAAGAATGGCTGCGGAGATATTCCTAAGAAAAATCAGCTGTCAACTTATGAACAGTCTCATCAGGAAGTTGTAAAAATTGAGATGAATTCCATTTCTGTTCCCGCTGACATGAATAAAAATACTGATACAGCCGCAATGGAGTTAATGATTGGAAACATGAACCTGCGTATTTCAAACGAAACGGATCCACTGTTTTTTGCTAAAACAATCCAGATACTTACGGAGCTTTCATGCTAAGCGATATAACAGCTGCCGGCGAGCTTTATATTGTGACTGGGTAAAGGCACTTCTATGGGAAAATGATGGCTTTGTACTCTTGTATAAACGCATGGAAGTAAAAGGCAGGTTCCGCTGGCCACGTTCAAGCCAGGAAGTGCGTCAGCTTACATGGCAGCAATTCGACTGGCTTATGTCAGGTCTTGAAATCGAACAGCCCAAAGCATTTAAAACGCCGTGAAGCCTTGAAAATACTGGCATTTCTGCTGAATAATCTGCGCTCAAATGTGTCCCCGCTGTCCAGACTCTGGAAACCGTAAATCCGTTTTTTGAGAAAACCACCATTCTGGTGGTGGAAACCGTTATCCTATATCTTTAGAATGTAATTTATGCACCAAATGGTGTAAATACATTTTAAGAAGGGGATAAGTGTCCAAAAAAATGATGTAGTAATCTTTTGAAGCGTTTATCAGCGGTACATGGTCGAGACGAGCATTACTAACGTTGAATCCTATATGAGGGATATGGGCTAAAACAGCTATATTCTTTATGTTGAACTTACCAAGATCAAAAAGTTGGTATGATTATAGTGGCGGTGCGTCAATAATTTTAATGAAAGTAATCGACTGTATGAACATTTTTGGCATATACCTGAAAGAAAGTGTAAGTATTCAGTGGACTATGAAGAGCCTTGGGTGAGGGTGCCTGATGCTTATGGAATTGTCTGTGCTAGTGGAGAAATGATTTGGAGAGCTTTGATGTGGTTACACGTATCTTTTTTGAATTGATTATTTAGACTTTTTAATATATGATTATTAAATAGAAATTTGGAAGGGAAAGCAAGATGTTAATGAATTTTAAATTAGGTGATACTATTTCTTTACTTGCGTTAGTCTGTTCTACAATAGGTATATTTTTGACTCTATTAACTTTGCGTGAAATGCAAAAACAACGCTTACTGAGTATTAAGCCAAAACTTATTTTAAAGTTAAAAGACAATAATTATTGCTATTCAAATAATCCTTCTTGTACTGAAAAATATGAACACCTTGAATTTGGGCTTCGGAATATTGGTAGTGGTAGTGCCTGGAAGATAGAAATAGTATCTAAAATTAATGCATCGTTTATACCAGAAGATTACTTAATATTTATTCAAAACAGTGAATTTATTATGATTTTAATTGATAAAAATTCCACAGAAAGCTTTGGGCTGGATGTGGATGACGATGCAACTTATGATGTTTTAGTATCTGGTGAAGAAGTACGATTTTTTTTCATGGAAATAACAAGTTTAGTATATACAGTAATTTCTCTTCTTCTTCGAGATAAAAAAATTGATGAACTCTATGACTTGGAAGGTAAGGATGCTTTCACTGCCTATGTAAACTATAGTGATATTATTGGAAAAAAACATAGTGATATTTATTCCTTACAAATTAAAACTGTTGGTGTTGCTGATGACGAAAAAAGTGTAACTGTAGACTATATTGTTGTGCCTCTAAAGACTACGTTAAAATCTCGCTTTGTGAAAAAAGCTACAAGGGAACAAACTTTTAACTATATGTGTAATGTGCTAGAAATATTTGCTAATTCTAAAACGAAGCAAAAATAAATATTAAAAGCAATAGTGCTAGGTAGTGCGCCATAAAAGGGTTTGAAATAATGCAGGTGGAAATTCTGTTTAGAATTAAAAAGTATTGTAAGTGCCTCAAAAGATGGCGTAGTGCAAAATAGCGTGTAGTTCTGGCGTATGGTTTCATGGTTATTTTTTCTGTGGAAAGATTTAACTGTTCTGCAAGTTCCTGTACTGATTCAAATAACGACAACTGACCATCCACCTGAGTGACTCCAGTGGATTGGCATATTTGGCAAGAACTTTTTGGTAGTTCGTAAGCGCAAAATAATTCAACGGATTGTCATCGATTAATTATACTCTCATAATAATCATTAGGAACTGCTAGCATTTTACTCTAATTATAATGAGGTAAAAAATATGAGATCACCAAGAGTACCGGTTGAAGAACAATACCGCCTGATCATGGAATGCCGGAAAAGCGGACTTTCTGATCATCAGTGGTGTTTGAATAATGACATAAATTCAGGCACCTTTTACAACTGGGTGAAACGTCTCCGCAAGAATGGCTGCGGAGATATTCTAGAGAAAAATCGGCTGTCAATTTATGAACAGTCTCATCAGGAAGTTATAAAAATCGAGATGAATATAGTTTCTGTTCCGGCTGACATGAATCGTCCAAGTGAAGACAGGTCAGATGAACAGCTTGAGACATTGACTCCGTGGAGCAAAGAAGTTCAAAATGTTTGCAAAAATTAAAATGTAGTAAAACGCTTGCATCTAGCAAAGATGATGCAAGCGTTAATTAAAATCTAGCGTTGGAATATTGAGCGCTTACGTTTAAAATATTTTTAGCTGGATGATTGCAGCTGACTTGAAAAAGTAAATTCCAGTGCAAGCCCATGCCCATGGGGCACTGGAATTTACTTTTTCAAGTCAGCAAAAAATAGATAAAAATGAAAAGTATTGCATAATATGTTAGCAAGTAGTAAAATAATCAGTGGTAAGTAAAGTATGAGTAGTTATATAGTGCTGAAACAAATGTTCTGATAGTGATGTAGGCATGAAAGTAAGAATTTAAAGATAGGATTTTATTATAAGTGAAGAATATTTGCTTGTAAAGATCAATAGATTACAATATATTGTCGGCGCTTATACAAGAGTTATAAAATTTCCAGGGCATATTTTGTCCTGTTTTTTGATATAATGACTATTAATTTGATTTATGTTAAATAGAATTATTAAGAGGGACTAAAGGATGACAAATAAAATATTATATACGGGAGGACTATAATGTTCGAATTTCCAAATACATTTAAAAGAGAATATACAGATTATATCACAAAAAAGCCACTAGGAAAATTCATACAGGCTCATAAGTTAGCCATAAGTTGGATGGAATTACTAGCAACTCTCATAGAGCAGATATTATAAATGCAATAACATTTTTCGCAAATACAAATGCAGATAATGAGGAAATTGTTGACCAATGGCTAGATGAGTCTATTAGATCGGGAAAACGTGATATTTATATTAAATTATTGTCATTGTCAGAGAATGATAAAAATAATTTAAAAAGTGATAGTTATGTTCAAAATCATTTAATAGATTATTTACCAGACAATCAGAATCGCCATATTAGCAAAAATAGATATGATTATACATATAAATGTGTATCATACAGTATTAATAATACTGAATATGGGATAAGGGTTTCGATTCTAGAATGTCGACTTATAAAAACTGAAAGTGGAAGTAAAGAAATATTGCCAGTTATTTGTGATATTTTTGTTGACAAAAGTGTCATTATTCTACGTATTAAACCGGTTTCTGATGCATGGGATGAAGATGAGAATGGAAATTTGAAAAAAATTACAATTAATAAAGAAGCAGAGAAGGTTATTTCAGATATTACCAATAAGCTTGATATTGTTCTGATGGCTGATGGCTTACTTTCATATGCGGGATTAAAGCACAAATTATATAATATGATGAAGAAATATATTGAAACTCCAAAGGAGATTCAAGATAAAATAGATTTAAATAGGGAAAAGATTAATAATATTTCGAAAATTATTCAACAACAAATCTGCAATGTTGATGAATCATATGAAAAAGATATATTGTTGGATGTTCAGAACCTAGTGGAAAAATATATTGCGATTTCACAACCGGATAAACAAATATTTACAAAGGATAAAGAGGCTTATCCGGTTATGTTGGCAGCAAAAGATGAAGAGGAATCTTTTGTAAAGCAGGAGGCTGCGCTAAAAGAACCATTACAAATGAAGGCAGTATTTTATGATAATAAGAAGATGATTATAAAAAACAAAAAATGTGATGGGATAATGTTTGCAATAAAGGGTAAGAAAAACGGTAAAGAGTTTGTAGCTAAATATGAAGTAAGAACAAAAGGTTGTGTTGTTAAATTTTATGAGTATGTTGAAGAGGAGGATTCAAATGCGGCAATATTCTCTTTCCTTGATTCTGAAGAATGAAGTTAGTACGGAAGATGCTGATCGTTTTATAAAATATGTAAAAGGTTTAAGTGTAAATGAAAGACAACTTATTCTTGTATCAAAAATTGTAGAGGCAACGGGCATTGAATTTGAAAAAGTAACTCGTATTATGCTTACAGGATGCAGAGTTGGTGTGTTTTATAAGAGAAACATAATATGTTGCCCGGAATGTGGTTATTTTATTGAGGAAATTAAAGAAAATGAGGATACAATAGGCAAATCAATAAGATGCTATTCGTGCGATGAAAATATTACGATAGGTGAAAGTGATATTATTACAGCTTTTTCTGTCAATAATGCGTCATTCCCTTTTGAACATGGGCAGAATCAATTAACTAAAATTGAATTCCCTATATTTATTGAGTCTGCCCAGAATTGTGATAGTAAAAATGCTATAGACAAAATTGCGAATTGTATGTATTGGTTTGTGAATGATTTAAAACAAAAAGATGAAATAGCAGCAATAGCGGAAAAAAGAGAAATAAAAGTTAAAAAAATCAGGACATTAGTTAATTTAATATACATTATTATTGTTGCAATAGTTTGTGGATTTATGGTTTTTTGTTTGGATATAGAAAAACATGGGAATCTTATGCAATTAGTGATGTATATGATGCCAATAATAGTAAAGGAGTCGTGTGATGCTATAGTGGAGCTGGTTTTCGACAAAATTATTTAGAAAATCGAAGAATATCTGTAGCAAAATTCGTGTTTTCGTGACGAATTTTGCTACAGGAGGCAGATATTTTGAGTAGAAAAATGTTGATCCGGCAAACAATGGTAAAAGGAGAGCATTCAAGAGGGGTTTTTAAAGGTAGTCCTGTATCGCTATCTATTGCTGAAGCCATCATGGATTGTAAGTACGTAAATGCAGTTTCTCTTTATCGATTAGAAGCTATATTGGAATATGAGGATATAGAAGATAACGGATTAGATATATTGTTGCAGGCAAATATAGAAGCTGAACAGATAATACATAATATGAATCATTAAGATAAGGTGTTCTAGTGGAAGCAATTTATAGCCATACCATTATTTCAAATAATTTTTACAGAGATAAAGAAAGACTATGATTTAATAGTTATGAAGACCTTGGGGAGGGTCTCTAAAAACTACCACTAATAAAAGGAAATGAATAATAATCGACTTCAAAATTATTATATACGCAATAATATGTTCAATAAAAAGAAGCTTACAGACATAAATGATACATTAAAAAATATAAAAGAAGAGTTAAATGAACTTAATAAGAAAGAGAGCAAACTATGTGGAATAAATGAATCATTTAAAAGAATATACGATATGAATGTGGAAACTATAAATAAGTATAATAAAGAATTGAATGATATTAAAGAAAATGAAAAGAAGTTATCAGATCAAAATGAAAAATATAAAAATGCATTGAAGAGGATATATCACATAATTTCGTATATATTAAGTATTTTATATGGAACTATTCTGGCAATTGGCAGGTATTTATTTAATAATAATAGTGCGCTTGTGGTATCTATATGTGTTATTATTGCATTATTTATCTCAATATTAACATATTATCAAACACCATGGGAAGGGTGTAATGAGACAAATATTTTTAAAAAAATTTTATCACTTTTTAATAGCATAAAAGGAAATTTAATAGAAACTTTTTTGGTAATGTTATCACCGTTTTGTATTGAAATATTTTCAATATTCTTTTTATATTGTTTTCATGTTAAATTGGAAAAGTTTGAAACTGACGTGGAAGGCATGGCATATCAAATAGTTTTTTCTTCTATGTCAGGGATATCAGTGGTGTTATATTTCATGGCAGTATTTCTGATTTCTGTTGTTGCACTTTTTATAAAGTATAAAAAAGAAGTGTAATAAATGGATGAGCAAAATTATATAGTATGTGTTTATGACGTCAATGGTGCAACATATTTTATAAACCATTTGATTATTATGAATGCTGGGCAACTCGGCTCAAAGCTTTTTGAGTTTGAGCGCAGATTACAGAACAAGAAGCACACCTTTGAACAAAGAAAAGCTAATTGGTTTGAAAAAATCGATACTCGATGCGTTCTGGAGCTGGCTTGACGAGCAGAATGTTAATTAAAATATAGTGTTGGAATATTCAGCACTTACCGATGTGAGATTTACAAGTTCTGGTGGTTATAAAATAGTGAAGGGAAGAATAATACATATGACACAATAGAAAGAAGTAGATTATTTATTTCAGCAATTAAGAAGGTGACAGTAATGGGCTATGATGCATATGTGCATATAAATAAGAAATATACAAAAGCAACTATTGAAAAGCTGTTGTTAATGTTGGGATATGAAAAAAGAAAAGATTTTTTTTATTGTGGCAATGATGATGAATATAAGTATTTTACAGGTGTTCAGGTTTGGCTGTGTGATGAAAATAAAGAGGAGAGGATATATAATGTTAGATGTCCAATCTTTGCGGTAGCTTATGATTTAAAAAAAGTGAATGAAACTATTAGGAGTTTAAAACAATACTGTGATGCTACATTTGAAAGTGATATTGGGAAAAATAGATATTTTCCAGAAAGCCAGTTTACTAAAGGTGCAGAAAGTGGGTGTTATTTTGCTGTAGAGCGGCTGTTTAATAATTTTACTAATTTAAGGTATGCTTTGAGCAAATATCCAGCAGATATGGAGGTTGATAAAGAATTATATAAGATAGGAGGACATCCAACTCCTGATATGTTTAATGCAAATGTTTATTCAACATATTTGTGTTCACTAATAGAAGAATATTTTAGATCTACATATATCGCATTATTAAAATATTCTGACAGAAAGGAAAAAATATTAAAAGTTAAATTTACACCATATGATTTGGTAGATATTAGTAATGGAGATAAGACCGTAGAAGAGGTATTTGCAAGGACATTATCGTTTCAAAATATACATAATATTTGTTATAATTTTCATGACTTAAATAGCAAACTCGATATAGGACAGGCACTAAAGGTTCCTTATCGTAATAGAAAGAAAAATCTATATGAGCAGATTGATGAGATTTTAGAAAGAAGACATGGTTTGATACATAGACTAGAAATTGACTATGATTATCGTACATATAACTTACAGAGAGACATAGATGATGTAATTATTGCAATTAAGAGAACATATTGTTATATTTGTAATTCATATGGATGGGAGAAAAAAGAATTAAGTTTGTAAAGTGAATGGATGTGTATAAATAATATTTAAGACAGCGGAAATGGTTCCGTGGGACGCTATTGAGGAAAAGTATGCTTAAATCAATCCCTCCAATTCAATTTGGACCTGTGAATGATTACCAACATTTTTTACATTGATTGTAGTGTTGTGAGCTTTCCTCAATAAGAAAAACAAGAGAAAATAAAAATGCCTGCCCTGTTTGAGCCGGGACGGGTTCCTTTGTGTAAGATTATATAATACCAGTTTTGGAAACTCCAACTTTTGAAGTGAACCAAAGACAATACCTTATGTTTTATTTGGTGTCTATCAGGAACCGTCAGACATGATAATTATTATGGATAACATCTGATGAAGGAAGAATCCCTTCTTTTGTTATCTGATTTACAGAAACTTATTAACCAAGTAGTCTTGATTGACTACACCATTATTATACTAGGATATAGAAAATGAAATTTAATTTTAACAAAAAAATGGTTAGCACAATAGTGATATTGATTTTTGGCGTGGCAATTGCAGTTGCAGCACTGCCTGCAAAGAATATAGTGCTTGAAAATAAAACAAGCTCAGAAATAGCCACAGAGGCAGTATCAGCTACAGAGATGATATTGGATACAGAAAATACAGAGACTAGTAATGTGGATAAGAATTCTGACGAAAGTTCAACAACTACAAAAGAAACGGGCAAAAGCTTGAAAGATACAAAGAGCTCATCAGAAAACACCGATAATAATGATTCCAGGGATTCATATGAGACTGATATAATGAAAAATGATGAATCAGAAAACACTTCAGACGATGTAAATAAAACAGGTGATAAGATTGATAAAAAATCTGAAATAAACAATTCAGGAATGAATAATAATAATGAACCGAAATCTGATAACGGAGTGATAGAGCTTCCAATTATACCGATTGACTAATGTGACGTCAGCTGTGGGTTTACCTACATTTGAAGAAGAAACGTAAGAGGAGTTAATACAATGGAGGAAGTCG
>ERZ772892.3043-NODE-3043-length-12947-cov-7.145284_pt1 | contig 12947 bp, 20 predicted proteins | sample MGYA00512126_ERZ772892 | MGnify/ENA primary metagenome ERZ772892 (study PRJEB29015, sample SAMEA2737697) | human gut metagenome | biome: human gut; feature: human-associated habitat; material: faeces | place: China | collected 2012 ... | reverse complement strand
TACTTATGTAAGTTATACAAAGTACGGTTAAGGTTATGTTCTCTTGACTGCTTTGGTGTTCTAGCTTGTTCTTCTCTTAGCTTTTGGTTCTTCACTCTGTTGTGTGTCTTTACACACTCATAACTGCAATACCTTGCATTGTGGTTTCTTGCAGTAAACTCATTTCCACATACTGCACATACTCTCTTAATTTCCATATTCTTCTCCTTTACTTTTCATACTTTGCTTTAAGGGACTTTAATAAGTCCTCTTGTACATTTGCTTTACCTTGTAAGCTGTTCAAAACTCTTTCATCACAAGTGCCTTCTGTAATCAGATGATGGATAATTACTGCATTTTGCTGACCTTGTCTGTATAGTCTTGCATTAGCCTGTTGGTAAAGTTCCAAACTCCATGTTAAACCGTACCACACAATAATGTTGCCACCGGCTTGTAAGTTAAGTCCATGACCTGCACCGGCAGGGTGTGCTAAGAGTAATGGAATTTCTCCCTTATTCCAACTTTCAATATCTGCTGAACTTTCCAGCTTTTTGGCAAACTTAAACCTTTCCTTAATTCTTTCAAGGTCGTGTCTGAAACTGTAAAAACATAAGATAGGTTTACCGTTTGCAGTATCGAGTAATTCAGAAAGTGCATCTAACTTCTGATTATTAGCCACCACATAACTGCCATTCTCCATATACATTGCACCGTTACTATACTGCAACAGTTTGTTTGTTAAGGTTGCGGCAGTAGTTGCATTTACTTCACCCTCTGCAAACTCTATGTAACTATCGTGTTCAAACTTTTCATATGCCAGTTGTTGCTCAGGTGTCATCTTAACACTGATAATTGAGTCAATCCTTTCAGGCATATCAAGCCAATCCTCTGCTTTCATAGACACACATATGTCTGAAATTTTATCCATAATAGCTTTTTCTGAATTTTCCTTTAGCTTGTAATTGAAAATTGTTGTTTGGTTTCTCTGATTAGGTGTGAAATATCTTTCACGATAACCTGAAACAGTTTTACCTAACCTTTCGCCACTGTCAATAAGGTACATCTGACTCCATAAATCAATTAATCCGTTTGGTGCAGGTGTGCCGGTAAGTCCAACAACTCTTTTACTTCGTGTGATGTATTTTCTTAATGCTCTAAACCTTTGTGCTTTTGGTGACTTAAAGGAAGAAAGTTCATCAATAACAACCATATCAAAGAACCAACCATCACCAACGCTTGAAAGTTCATTAGTCAGCCACACAACATTTTCACGATTGATAATATACACATCAGCCTCTTGTGCTAAAGCCAATCTTCTTTTCCTAGGTGAACCTAAAATCTTTACTACACTTAAATCTTTTAGGTGGTCCCACTTTTCGCACTCTCTGCTCCATGTATCTTCTGCAACTCTTAAAGGTGCAATAACTAAAACCTTTGATATTTCAAATTGATTGTAAATTAGGTCCTCAATAGCTGTTAATGTTATTACAGTCTTACCAAGTCCCATATCAAGAAAAAGTCCACATCTTGGTGTGTTGTAAATTTTCTCTATTGCCATACTCTGATACTTATGAGGAATAAATTTCATCAACAACACTCCTTACCTTTTCTTTACTGTCGGCAGTATAAACCTTTACACCCAGAGAAGAAAAAAGTTTATGTACTCTTGTCTGTTCCGGTCTTGGCTTTTTGCCCTTTGCCTTTAGTTCCACAAAGAAAATTTTTCCTTGTGGAAGTATTACTATTCTATCCGGCAAACCTCTCATACTGGCTGACAAGAACTTTAGGCATAGCCCACCTTTATCTTTCACATATCTTATTAGGTATTTTTCTACCTTTGCCTCTTGCATTTCTATAAATTCCTTTCTTTGTTGTAAATCCGTTTACATAAATATTCCCATAGGAATGGGACTTACAGCCATTATGTAAACAATGTAAACAGAAAATCTATAAACTATCATTGAGTATAGAATTTATAGAATTAAATAGCCCCAATAATTTCTATAATCTCTATAATTCAATATACTTTATGTAAAAAAGTGTTTACACTGTTTACAATTACTTAAAAAGCCCATTCCTAAGCCGTTTTTAGCGTAAACAGATTTTTATTATTTTGTTTACACTTTTCTTTTAAAGCCCCTTTGAATACCATATAGATTACCAAATCTTTGGGTACTATTTTTCACCTGCTCCCACTCTCCTGTACGGATAATAATGTCTTTGATTTCTTTGCTTTTCTGATAGTTAAAATCTTTTCTATCACCACCAAAAGCCTCACACCACACTTCAAGTGGGCATACCTTATCTCTTAAAACTGTACCTTCTTCTTTAACACCAAAGTTATTGCCATTAAGAAATAAACGTCTGTCACTTAAGTCCATTCTTGCCCAGTTTTCAGGTAAAAGTGTATTAAGGTATTTCACCACATCACCGGTTAATGGGCTTTCTTCAAAGTGCTGGTTCTGTTCTTGCTCTGATAGTTTTCTTAGCTCATCAGTATCCATATACAGTTTTTCACCTTGCTTATAAATCTGTACAACCTCAGCCCATATCTGGTCAATTTCATAGTCTGTTAAGTCATCAAAAACATTTTTTACAGCCCTATCAGTATGAACATCAATAGGAAAAAATCTTCTGTTACCTGTTGTATCTCGTAAAAATTCGTGTTGGTTAGTTGTGCCGACAAAGATACATTGCCTTTTTCTAACCTCTGTATGGTGTCCGTATGCTGCACGATAAGCGTCCTCTGACTTTGCAGTAAAGTGCTTAACTGCCTCTACTTCGTTTCTTCTAAGTGCTGACAGTTCGGCAATTTCAATTATCCAAAAGCCTTGTAACTGTTCATATGCCTCTTTGCCTTGTACAGTTGTCAAAGTATCACTAAACCAATGTTTCCCAAGTTTTCGTATAATGTAACTTTTGCCACAACCCTGTGGACCTACTAACACAAGAACATTGTCATACTTAACACCGGGATTAAAAATTCTTGCCACACCGGCAGTAAGCATTTTCCTAGTTGATGCCCTAGTGTATAAATTGTCATCAGCACCTAGGTAATCTATAAACAAGGTTTCTGCCCTATTTATACCGTCCCACTCTAGGCTTGATAAATAGTCCTGTACCGGATTGTACTGATTAGCCATACTAACCAGTGTCCATGCGTCCTGTATAGCAGCTTTACTTTTAATACCGTATAGGCTTTCTGTATAGTGCCTTAATCCTGCATCATCTGTGTCAGTCCATTCTCTCTGTTCTTCGTTACTGTCCCAAGGCAATCTACCTAAAGCAGTATGCCGTCTTGTAAAGGAATTGTATGCCATTTTGCCCTTTAACCGACTATCATTCTTAAAAATCTTTAGGCAATTATCTATTGTAGGAAGGTTGTTGTTCTTGCTATCTGTTGCAAGTTCAAGTATCCAATCGTCATTACTTTCTTCACTTTCCACTATACCCTTAAAATCCTCTGTGCAAGACTGTGTTCTCTCTTTGTGCATTAGAAGTCTTACTTCCTTATCATTAGAGGCAAAGTCCTGCATAGCTAAATATGAAGGCAATTTTACTGTAGGAGTACCCTCTTTTGCATTATCGTCTAAGTCTAAAAACTTATGTAACCTTACAAGGTCAAAGGCATTACAAAGTGTTCCACCACTTGGGTCTGTTGCGTGATTTGAATAGGCAAATTTTCCACCTTCATAAATAACTAACCCTGCTGAGGTACTACCGTTAATGTAGGTATATCTGTCCTGATTTTCACAAGGTGAATACACATCAGGTAAAAACTTTTCTATTACATCTCGCACATTATAGGTTCTGCAAAATGCACCTATTACACCCTTTTTGGTGGTTGGGTCTTCTTGCTTTTTTAATAATCTTTCTTTGTTCTTAACTGTTCTTGATGAATAAGGCCACTGTGAAACATCTCTCCAATCTGTGTAGGTGCTTAGTACCTTATCAACATCAAGTAATTTATTTTCCGAATGTTTAAATACATATTCACCGTCAATACTTGTACTAGCCCAGAACATTAATCTCTGAGGTTGGTATGTAGTATCGTCAAACATATCAATACCAATATCCTTTGCAATGCACCTTGCGACTGCCTCATATTCGTCCGGTGTACAATCTCTTGACAGTGGAATAAGTAATCTTAATCTTGGCTTTTCCGGTGTATGCTTATGTGTGGAATATATACAGTATGTGTATTCTGCAAACATATCAACTGTGTCACAAAAATCTTCACTTGCAAAATCAGCGTCAAGGGTAACTATTGAACGGTAGTTTACATTTTCTCTTTTTCTTCTGCCGTTCTTTAGGTTACCGGCTACAAAGCCACCAACATCCTTAATACTGTCTTGTTTTGACTTTGGCAAATTTCTAAATTCACCTTGTGTTTCAGGTGTTCTGGTGGTTTTTTCAAGCCTTTTTAGTAACTCATCCCAGGTGATAGTACAGTTCTTCCACAACTTTGTATTTACACTTAAACCGGTTGCAATACTGAATTTTCTAATATCTACCACTCCTAATCTTTCTTATAAAATGGTGTTTCATATGCCTCAGCTTTTAGCAGTAAGCCTTTAGCCCATGGGATAGGTTCGCCCATTATATCGGCTACTTCTTTTGCTGATGAAACACCTATAGGAACATCAAGTATCACTTCATCATGAACATGGAAGTTACACTTAAAACCTCTGTCCTCCAGCCTGATTATAGATTCAGCTAAACAGTCCCTTGCAAAGCCTTGTACTATATTCTCCACTAACTTTCCACCAAAGGTTTCCAGCCTTTCCCAGGTGTTTTTAGTTTGGTTCATACCCATATATGTAATTGAGGAACTGCCAAACTTGTTTTCTCCTATTTGTGGCTTGACATATGCAAGGCATCTGCCTGAGGGTAGTCCTACAAACAGAATTCCTGACTGCTTATAAAATGACACACCACATTTTAATTTTTGTGGTTGTCCCTTAATTGCTAACATTGCAGAGGTTTCGCACTCTTTCCAAAATGATGTTATGTGTCTGTTGGTGTTTCTCCACATATCAACCAAAGGTTGCAGTTCTTCTTCCTTTAGTCCCATTTCTAAAGCACCCATAGACTTTAATGCACCTACAGAACCACCATAGCCAAGTGCAAGTTCTGCAATTTTGCCTTTCTGTCTTAAGTGACCGTTTATGCCATGCTTAACTACAGGTACTTTGAACATCTGACTTGCCGATGCACAATAAATGTCCCCACCTTCTTCAAACACTTTCATTCTCCACTTTTCACCTGACAGATAGGCTACTACTCTTGCCTCAATAGCTGAGAAGTCAGACACAATAAATCTGTTGCCTATGCTAGGTACAAAAGCAGTTCTGATAAGTTCTGAAAGAGTGTTAGGTACATTGTAAAGAAGTTCAAACATTTCATAGTCACCGTCAACTACTGTCTGCCTAGCAAGTTCCAAATCTTCAATATGGTTTTGTGGCAGGTTCTGAACTTGAACCATTCTACCTGCCCATCTACCGGTACGATTAGCACCATAGAACTGAAGAATACCTCTTATTTTACCGTCAGAACACACACCATTAACCATAGCCTCATACTTCTTTGTAGAAGTCTTTGAAAGTTCAGACCGTAAAGACAGAACCTTTTTTAGCAGTGGGTCATTACTTTGTGAAAGTATTTCTTTTACTACCTTTTTGTTAAGGCTTTCGTAGGTATTTCCGGTACGGTTTTCTATCCACTTTTTAAGTTGTGCAACTGAATTAGGATTTTCAAGTCCTGTTAGCTTTCTTGACAGTTCAAGGCATTTCTCTTTGTGAAGTGTGCTGTACTGAATAGCATTCTTAGCCATATTTACATCCACTCCAACACCTCTATCGGTAATTCTTTGGTCATACTCCCACAACCTCTGTTCATCAGGATGTAGTGGAAATTTATCAAGTTTCCTTTTAATTTCTCTTTCAACCACTACATCCTGAATACAGTAGTTCTTGAATATTTCCCACTTTTCTGTGTTGTGTTGTGGCAAGTTTCTTGTTCTGCCACCGTTTGATTTTGTAGCCTTGCAGGGCTTAGAAAAATAATCAATACAAGCCTTACCGGTTCTATCCTTCTGTTCCTTAAGTCCCAACACCTTTGCGACACCGGCTAATGACTTTGGAAGTCCAAGTTCAGCACTTTGTATCATTGTGCAATGCCATTGACTAGGTGGCATATCTATGCCTAGATACTTCTTTAAACAAGTTCTTTCAAAGTTAGCATTAAAAGCAGTTTTAATTATTTCTTTATTTTGCAATGCATTAATAATTTCATCAGGGATTTTCTCACCACAAGCAGTATCTACAATCTTTACTTCTTCATTGTCAAAGGTGTAAGCAAAAAGCAAGATTGTAAAATCAGGTGCATCTGCATAAGCATACACACCTGATTTTAGTAGATTAACACTGCTATAGGTTTCTATATCAATGCTCAACTCTTTCATATTAATCTAGAAAATCGTCTTCATCCTCTGTGATAAGGTTGGCAAAGTCATCTTCTGCTCTACTTCTGCCACCCAGAGGCTCACCGTCATCTGTTTTCATAAGGTTGTTAAGACCACAGGCAACACCCTTGTTTCCTTTTGAATTAAAGGCATAGAAGGTAATAGATGCGTAACCATAGCAACCACTGTAGAACTCTGTTGGAACAATAATAGGTCTGCCCTTACTGTCAACAAGTCCCGGCTTTGTTGTTGCGTTAGCATTAACAAAGTATTTGCCCTTGTAGTTTTCGTCATCTTCTCTTTCTTCGTCACCATCTCTTAGTGGTTCTTTTAGCTTGGCAGGAATTTTGCCACCAAACTTTGAAACACCTGCCTTCTTTGCACTTTCAATAGCATTCTTAATGCTTTTGATTGTCTTTGTGTCGTCCTTATCAATAAGAAGTGACACACTGTACTTTTCAGTACCGTCATCATTCTTTCTTGGTTCAAAAACATTTGCGTATGAAAATCTTACCTTGCCCGTGATTACCTTTGTTTCGTTATTGTTAGCCATTATTTTATTCTCCTTTGTTTGTAATATTCTTAAAATCTTCTACTGCATTTGCAGTTGAGTTTATAGCCGGTCTTTTGTCGTCACTATGTACAAGGGTAGGTTTGCCCTGTGGCTTTACCACATAGTCACCTAAAATTTCATTAAAACCTTTTTTGCCTAGAAGTTTTTCCATATTTGATATAGTCTTTATTGACTTATTGAAAATGTCGCTTTCTTGGTACCCCAAGCTCATTAGGTGGTTGCCTATCTCTTCATCAGACTTTGAGTATTTACGAATACTTCTGCCCTCTACTAATTTAAAACCCGGTATTTCTACACCATGGTTAAGTGCTTGATCTAGGGCATAGTCACTAACTGTCTTTACCCATTTGCTGATTTTGTCTGCTTGGTCAATAATATCTGCTATTTCTTCAATAGTAAGCTTTGCAGGTCTTTTGAAGTCATACATTGCAAGTCTTTGTCTTTCTTCGTTATATGCTCTGCATACTGCTCTAGCCTTGCAAAAACCTGCATCACAATGAGGACCTGCAACGCACTCCGTTACATTATCGTTATTGGCTCTCTCTGCCCTTGTCTTGACTTCTTCACCCCAAGCCATTAAACATTCAAAGCTAATAGTTTCTGTGCTGATATTGTCAATTCTAGGCTGATATATGGTCATTCTGATTTGCTTAATATCATAGAGAAAGTCAAAGGCACTAACTGCACCCAATGCATAAAGTCGCATTTGTGAATTGTCCTTAGCTGACACCCTTACACCTGTACCATACTTTAAATCAATAATTTCAAGTGTACCGTCACCAATAATTACTGCGTCACCTGTACCAAAGCCTTCAGGAACCCACAGAGAAAAGTCAAGTTGCTTTTCAATATAGATTTGTGCATCAGGTGTCTTTCCTTTTGCCTCGTTAAACCTTTCAATTACAAAGTCCTTGTAACTGTCTGTGTAATCGTCCATATCCTCTGTAATTTCAAGGTTCTTGATAGCATTGTGGTACTTAACTCTGTTGTACTGATTTAGTGCAAGTCTTAGCTTTGCCTCACCTAGAGAATGAGCATTAGTGCCTTCTTCTGCAAAAGCTGATGTTTTGTCAGGAAACTCTGATTCCATCTGAATTGAACCGGGACAGTTCAACCACTTCTTACTGCCTGAGGCTGAGAGCCTTGCGTGTACTTCCGGCATTTTTATCCCTCCAATACTTTCATAACTGCGTTGTAGTCATCTTCTTTTAGTTCTGTTACCTTATGGGCATTAAACTGTGCTAAAATCTCCTTAGCCTTGTCCTTGCCTTTAGCCTTTGCAAAGGTTGCAAAAGCAGTTCTGATGTCCTCAATCTTATATTGAGGTTCGTCCTTTTCTGCCTTTGGCTCTTCTTTTGGTTCTGCCTTTGGTGGTTCAACCGGCTTTGGCTTGTCCTCAACTTTCTGTGATCCTCTTGCTACCTTCTTAGGTTCTGCCTTAACTGCCTCTATCGGACCTACTGATAAAGCAAGGTTGTTGATAGATTCAGCAAGATTGTTATTGTCAACAAGTAATGCCTCGGCAAGGTTATTGATAGCTCCTGCCAATTCATCAGCTTGTATCTTTACCGTAATTTCCATACTTTTCAATTCCTTTCATAATTAAAACTTGACTTTTCACTTTAGATAATCTAAAATGAAGTTGATATTTTTGTAAGTGTTCTGCTATTAGAACACCTTTCTAGTCACTAGGGAATTGCAGTTCTCTAGTGGCTTTTTCTTTTGTTTTGGTTTTCTGATAACTTTTTGCAGAGGGCTAAAGCACCTTTATGCTCTCTGCCAAGTCTTTGGTACTTATCGATATAAGGGCAAGTTGTGTTAAGTTCACATTTAAAGCACTCACACTTTCTGTCCTCATTCTTATAAAACATTTTCTTTCACCTCCAAAATTAAAATGTCACACATATATTAAGAACTGCAGCTGCAATCCAATATGTTGCCATTTTGAAATCTTTACCTATTCCATAGACTATTGCAGCACCTACATCTAAGATAATCAACAATAGTGGAAAAATGTACTTTGTGTTCATACTTCCTGACCCTCAACAATGTGTTCAACTTCTTCCGGTTTTGTGCCTAGTGCCTCTTCAAAACACCTTGTCTGATAATCGTCTTTAGTTATACAGAGGTTTTCCCTACTGTACGCAACCTTGAGATCGTCCACAATATAAGACAATATGCGTGGCACAATGTACACAGAACCAAAATACAAAAACGGGAGAAGTAAGAAACCACCATACTTTGACAGTAGATTGATATGTAACACTAAGGAAACAATGATTGTAACCATTATTGTTACTGCAAGTCCTACTGCTTTAATCTTTTCTTTCATTGTCCTTTTCCTCCAACTTTCTCAAAAGTCTTGCTATCTGATTTTGACTTTCCTTAATCATCTCAAGCAAGTGCCTTTGTTCGTTCATTGTTTCGTTCCAACTATTCTGTAACCACTTGATGTTGTCTGTATGTGCCTTGTTTAGGCATCCAATTACACCTAGGACTAGAAGTACAAATGCTAGAATGATAACTGCAATAGTGAAACTTCCCATCTTTTTACACTTCCTTTCTTTTGCCTAATTCAGTAGTGCTGAATCAGGATGGTTATTCACATAGTCAGTCATACCCTGACTTATTCTTGAACATATGCCACTTATGTAGCGTTGTTCTTGTTCTTTGGTCAGATGGTTGGTCTTGTTGCCGTTGTGGTCCTTTTCTGCCCATAACACTTGCTTGCCACCATCATTAACCCATACCCTATACGCTAACTCTTTTGCCATTTCATCACCTCTCAAGCTGTGTTAGGCTTTTCAGCCTTTGTTATAGTTGTTTTGACCGGCTTACCGGCAATTCTTGAACAAATCTGACTACACACCATTTCAAGACTTTCCTTATTTCTCTCTGCCTCTTCCGGTGTTCCGGTAAGTTGTGTTACAGTTACATAACTGTCTGTGTTACTCATATCATCACCTCACTAAAAGTTATGTTGTGCCTTGATTGTCCTATGCCTCAACAACCTTGACTAGTTCAAGGCTATCTTCAATAAGGGTTCTTACTAGGCTTGACATCTTCTTGCCTGTCTTCTAACATAGCTCTTCAAGTGTCTTCTGTGTTTCATCAGATACACAAGCAGATACTACATTAGAACCCGGTACTGACTTTCTGTCAGCAAATAGAACGATTGCACCTTTGTTATCTACCATTTATTTCACCTCTTCTCCATTTACGAAAGTTCTACCATCTTGTAGGATTTCATATATAGCATTGCCGTCACTATCAAGCACTACAACACTAACAAATCTAGTACCTGTAGCATATCTTTCAGCGTAATTAATTGCCTTTTTTAATGTGTCAAATTCTTTTGTTGTTATATTTACATAGCCATCCTCATTGCCATATCTGTAATAACAACGATTAGTTGTATACATAAACTCACCTACTTTCTGATAAGTCCCAATTATGGGCCAGTTGATTTACATTGCTTTATCCCAAATTTATTTGACAAAATACAAAAATATTTGTATTATTGTATTAAATTATTAGAATTTGTGAGGATACTGCAATGGAAAATTTAAATTTTGATACTAAAGCAAATACAGAAGTTACTCTTGACTTATCTAAAGCACAACAATCTATCAATCGTGCTTTGAAAGAGTATTCAGATTTCATAAATACAATTCTTTCTAAAGAATTCAACAAAGTATACAATCGAATTTTTGATAACTTAAGTGTTACTTTGAAAAGGACTTTAGAAGAATTTTCCTGTGAGCTAAATACGAAAGTCCTATTTCCACCTGAAACAATTAAAAGCATTCAAGATTCTATTAATGACAGTTTTAAAAGTTTAAATGTTCCGGAAAGTGAAAAGGAAGTTATCATAGACTTTAGTGATCAACAATTAGAAACTTTAGAACAATCCAATATTCCAATTAATGATTATGTAATTCAAGAGAAATCTACTAAAAATAAAAAGTTATTTACAACTAAGATTTTTCTAGGCTTAATTACTCTTATAACTGCGATAATTCAACTTTTTACTGCTTGTGAAGAAAATCAAACTGCTAAAATTGAACACGAAACTGCTATAATTAATAGAGATAATGTTAAATCTCAAAATAAGTCACAAGATGACCAAATTGAAAAACTATCTGAAATAACTAAAATGCTTATAGAAAGTTACAATGCAGCTACATCTAAATAACTTATTTTTTATTAACATTAGAAAGAATAGAGCAAAGCAATCTTGTCAAGTTTTGAACTTCTGCTTTAAGAGTTTTGAGTTCTGAACTTTGTAACCAAAAAGTAACAGCAATCATAATCCAACAAAGTGATCTTGCTGATACTTCAATTAATGTTAGAATTTCTCCAACAGTCATATTTTCCACCCCCTCTTTATAACTGGATAGATTTAACTCTATTCAGTTTTTTGTTAGGTTAAAAGTTTAGAAAAACTAAACTTTTGGAGTAAAAAAATATGTGGAAATATCTTCTACCTTTAAATCTAAAATATCTACTGATTTTATAATCTCTGTTTGAGAAAAATCACTAGCATTGTTAATTTTCGCAGATAAAGTGTTGTTTGAACAACCTAACTGTTTGGCAAAGTTAAAACAAGTTCCACACTTTTCTTTAATCCTACCTTTTAATTTACTATAATTAAATGCAGTTTCATTAGGCATTGTATTCACCTCCCTCATATAATAAAAAATTCGCTCTTTTATTTATGAGCAAATAAATCTGTAAACGAAACATCAGAGAATAAAGAATAAATAGCAAATGCTTCAGATAACCAAAAATCATTTTTGCCAGTCATTTTACTACTAAATGCTCGTTCTGAAATTCCTAATTGTTCGGCAATTTGCTTTTTCTTAATACCTTTTCTAGAAAATTCTGCTTCTAAATTAGGATAATAAGGTTTTAGGCACAACTTATCTCACCTCTTGTTTAGTTTTTCTAAACTTAGTATAACCTAAGAAATTTATATTGTCAACATAAAATTTCAATTTTTCTAAACTTTTTCAAAAATTTTCTTGATTTTTTCTAAACTATATTATATAATTCAATCAAAGAGGTGATATTTATGGCTGAGTTTTACAAACAACTACTAAAAGCTATGGATATAAAGGGTATTACTCAAAGTGAACTTTGTAATAAAACAAAAATTCCTAAATCTGCAATGAGCCAATATATGTCTGGTAAATTCAAACCAAAACAAACTCGCACATACTTAATTGCAAAGGCATTAAATGTAAATGAAGCTTGGTTAATGGGATTTGAGAATGTACCAATGGAAAGAGGAACACAAGAACCTACCACTCCAAAGGCAGAAAATATTATTCCCCTACCAAAGACTAAGTTAGTCCCTCTAGTTGGTACTATTGCTTGTGGTGAACCAATTCTCGCTGATGAAAATATTGAGGATTATGTTCCTATGCCAACAGATACTAAAGGCACATTTGCTTTGCGTTGTAAAGGTGATAGCATGATTAATGCTAGAATATTTGATGGTGATATAGTTTTTGTTAGAGAACAACCTGATGTTGAAAATGGGGAAATTGCTGCCGTTCTTATCGGCAATGACGCTACTTTAAAGAAAGTATATAAATACGATAACAGAATAGAACTTCGTCCTGAAAATCCTACCTACAAAGTTATGAATTATGAAGGTCCAGAACTTGAAAAAATCAGAATATTAGGTAAAGCAATTAGTTTTTATAGTAATATTAAATAAAAGAAAAAGCACTACCTTGATGGGAACAAGATAGTGCTTATATGAAAGTAAAGAGTGGTTATTTCACTTTCAAAATTATTATAACACATTTTGGCATATTATGTCAATACTTAAATGATAAACTTAATAACGATATATTACTAAGTTAAACAAGGTGATAAAATGAACAATTATATTTTAATAGCCGGAGTTAATGGTACAGGCAA
>ERZ772892.3040-NODE-3040-length-12954-cov-3.244205_pt1 | contig 12954 bp, 8 predicted proteins | sample MGYA00512126_ERZ772892 | MGnify/ENA primary metagenome ERZ772892 (study PRJEB29015, sample SAMEA2737697) | human gut metagenome | biome: human gut; feature: human-associated habitat; material: faeces | place: China | collected 2012 ... | reverse complement strand
CGCGGGTTCGTGAGTGGACGGGTGAGAATACGTTCTTATGATGTAGTATGACCACTTGACAAGGTATTCAGGAGGAAATCAAAATGAAACAGAAACTTTCTAATTATATAGCAGAAAAGCTTCTCGCATCCGGCATCACGGATGTGTTTATGATCACGGGCGGCGGCGCGATGCATCTGGATGACGCGCTGGGGCATCAGGAAGGACTTCACTGCCTCTACAATCATCATGAGCAGGCATGTGCGATGGCAGCGGAGGCGTATGCCCGCATCCACAACAAGATTGCGGCAGTGTGCGTGACGACGGGACCTGGCGGCATCAATGCGATGAACGGCGTTGCGGGCGGATTTCTGGATTCAATCCCGATGTTTGTCATTTCCGGACAGGTGCGTTATGACACGACAGCGCGCAGCACGGGACTTCACCTGCGCGCGATGGGCGATCAGGAGTATGATATCACCAAATCGGTTGCCAATATGACAAAATACTGTGAGATGGTGATCGATCCGATGCGTATCCGCTTCTGTGTGGAAAAAGCCCTGTATCTGGCTTACAACGGTCGTCCGGGTCCTACCTGGCTGGATATTCCGCTGAATGTGCAGGCGGCAATGATCGAGACAGACGATCTGATCGGCTTTGATCCGGAGGATTATGAGGCGGGCGGAACCGGCTGGGCGGCAGAGAGCGCGTCCGAGATTCCGGAGGATACCGCCGGAAAAGGTGAATTTCGTGCAAAACTTCCGGCACGTGTGACGAAGGAGACGGCGCGTGCGATCATCGAGAAAGTCCGCACCTCCAAACGTCCGGTGATCAATGCCGGAAATGGTATCCGTATCGGCGCGGCGCACGATGTTTTCATGCGCGTGGTTGAAAAGCTGGGAATCCCGGTTGTGACCGGCGCGGACAGCATCGACTGTATTTATGACGAACACCCGCTGTACATCGGAAAAGGCGGTAACGTCGGCGATCGCCCGGGCAACTTCGCGATCCAGAACAGCGATCTGGTGCTGTCGCTCGGAAGCCGTCTGAGTTTCCGTCAGGTCGGTTACCGTTTTACTACCTGGGCGCGCGAGGCGTATGTGATTGTGAATGATATCGATGCAGAAGAGCTGAAAAAGCCTACTCTGCATGTGGACATGCCGGTTCACGCGGATGTGAAGGATCTTCTGACCGTGATGGACGAGGTTCTTTCGGAGGAAGGAAAAGCGGACGGCGCGGCTTCGATGACGCAGGAGTACAAGGACGCGCAGGCAGAGTGGCTGCGTATCTGCCAGGGCTGGAAGCATGATTATCCGGTGGTTCTGCCGAAGCACATGAACGGCGGCACGGAGACAGAGGCAAACGTATATGCATTTGCGTATGAGATGAGCCGCCGTTTAAATGAGAACCAGATCGTGGTTGTGGGGAATGGATCTGCAAATGTTGTGTGTGGACACGCAAATATTGTGAAAAAGGGACAGAGATTTATCTCGAACTCCGGCATCGCTTCGATGGGCTACGGACTTCCGGCATCGATCGGCGCGTGCGTGGCAGATCACAGCCAGGATATTATCCTGATCACCGGAGACGGCAGTATTCAGATGAATTTACAGGAGCTTGAGACAGTTGTCAGCCACCGGATGCCGATCAAGATCTTCATTATCAATAACGGCGGTTACCATTCCATCCGCCAGACCCAGAAGAATTTCTTCGGCGAGCCGCTCATCGGTATCGGCGTGGACAGCGGCGATCTTGGATTCCCGAGCATGGAAAAGCTGGCGTGGGCGTATGGATTCCCATATGTAGCGATTCATGGAAACAAGGAGCTGGGCGAGAAAGTAGAAGAAACGCTGGCGATGGACGGTCCGGTGATCTGCGAGGTATTTGTAACGCTGGATCAGAACTTTGAGCCAAAGTCCGCGGCGAAGAGACTGCCGGACGGAACGCTTGTATCGCCGCCGCTGGAGGATCTGTCCCCATTCCTGCCGGACGAGGAGATGGACCGTATCATGCTGATTCCGCGTATTAAAAAATAGTAAAGGAAACGATAGAATGAAGATAGTTGTCACAGGCGCCACCAGCTTTGTAGGTCTGGGGGCGGTGCGCGAGCTGTTACATCGCGGACATCAGGTATACGCCGTACTGCGGGAACATTCGACGAAAGCGGATCTGCTGCGGGAAAATGGAAAATTTCCGCAGGGACTCACGATTTTGGAGGAGGATCTGGGGAATCTCTCGAAACTGCCGGAACGGATTCCGGGCGGATGCGATGTGTTTCTCCATATGGGCTGGCGCGGTGCAGGGAGTGATTCACGGAAAAATGAGTCAGTCCAGGAGGAGAGCGTGCAGGACGCGCTGAATGCCGTCCGCGTGGCGAAAGACCTCGGGTGCCGGCGTTTTCTCTTTACAGGTTCGCAGGCGGAGTATGGCATCAAGAGCGAGCTGACAGACGAGGAGACGGTCTGCGAGCCGACCTCCCCGTATGGACGCGCGAAACTGGCAGTACGGCAGCAGGCGGAAGTGCTCTGCCGGGAACTGGGACTGGATTACGGGCATGCACGGATTTTCAGCACGTATGGACCGGGTGATCACCCGTGGTCGCTTCTTTCCTCCTGTGTCCGGGTCTTCCGGGCAGGGGAGAAGATGACGATGACCGCCTGCACGCAGCTCTGGAACTTCATGTATATTGACGATGCGGGGCGCGCCCTGGCGGATCTGGCAGAATATGCGGGAAATCTCGCGGATCATGGATGTGTCTACAATCTGGGCGGTCCGATGGATGAGACAGGACCGCTGCGCGGGTTTGTCGAGACGGTCTATGAGCTGTGCGGCAGGCAGGGCAGCATGGAATTTGGCGTCCGCCCGCCGAATGCAGAGGGAATCGTCAATCTGATCCCGGATATCCGCAAGATGGAGCGGGTGGTTGGCTGGAAGCCGCAGGTATATTTTGAAGAAGGAATGAAGAGAATTCTGGCTTTTCAGAAATGATTTTTCTGCCCTCTGTGCAGAGTGACGGGAGAGAATGGTAAATATTTGGACATATTTTATCAGTTTATGCCAAGTAAATAGCGAAGCAGCCAAAAATCGTTAAGAAAATTGTAGGTTGTCAAAAGAGAGAAAGACGTTTAAAATAAAGGCAGTATAGCCGAAGCGGCTTTCTCTTTTTTTTGTGTTCGAAATTTGGTGGAACGAAACAGAAGAGTTCAAACAAAAAGCAAATTAATAGGAATCAGAAAAGTATGAAAAAAATCAGTATATTAATTCCCTGCTACAACGAGGAAGAGAATGTAGGTCCGATCAGCGAGGCGGTTGTGGAGACGCTGGAGCGCGATCTGCCGGAATATGACTATGAGCTTGTCTTTATCGACAATGATTCGACGGACCAGACGCGCCCGATTCTTCGGAAGATCTGCAGCGAGAATCCACGGATCAAGGCAATTTTTAATGCCAAAAACTTTGGACAGTTCAATTCCCCGTATTATGGAATGTTACAGTGTACCGGCGACTGCGTGATCAGCATGGTGGCAGATTTTCAGGATCCGGTCGATATGATCCCGAAATATGTCCATGAGTGGGAAAATGGCTACAAGATTGTCATCGGCATCAAGACGGGAAGCAAGGAAAACCCGATCATGTATGCGCTGAGGAGCTGCTATTACAAGATGATAAAGAAACTCTCCGATGTCGAGCAGATTGAGCATTTTACCGGTTCGGGTCTGTATGACCGCGATTTTATTGAGATTCTGCGGGAGCTTGACGATCCGACGCCGTTTCTGCGCGGAATCGTGGCGGAGCTTGGTTATAAGCGCAAGGAGATCCCGTATATCCAGCCGCAGCGCCGCGCAGGCAAGACACACAACAATTTTTACCGGCTCTACGATGCTGCGATGCTCAGTGTGACCTCCTATACGAAGGTCGGTCTGCGCCTGGCGACGATCTTTGGAAGTATCTGCGCGGCGATCAGTATGATCGTGGCGATTGTATATCTTGTGATGAAACTGCTTCACTGGTATGATTTTCCGGCTGGTATGGCGCCGGTTCTGATTGGAATGTGTTTTTTAGGGTCGGTTCAGATCTTTTTCATCGGTCTGGTGGGGGAGTATATTTTATCGATCAATTCGAGAGTCATGAAGCGTCCGCTGGTAGTGGAGGAAGAGCGGCTGAATTTTGATACACCGGTAAAAAAAGTTGGGGGCAAACAGCATGAAATGTAATGTCGATGTAGTTCGGATTCGTGAAAATTCGATTCAGCTCAATGGCTGGGCGATCGGAAAGACGCCGGAGACGGAGATCACCTATCAGGTTGAAGATGGGGCACATCAGCCGATCCGGTTTCAGTATGTGGCGACCCGCCGCGACGACGTCAGCCAGATTTATTTTGGGCGAACGGTAGAAAAAGAGCTTGGATTTGATATCCAGTTCCCGTATGAGCGCGGAAAAGATTATTATCTGATCGCAAAAGGCGAGGGACGCAAAATCCGCATTAAATATAATGAAGAACTGATCCGCAAGCGCAGCAGTGTGGCGCACAAGCGGATGCAGAAGATCCGCGATCTGATGAACATGGAGACTGTGCGGGTCTGCCTGGATTTCTGGAAGGAAAATGGTCTGAAAGCCCTGCTGGTAAAATCCAAGCACAAACTGCAGGGAATTGACAATGACTACGATTACGGCGAGTGGTATTCACTGACGAAGCCGACGGCGGAGGAGCTGGAGGAGCAGAGGAAAAAGGTGTTTGACGCGCCGGTTAAATTCTCGATCGTGATTCCGGCATTTAAGACACCGGAGCGATTCCTGCGGGAAATGCTGGATTCGATCGCGGAACAGACATACGTAAACTGGGAGGTCTGCGTGGCGGACGGCAGTCCGGCAGGACAAAGCTGTGAGCGGGTGCTGGAGCAGTATGCGAAGAAGGACAGCCGCTTTAAATACGTAATTTTAGGCGAAAATAAGGGCATTTCCGGCAATACGAATGCAGCAATGGATATGGCGACCGGCGATTATATCGTGCTGGCAGACCATGACGATAAGCTGACACCGAATGCTCTCTATGAGTGTGCGAAACTGTTACAGGAACATCCGGGATGCGACTGCTTCTATTCGGATGAGGATAAGCTGGATATGGACGGCGGCGCTTTGTTTGATCCGCATTTTAAGCCGGATTTCAATATCGATCTGCTCTGCAGCGTCAATTATATCTGCCATCTGTTTGTCGTCAGCCACGATCTGGCAGCGCAGGTGGGCGGCTTCCGTCAGGAATACGACGGAGCGCAGGATTATGACTTCATTTTCCGTTGTACGGAGAAGGCGAAGGAGATCCGCCATATCCCGAAGGTGCTGTATCACTGGCGCTGCCACAAGGATTCGACAGCGAGCAACCCGGAGAGCAAGCTGTACGCATTTGATGCGGGTGCGCGCGCGATCATGGATCATTATAAACGCGTCGGTATCGAGGCGGAGCGCGTGGAAAAAGGTGTGGACTACGGCATTTATCACTCTGTATATAAAATTCAGGGGGAACCGCTGGTATCGATCATCATTCCGAATAAGGATCACCATACGGATCTGGATCTATGCCTGCGGGCGATTGAGACGCGGGCAACGTACCGCAATGTTGAGTTTATCATTGTAGAGAACAACAGCACGGAGAAGGAAACCTTTGAATACTATGAAAAGATTCAGAAGGAATTTTCCAATGTCCATGTGGTAACCTGGGAGCGCGAGTTTAACTATTCGGCGATCAACAACTTCGGCGTGACCTTCGCAAAGGGCGAATATCTGCTGTTTTTAAATAATGATACCGAGCTGATTGCGGAGAATTTCATCGAGGAGATGCTGGGACTGTGCCAGCGGGAGGATGTCGGCGCAGTTGGCGCGAGACTGCTCTATCAGGATGATACGATCCAGCATGCGGGCGTCGTGGTTGGTTTCGGCGGCATCGCAGGGCATACGTTTATCGGGCTTCATAAGGCGGAAAACAGCTATTTCCACCGTGCGATGAGTACACAGGATTACAGCGCTGTGACGGCGGCGTGCCTGATGACAAAGAAAGCGCTCTTTGATGAGGTCGGCGGCTTTACGGAGAAGCTGGCGGTCGCATTTAACGATATCGATTATTGCATGAAAGTGCGGGCATCAAATCATTTAGTGGTTTACAATCCGTACGCATTGCTGTATCATTATGAGTCGAAGTCAAGAGGACTGGAGGATACGCCGGAGAAGGTGGCGCGTTTTAACAGGGAGATCAAGATTTTCTCGGGGCGCTGGCCGGAGATCCTTAAAGATGGAGATCCTTACTACAATCCGAACCTGACGCTGCGGAAGTCCAATTTCGCCCTCAGGGATCTGAAAAAAGAGAAAATCGGAGAACCGTATCATCTGGAGGTATAACCCGGGATGGAGATTACAACGACAATTATTATTCCCAATTATAATGGGTTAAAGTTTATGGACGAATGCATCCGTTCACTGAATGCACAGACGTATCCGAATTTCCGGACGCTGGTGGTGGACAACGGTTCGACGGACGGAAGCGTGGAGTGGCTGAAGGAACATCAGATCGATACGATTTTCCTGCCGGAAAACACGGGATTTTCCGGTGCAGTCAACGTCGGAATCAAGGCGGCAGACACACCGTATGTGCTGCTTTTAAATAATGACGTCCGGGTGGACGAGTATTTCGTGGCGGAGATGGTGCGTGCGATCGGTCAGTCGGAGCGCATTTTTTCCGTCAGCAGTCGGATGATCCAGATGTACCATCCGGACAGGCTGGATGATGCAGGCGATATGTATTCCCTGCTTGGCTGGGCGTACCAGCGCGGCGTGGGACGGGATCTTACGCATTACCGCCGTTCAAGCCGGGTATTCTCGGCGTGCGCGGGCGCAGCGATCTACCGGAGAGAGGTATTTGAGGAGATAGGCTATTTCGATGAGATGCATTTTGCCTATCTGGAAGATATTGATGTGGGCTATAGAGCCCGGATTGCGGGTTATGACAATATATACTGCCCGGCGGCGCTGGTATGGCACGTCGGAAGCGGAACCAGCGGTTCCAAGTACAATTCATTCAAGGTTAAGCTGGCGGCACGCAACAATGTGTATCTGAATTATAAAAATATGCCGTGCTTACAGCTTATCATAAATGCGATTCCGATCGCAGCGGGGATTTTCGTGAAATATTCATTTTTCAGGAAACTCGGGTTTGGAAAAGATTATCTGGAAGGTCTGAAAGAAGGCATACGGACGGCAAAGAAGTGTAAAAAAGTGGCGTACCGCCCGGAACGGCTTAAAAATTATCTGGCGATAGAGCTGGAACTTTTAGCCGGGACATTTCTCTATGTCTATGAATTTGCTGTGAGACAGATCGAGAAAAAAGCAGCATCTGATAAATCGTGAGGAAAAGGTTAGAGTTGTTACTGGGCACGTATGAGTGGACAGTAACTTAGAGTTTGCGCGATGTGTGAACGGTCATGGTTTAGCAGATGCAACACGGAGAAAGGCTGCTTATCAGACAATGTCTGAGCGGCAGCAAGCAAGTGAAAGATGAGGTAGCTTATGAATTATGAGGATGATGAGCTGGAGCGCATGAGGGCGCGCCGCGAGGGCAGAAGCAGCCGTGCCAGTCAGGCAGGGTATTCTTCGCGCGGCAGTTCTGCTTCCGGCACCAGCCGCAGAAGAGTCAGCAGTACAGTCGAAAATAGCCAGAGAAAAGGTGAGGCGGGCAGCAGTTCAGTACGTTCCGGCTACAGCGGTCCTAAGAGCGCTGGAAGTGGAAAAAAGAGTTCGGGACGCCGCGGCAGCCATTACCGTAAATCGGCGCGCCACAGAAAGCATATGATCATTGCGGCGGAGATTGTCGTGATTATATTGATGATTCTGGGCGGTGCGTTCTGGTATATGTATCACAGAACCTTCGGTTCTATGCAGAAGATTGATTTCAACGAGGACCAGGTTAAGAACGTCAACCTGTCCCAGGAACAGATCGATGATATGAAGGGCTACATGACCGTAGCGTGCTTCGGTGTCGATTCGCGAAGTCAGCACGGGCAGATGAATGTCGGAAAAGGTACGAACGCGGATGTCAACATGATTGCCAATATCAATCTGGAGACGGGTGAGATCCGCCTTGTATCGGTATTCCGGGACAGTTATCTGAATATCAACGATAAAAACTCTTATAATAAGATCAACGCCGCTTACGCACAGGGCGGTCCGGAGCAGGCAGTTAAGGCGCTGAATAAGAACCTGGGTCTTAACATTACCCAGTATGCGACGTTCAACTGGAAAGCGGTTGCGGATGCCATCAACATTCTGGGCGGTGTAGATGTCGAGCTGAGCGATGCAGAGTTCTCCTGGATCAATGCCTTCATCACGGAGACCGTAAAGGAGACTGGTATCGGTTCTCATCAGCTGACCCATGCGGGCAATGTACATCTGGATGGTATCCAGGCAGTTGCATACGGACGTATCCGTTATTCAGATACGGACTATGCGCGTACCGAGCGTCAGAGAATTATTCTTCAGAAAGCCTTTGATAAGGCAAAAAATGCAGACTGGGCGACACTCAACTGTCTGATTCAGACGATCATGCCGCAGCTTGCAACCAATGTTGATATTACGGATTTGATTCCGCTGGCACGCAATATCGCGAAGTTCCATATCGGTGAGACCGCCGGATTCCCGGCAGCCAGAGGCGAGCAGGATGTTGGAAAGATCGGCGACTGCGTTATCCCGCAGACACTGGAGTACAACGTAAAAGAGCTTCATAAGTTCCTGTTTGATGAGGAAGATTATCAGGTTCCGTCCAATGTCAAGGAGTATAGCAACCATATCGCGCAGGTAACAGGTCTTACGACGAATGCGAAGCTGATCGGTCATGTTCCGGTCGATCAGGGTGTCAGCGCCCAGACGTTTATCAAGAAACGGGCGAGCCGGATTGCCGCGCAGGCAGCGGCGAAGGATGCCGCTAAGAAGTCATCGACGAGTGCTTCGGACGAGTCGGATGACGAGAGCGGGGATGAGACCAAGAAGGGCGAGAGCGAGAGCTCGATCGGATTGGACGAGATCTTTGATCCGGATGAAGACTGGATTGACTGGGAGGAAGAAGAGTCGAAGAGCAACAGCAGTAAGGGACCAGGAACAACGACGACTCCCGGCAAGAAAAATCATACGGATAAGACAACCGAGGCGGATGATTCTTTATCCGGACCAGGCAGCACATCGGAGACGAAGTCTTCCATTGCAAAACCGGGATCTACAACCACGACAGCGGCAGAGACATCGGCATCCAGTGAAAAGACTTCTCCGGGTGCGTCGGATAATTCCGGTGTGAAAAGTCCGGTCACAGAGATTCAGGAACCGGGGGATTCCGGAAACAGCGATGCAGCAGGCCCCGGCGGTCCGGCAGGTCCGGGAGCTTAATCTGAATTCAGGTGATATACTATGATAAAAGATAACCAGAAACGGCTGAACCATTTCCACGTAGTGCTGGACGCATGTGTCATTGCATGCGCCTACGCACTTGCGTGGTTTATCGTCAATGGAACGTCGTGGTTTAATGTAACAGGGCATAATAAGAGCGCAATGGCAGTCGTCTATCTGGCGGCTGGCGTTCTTATTGTACCGTTTTATTTGATTTTATACGCATTTTTTCATCTTTACACGCCCAAACGGGTTCAGGGAAGACGGGTGGAGTTAGCCAATATTTTTAAGGCGAACATCATCGGTCTTTTGGTGATCTCACTGATGCTTTACCTGGGCGGTAAAAATGAGTATTTCCACAACTTCTCCCGTCCGATGGTATTTTTGTTTTTTGGCATCAATCTCTTTGCTGAGATTCTGATGCGGAATATCCTGCGGATAGCGCTCCGGTCGATGCGGTCGAAGGGATATAACCAGAAGCATCTGCTTCTGGTCGGTTACAGCCGGGCAGCGGAAGGATTTATTGACCGTGTGAATGTCAACCCGGAGTGGGGCTATAAAATCCGCGGTATTCTGGATGACCATGAGGAGTGGGGCAAAGAATATAAGGGAGTGCGCGTGATCGGCAAAATTGACGATCTGGATACGATTCTGGCGCTCAATACGCTGGATGAGATCGCGATCACCCTGAGCATCCAGGAGTATGGAAAACTGGAAAAAATCGTGGCAGGCTGTGAAAAATCGGGTGTGCATACGAAATTTATTCCGGATTATTATAACTTTATCCCGACCCGTCCGTTTATGGAGGATCTGCAGGGACTTCCGGTGATCCACATCCGCCATGTGCCGCTCACGAATCTGCTCAACGCAACGATGAAGCGGACGATGGATCTGGTCGGCGGCATGATGGCGCTCATCCTGTTTTCACCGGTGATGCTGGTGACGGCGATTCTTATAAAGGCGACTTCGCCGGGACCGGTCATTTTCTGTCAGGAGCGGGTGGGACTTCACAATAAGCCGTTTAAGATGTATAAGTTCCGCTCGATGGCGGTACAGTCGGCGGCAAAGGAGAAAAGCCAGTGGACGACGCCGGGAGACCCGCGTGTGACTCCGATTGGAAGATTTATCCGGAAGACGAGCATTGACGAGCTTCCGCAGCTGTTTAATGTTCTGAAGGGCGATATGAGCCTGGTTGGACCGCGCCCGGAACGCCCGTTTTTCGTTGAAAAATTCAAGGAAGAGATTCCGCGTTATATGATCAAACACCAGGTGCGTCCGGGAATGACCGGATGGGCACAGGTCAATGGTTACCGGGGCGATACCTCGATCACGAAGCGGATTGAGCATGATCTGTATTACATCGAGAACTGGACGCTGGGATTTGATTTTAAAATCATGTTTTTGACGGTTTTTAAGGGCTTTATAAATAAAAACGCGTATTGATGAGGAAAACCACATGGGATATGAAGAAGAAAGAGATAGGTCAGGACACCGCCGGAGCCGACGGGCAAAACCGTCGGAGATGGAAGACGATGGTCTGACACTGATCACGGATTCATTTACGGAACGCCGGGAGGACGGATCCCACCGGAGCGGAGATAGAAGCCGAAGTGGTCAGAAAGCGGCAAAGAGGGGACAGACGCAGCCTGGCAGCAGCCGGGAGAGCTGGAATCAGGAGAAAACCCGGACCATGAACCGGTCGGATATTTACGCCGACCCGGTTAAATTGAAAGCGCGCCGGAAAAAGAAGCGGAAGATATGGTTTATTCTTCTGGAGATTGCAGTGCTGATCGGGATTCTCTGCTTTGCGGGATATTCGTATATCAGCAGCCGTCTGGATCTGATGCAGCGGCTTCCGTGGAACCCGGATGAGATCAAAAACGTCGAGATTTCGGAGGAGAAGCAGGAGCAGATGAGCGGTTACTGGACGATCGCGGTTTTCGGTGTGGATAGCCGTAACTCATCGGTCGGAAAGGGCAACAACTCGGATGTCAATATTCTCTGCAACATCGATCAGGGAACCGGTGAGATACGTCTGGTTTCGGTGTACCGGGATTCATATTTAAATATCAGCGACAAGAATACCTACAACAAAATCAACGCCGCTTATATGCAGGGCGGACCGGAGCAGGTTGTCAAGGCGCTCAATAGGAACCTGGATATCGATATTGACGATTATGCGACCTTTAACTGGAAAGCCGTTGCAGATGCGATCAACATTCTGGGCGGCATTGACGTGGAGATCACGAAATCAGAGTTTTATTATATCAATGCGTTCATTTCTGAGACGGTCAAGGCGACCGGCGTCGCTTCGACCCAGCTTAAATCAGCGGGCATGAACCATCTGGACGGTGTGCAGGCGGTTGCATATGGGCGTCTCCGTCTGATGGATACGGACTATGCCCGTACCGAACGGCAGAGAAAGGTTATTTCCCTCGCGTTTGAGAAGATGAAAAAAGCAGATTGGGCGACGATCAACAATATTGTGCAGACGGTATTTCCACAGGTGGCGACCAGCATCGAGATCAATGATCTGTTGAAGATAGGACGAAATATTACGCGTTACCATCTGACCGAGACGACCGGTTTCCCGTCGGAGCTGAGGGAAAAGAAGATGGGACGCAAGGGCGCCTGCGTCATCCCGCAGACGCTGGAGAGCAATGTCATCGAGCTGCATCATTTCTTGTTTGGCGATGAGGAATACACGCCGACTGAGACGGTCCGGACGATCAGTCAGAAAATTGTATCAGATACAGGCGTTCATGGCACGAAACAGGCAGAAACGAAGGAATTGCCGAAGACGACCGAGGCGACGACAATTTCCATCCTGGATCCGACGCAGGAGAGCGGCGCGGACGAAAGCCAGGAAGCCGGGAGCGGCATCGACGAGTCGGAGAAAGAGAACGGTAATGCTTCGGAAACACAGGAGAATGGCGTTTCTGAGCAGGAAAGCCGTCCGGACGGTACGCATGCATCAAAGGAAAATGCGCGGGAGAGCAGTGAGGCAGAGTCTGGCGGTTCTTCGTCGGCATTTCCGGGCGGAAATTCTGGCACCGGCGAGACGGAGAATGGCAGAGAAAAACCTTCCGGCAGCGGTTCCCCGAATGGAAGCAGTGCACCGGGAAGTAAGACGGATGTGGGAATCATCATTGAGTGATGAGAGAGTGTGAAACGGAGGAAATGCTTTGAATTTAGATGGTTTGTACCGGATGCAGGGAATGTTATTTTCCCTGATGATTCTGGGTGCATCCTTAAAGAAGAAGGGAATTATCACGGATGAGGGAAAAAGGGTCATTGCGGATCTGGTCATCTTTGTGACGCTTCCCTGCAGTATCATCGAGTCATTTGAAGTAGAACTGAGCATGGATATCTTAAAGAGCAGCGCACAGGCGCTGCTCGTCTCGTGTATGGTTCAGGTGGCTTGTTATATCTTAAATATGGTACTGTATCCGGGTGTGGGAGAGGAAAAGAAGAAGGTCCTCAAATACGCGACGATGGCGCTCCTCCGGGCTATGTGGGCTACGAGGAAGCCGGTCAGCTGACCGAGAAGGTGCG
>ERZ772892.3031-NODE-3031-length-12975-cov-15.526393_pt1 | contig 12975 bp, 10 predicted proteins | sample MGYA00512126_ERZ772892 | MGnify/ENA primary metagenome ERZ772892 (study PRJEB29015, sample SAMEA2737697) | human gut metagenome | biome: human gut; feature: human-associated habitat; material: faeces | place: China | collected 2012 ... | reverse complement strand
AACAACGGGTTAAATCTAAGTTTAACAATTACTTACACAGCGACGTATCGCACCCGTTCCTGATTTATCATATTCTAATTCATCAAAGAAATCACGCAAAGTAATTCCATAAGCAGAACACAACTCGACCAAAGTGCCAAAGGTTATATTCTTATGGCCGTTTTCAATCCGAGATAAATGAATATCCGTTTGGAATAATACCTTCTCTTGGGATAATTCACGCATCTCTCTCAACTGCCGTAACCGTAAGCCAACAGCCTTAATTAGTTTTTCGTTGCGTTTCAATTTATTCACAATACAAAGGACAGAAATAATGACTCTTTATATATTTACTATTCAATCTACAAACAGAACGATAATACATATTTCATGTAAAGCGTTGATTAAATTATTGATTGCGTCAGGTGACTTTAAGAATTTGTTATAAATTCACGCTAAATTACAAGGTAAAACAGCGGCTTAATTTATCTATGCAATAGTCATGCAGAAAGATAATACACAGAAAAACCGGCGAATTGTTGCCTATGTGGGAAAAATGATTTATATTTGAGGTGCAATCCGTCGAAAGGCGGGGAGCGGTTTGTCGCAGTATCTAAACGTGAGAAATTTAAATCCGGCGGCAAGCACGACATTCGCAAGAGTGTCAGCCTATGCCCGAAAGGGCGAGGTGTTTATCAATGAGCATACGACCTCTAACGGGCGTGGGCTTTTGTGTTATATTGTCTGGAGGGTTTCTCACGACCTTGATACTGCGTATAGCGCAACTGCCCCTCCGCCCGTTAGTTTTTACGGATAGCATGGATTCCGAATGTCGGAGTTCATGCTATCTTTATTAAAGAGGCGATTATTCGACGGATGGCATAACCTTAAAACTGAAAGTTATGTTATCTTTGCGTCATCATACGCGGTGGAAGCCGTGACATATTAGGGACAATCCCGCTGATCTGAACGTCAAACTCGCGCCCATCTTCGGATGGTGTTTCCCAGTCAGAAAGCAGGCTTGTGTTCCTCGGTTTTACCATAGGCTATGGTATGCCGCGGGCGCAAGGGCTGTTTTTGACTGGTAAGGCTCGCGAGGCCGGACGTTCGAGAATAGTACCTACGCCCCTTTTTTGGGGGATAACTACAATCTCAACTAACCCCGGCAATATGTCACGGCAAATCAATCAGAAGAAGGAGGCGTTTTTGGCGTCCGGCGGTCTGCTCAGATCGGCGGGCTTAGCTGTGCCTGTTGCCGGGGTTTCTTCCATATCTAACTTTATCCACCAAGCTCGCCACCTCAATCGTCCCGTGATGCAACAACATCCGGGCCGGGCGCGGGCGGCACGAATCTGTGTGAATTTGCGTCACTATCTTCATAAATGTGCCCCCGCGCCCGTTTTTTCTGCCTGCAATCTGGTCCGGTCTCCCGGCCAAAACGCTGGCGCTATCACCCTTAAAAATTATGCCCCATTGGAAAACGGGCCGCAGAGTCGGCTGCATAATTTTAGGGTCGGGGCCGCAGGCCCGATCAACCTGCGCCCCGTTTTTTTCTCGAAGTTTTACCCCGGCAATTTGCCACGGCCAATATATTTTAAAAAGGTTAAATTTGAGGTTATTGTAACTTCGGGCGAGTGCAAGGAAGCCCGATCCGCCGTGACATTTGCCGGGGTTTCTTCTATCAATACCAACCAAGCTAACCATTTGAACCTTCCCGCGATGTCGCTGCATCCGGGCCGGGCGTGGGTGACACATTTCTGTGTGAAGTTGCGTCACTACAAAATTCTTCATAGTGTCCCCGCGCCCGTTTTTTCACCAAACGCACCCCGGTATAAACTTAAATTCGGTGTGGTTCCGAATGTCGGATTTTCCCGACGCATAGGCAGCCGCGGTGCGCTTTTTTCTCCAGCCACTTTCCCAAGTGGAGTTTTCATAGCATCAGAAGTAACTCCGTCCTGCAAACCTACTGCGGGACGTGCGAGCAGGTTGATTCGCCTTGATTCGGATGCAGCATCCCCAATGCAGTCCGTCTCTGCGTGCGGATCAGCCGGCTCGCTTTCTTCTCACCAAACCCGGATTTCCCCATGAAAGAGAACTTGTTTTACCTCCCGCCCTACGAGGACGAAGCGACGGCCGAAAAGATTCGGGAAATCTACGGCTATCCAATCAGGTACATGAAACAATACCTGCTCGACTTCTTCACGGCCCTGTACGAGGAACAGCATCACATCTACGTGCTGCTCGAAAACCTGCCCCTCGACTATTTCGCTGTCGAAAGGACTTACGACCGCCTGCTGTACTGGAACAACCGCAACGGCAGCCATGAGGTAGACGGATGGCTGTACCCCCGCGAACGATACACGCTGAAAGAATTTCTGGCGAAAAAACGCACCTTCCACCGTATCGACGAATTCGAACTCGTTGCTCTGGGGACGAGTTTTACAAACAGCAAAGCGGAATTACCCTCGCAAAAGCTCCTCAAACAGCTCTACATGAAATTCCTGCAGGAACAATGCGAACGCCACCTGCGGCTCAATACTCCCATCCGGCTCACCCCCGAAATCATCAACCGCTACGGCCTGACCAAGTGGGATGCCGGAAAGATACGTCTCTACATCAACCGCTTCAACCGCAAAGCCAAGACGAAAATCCGGGCCGAATTCGACAAGCTGGCCGCGTTGGACTTTATCCGCGAAGAACTCGAAAAATCCGGCACAGAATGACACGATCCCTTACCATACGGCGGAACATGCACGGCGAAACCATATCGTCGGGCGTCGTCGCGCCGTGCGGCGGGAAATATACAGGGACGGCAGTGGCTCTGAAATCTGGTAACTCATGCATTCGCCGCGTGAGGATGATAATCCCGGCCGTCCCTTTTTTCGACTTCACCACAAACACGATATATGCCGCCGTTCTTCGTTCGGTTCAAGCCTATGGCAACTCGGACGAAAAGGACGGTTATTGCGGGAAGGCAGAGACCTCCGCACCCCATCCCGATTCTCACTGTCTAAAAACAACGGCGGCACAACTCTTAACGGATGCGGTTCCACCCCAAGCGTCCATCCGGACGTACTCCCACAACAATCAAGTAACCGGAACCGCATCCGTATCTTTACCCCCGGACACCAACACGGCCGAGGCCGAGGGTCCGGGCTGCAAAAACCCGAATCTAAATAAAACCAATGGTGACCAACGTGCAAATTGTCACGGCTTATTTACAGAGGGTCGGGATGCGGGTCACACGTCCCCGCATCCCGTTATCACAGCGGGAACAGCGGAAAAGGGAGAATATAACGAATTAAGTGAGGATCGCGCGGATCGGGTAAGTCCGCGCATCCGCCGTCCCGCTTTCTTCAAACCCATCACCCGGCTTTATGCCGTGGCAACAGTCTGGGGGCAGTTTACTGTGTAGGATTAGACATTCAAACTGGGAACGCCGGTTTTGCAAGAGCCGGCGATGTTGCTGCCCCCTCTTTTCGATCCCACCAACCAAATCTAAATAACCCCGCCCGGTGCGTCGTGTACGCCGCCGGGTACAGGACAATGCACCAAAGTCTGTTAGGGCATACGATGGCTTACATCGTCCCGTCCTTTCTTTTGCTCCTTCCGCGGAGGCATGCAGCTTCCCGCGCCAGCCGGGATGGGGAAAATTCTCGGATACAGCCGCAATAATCTCCCGATCCATATTAAACCAAAAGATCATTATTCTTCGGCTTTTCGCACCCGCCATGCAACGGCATATCCATTCTTGATATAGGGGGGGGGCGAAAGCAACACAATATCCATTGAACCTTCGATTACTTATTTTAGTTGCCGTAGTCTCTAATACTATCATGGGACCTTGCTTCATGCTCAGGCTTAAAATATTTATTATGATTTTCAGGTGCGAATTGGGTTTCTTCTCCCAATGAATCGTCTTTACTAAAAGTTACAATTATGTTCAGATAGAAGGTAAATAACGTAGAACCACTTTAAAACTAAAAGCCGCAACTGAGTATTTTGCTTTTTTATGCCATGTCCTATTACCATTAATCATCAAGCCTTCCCCAAGAAGCCTTGATGACACCCTTTCTCCCATTCTAAATTTCTCAGTTCATCCGAACGCAGAGAACTATTACTTTTCCTATCCGGACATTCATAGTTTTCAAGCTGCACATGGAAGACAATTCTGCCCCAGAGATTCCCAGCCCTGGGGTTTTTGTTTAATCCTAACACTTAAATTTATGGACAATCTCCTGATCCAAGAGGAGTTGCTATCCTTGTTGAAGGAAGCGACCCAAGCCTCCCATGTGCAGTTGGAACCATGCGTCTGGCAGAATGCGTATGAAAACTTCTGCCGGCATGCCGAAAAGCTCACCGAAAGCGAATGTTCTTCTAAAGTCATGCGGACCATCGATCACGCCCGTATCGAACTTGAGCAAATCCCAAAACGTCTGTATGCAATCCCGGACCGGGATACAACGGCAGAACTTTACTGCAGCAAAGCGTTGAACGTGCTGCGCGGAGAACTGCGAATCATCACCTTCGAGCTGTCTCATCCGACCTTTGCCGGACAAAATGAAAAGATGTTTGTCTCCCCGCTGCATCTGAGCGAAGGGTTCCATCCTACGAACTTGGTGGAAATCATTACTCCTTTCTTCGAAATGGGACTGTGCGTAACGGCAGAAAAAAGACTCGCAAAACTCACCGAGATTATCCGGGTCTTCGAATGGGCATTCAATATTACAATACCCAATTATGCCGTACTCCGCAACGCAGCCATCAACCGCAAAATCCACCAAACACCTCTGCTCGACAAAATGCGGGAGATATTGATCCGCTTGAGTCAACAGTAACGCCTAAACTTTCCGGGGCTGTTTCTATAACAGCCCTTTTTTCCTCAGTGTCCTGAGAGACCTATGAGTGCCAATGAGTGCCAAGACCCAGAAATCAGCACCAAAAACATCCCTGCAATTTACCTTTGCCGGACCTAAATCTTAACGGCATGCAAAGCGAAGACGACCTGAGAGGACTTGCCAAAGTCATGCAATTTATGCGGGCACTGAGCATTCTCATTCTCCTAATTCATATCTACTGGTTCTGTTTCGACTGGATGGAATCCCTCGGCTGAACGCACCCGACCATAAACCGAATCCTTTCCAGTTTTCACCGTTCATCGCATCTTTTCAAAGCTCCTATCTATTCAAAACTTTTCTGCCTGCTATTCCTCGCTCTTTCATGCTGGGGGACGCGGAGCGTGCGCAATGAACAGATAACCCGCAAAAAAATCATCTCCTGCTTATCACTGGGGACCCTGCTGTTTTTCGGCTGCGGCATCTTTTTACATATACGCGGGGACATAATGCTCCTTTGTTCCCTGTATGCTATCATCTTGGCAATCGGATATGTTTTCCTACTCACCGGAGGCATCTGGCTTGGACGGATGATGTCGGAGCGTATGATGGATGACCCATTCAACGATGAGAATGAAAGTTTCATGCAGGAAACCCGATTAATCAAGAATGAATATTCCGTAAATCTACCAACACGATTCTATTATAACAAACAATGGCACAATGGATTTGCAAATGTAGTAAATCCAGCAAGGGCAGTCGCCGTTATCGGCAGCCCGGGCAGCGGAAAATCCTATTGCGTAATTAATCAATTCATCAAACAGCAGATCGAGAAAGGTTTCGCCATGTATGTTTATGATTTCAAATTCGATGATCTATCGATCATTGTATACAACCACTTGCGCAAACATCTCCACTGTTACAAAACACCCCCGAAGTTCTATGTCATCAACTTCGATAATCCGAGGAAATCACACCGATGCAATCCAATAAATCCGGCATTTATGACCGACATCTCGGACGCTTACGAGAGTGCGTACACCATTATGCTGAATCTCAATAAAACATGGATTACCAAACAGGGCGATTTTTTCGTGGAATCGCCAATTATTCTTCTGGCGGCAATTATCTGGTATTTAAAAATTTACAAGAACGGAAAGTTTTGCACCTTCCCGCATGCGATCGAACTGCTGAATAAACGCTATGCTGATCTCTTTGTCATACTAACCTCATATCCCGCACTTGAGAACTACCTGTCACCTTTCATGGATGCCTGGCGCGGTGGAGCGCAGGATCAGTTGCAGGGCCAGATTGCATCGGCAAAAATTCCTCTTTCACGTATGATCTCCCCGCAACTCTATTGGATCATGTCGGGAGATGATTTTACATTGGACATAAACAATCCCCAAGAACCCAAAGTGCTGTGCATAGGCAATAATCCGGACCGCCAAAATATCTATTCCGCAGCCCTCGGCCTCTACAACAGCCGCATTGTCCGTCTTATCAACAAAAAAGGCAAACTCAAATCCAGCATTATCATCGACGAGCTTCCGACGATCTACTTTCGCGGCTTGGATAACCTTATTGCCACGGCCCGAAGCAATAAAGTCGCTGTGTGCCTCGGACTGCAAGATTTTTCGCAGCTTACCCGCGATTACGGGGACAAAGAGTCCAAAGTCATTCAAAATACCGTCGGAAATATTTTCTGTGGACAGGTCGTAGGAGAAACCGCCAAAACCATCTCAGAACGTTTCGGTAAAATCCTCCAGCTGCGCGAATCCATGTCAATCTCCCCGGAACAAAAATCCACGTCGATCAACACGCAACTCGACAGTCTGATTCCTCCCTCCAAGATTTCAAACCTCAGTCAAGGCATGTTCGTCGGATCAGTCTGTGATAATTTCGATGAGAAAATCGACCAGAAAATATTCCATGCCCAGATCGTTGTTGACAACGACGCCGTAGCACGCGAGACTGCCGCGTATGTACCGATTCCGGATATAACAATCTTTCAGGATGAGAACGGTAATGACTGCATGGAAACACAAGTCGAGGACAATTACCAACGCATCCGTTCCGAGGTCAATCAAATCATCAAGGATGAGATGGAACGCATCAAAAACGACCCCAAACTCCGGCATCTTATTCCCCAGCCCAAACAGCCTGCAGGCGGAAAATAAACCGGATCGCCCCTTGGTCCATAGTGCCTGGAACGGACTGCGAGCGCCAACGGGTGACACGGAGAACAATCTAATAATCAGCAATATATCTTCGCATCATAGGACCACTAAACCTTATATTTTTTAATTATGGCAAAAAAAGAAAAACAAACAGAACCGGCGGAAAAAACGATGCCCGTTCGCCCTGATCCCAACAAGGAAACCATCCTGCTGCGCTATCCTCTGGATGGCAGCGTCAAAGTCGTCAGCGCCCTCAAGGACGAGAAGGGCTCGCCGAGTTTAATCTGGGTTGAACCTTCCGGGAAAAACCAACCTCGTTTTTACGAGTGCAACAACTGCCGCGAAGTCGCCAATTTCTTCGACATGGAGTACCGTCGGGCGTTCGCCGAAAACCGCGACAGGAAAACCATTCCTGAACTCTACAAAGTTCCCTTCGACAAAGTAGGGCTGATCGGCGAGGAACTTCGCAAGCTCTCCGACGATCCCCAAAACGCCGTGATTCTTGAAACCGTCAAGAAGTACCGGACCTACACGGCACAGCTCAACCGGATCACCTTCGACATCGCCCGTATGCCGATCGCGGAACTGGCCGCCGAGGGCTTCGACATCGAACAAATGAAAAAGGACGGAGCCTTCAAACTGCTGGAAGTCGGCAGACAGACCAAATTATACCCGGTCAAAGCGGTGCAAACCGGACATATCACCAAGGAGAGTACCTATTCTCTGCACTGTTTTTTCGACCAAAACGGGGAAATCGGCTTCAAGGCTCAATCTGCTCTTTCCGAACCTGAATACCGAACGGACGAACGTCTGCGAAGGGAACTGACGAAACAAGACATCAACGATCTTCGCGCGAAGAAGACCCTGAACCGTCTGATGCAGCATGACGGAGAGTATTGCTTTGTCGGCTTCAACAAAGATACTCAGCGCATGATCTATGTTCCCTGCAAAGATGTCAGAATTCCGGATTACATCTTCGGGCAATTCATCGGCCCTTCGCGGAAACAAGAATTCGAACGCGGCGGCAGTGTGCTGCTGGAAAACTGTAATTACTCCGGCAACGACAACCATTTCTCCGGTCATGCGCATTTCGATGTTCACCGCAGGGATTACGTCGTAGACGACCCGCATTACGAACGTCCTTATCTCCCGGAACATATCAGGACCCAAATGCCGAAAGAAGAGGTCGATAAATATTTCGCCGGCGAAGTAATGAAAGGCTACCGTTACAAAGGTCGGGACGGAAGGCCATTCACCCAAGATTTCAGACTTAACACTGAGACCAATGCCTGCGAGTTCATCGACTATCAGAAACAGGCAGCAAGCCTACAGCAGACGCAGGGACCGATCAGTGATCCTCCCGAATCGATGGAGCCGCAGGAAGCCCCCTATATGGCGCCTCACATCCCCGAAGAAGGACAGGACCGGAGTCAGGGCCCAAGGATGTAAACCAAAGCCGGTCACAGCCGGCGAATTCTTCAAGGCATGAAACGAAACCAATCAACAGACCCTCTCTATTACCGGAACCGACTTGAAGAGTTCATCCGGGAGAGACACCCCCGGCTCATCCATGCTTATAAACTCATCGGCACACGCAGTAATCTTGCGGCCCAGACTTACAAGGAAGCTATTGAATCCGGTGAAAGCCCTCTTGCGGCTTCAGCCCGTGCCGATACAGTCCTTTATGAAGATCTGATCTTCTCCCGCTTCGACACGCTGCGATGTATTCTGGCAACTGAATTCCCGATGATTCCCGCCCATCGGCAACGTTCGCTCGCCTTAACGCTGGAAACGTATTGCGAAGATGTCTTCGCAAGATATAACCTCGATGATGGCATGGTAGCCCGCAGCGAATATAATCACTTGATTGTTGAGCTGACAAACACACTTCGAATCTATTTTCAACAAAACAACATTTACACGCCACGGCGGGGACGCCCGGCAAACCAACGATAAAAATTACAACTGTCACAACAGAAAAAACACTATTAACAATGAAAAAAATGTTTATCGCGGCGCTGACCGCACTCGCTCTGTATTCCTGCGACAAAGACGAACCCGCAACAGGAACACCGGACCCCAAGCCCGATACCCACGGAGCAACCGTAACCATGACGTTCACCGACGAAAGCCCGACCCGCGCGTTCTTCGCCGAAGCCGCGGCCGCCGAAGCGTGGGAGAAATCCCTGTCCTCGCTCTCCGTGTACGTGTTCAACGCCAAAGGTGACCTGATCGTGCTGCGCAACTTCACAGCATCCGAACTCACGGCCCGCTCCGCAACGTTCGCCCTGCCGCATGCCACGGCCGGTACGACCTGCGACTTTTATGCCGTCGCCAATCTGTCGCTGTCGGGCATTGCCACGAAATCCGCGCTGCTCGCCAAACTGGAGACCGCCGCCGCCGACTACAACGGCACGTTCGCCGAAGTTTCGACCAAAGCCAAGCGCAGCGGGGGCTTCGTAATGACTGCCGGAGTGAGCAAAGCCGTTGCTGACGGCTCTACGACATCCGTGCCCCTGACACTCAAACGTACCGTCGCCAAAGTCGCCGTGCAGACATCCATCGACCCGGCGTTCGCCAGCAAGTATTCCGGGACCCTGACCGTAACGGGTACGAAGCTGCTGCGGGCCGCCAGCCAGACGCCGATCATTGCCCCGGCCACGCCGACACCCGGAGCCATGAGCTTTACCCACACACAGACTGCGACAGCAACATCCGGGAAGTATAACAACCTCTTTTACCTCTTCGAGAACGGCCCCCTCGCCGAAGCAAGCCGCGTAGCGCTGGAGATCACCGCGACATACGACGCCGACGGGAACGCATCCACGACCGCCGACCGCATGGAGGTAGTTTATACCGTACCGCTGACAGGCAAGACCGGGGGCGAGATCGCACGCAACGGCTACTACCGTATCGCAGCTAACCTCACGGGCCTCGTGGGGCAGGATTGCCAAGTCTCCGTGTCGGTCGCCGAGTGGGAAAGCCCGATCACGCAGTCCGTCGATCTGGGAGCATAACCGAATTATTCACCAACACCGCCCGCACCTTTCGGGGCGCGGGCGGTTTAAATAATCACAGATGAAATATTTACTGTTCGCATTGCTTCCCCTTTCGATCTGGTTTACAGGCTGCATACACGATAAAACAGCCGCGGATGCGCCGATAAAAAACGTGTCCGTAGAGGTGGGCATTACGGCCCGACCCGCAGACCGCATTACCCGCGCCACCGACGAAACGCAGATTAAAGACCTGAACGTATATCTGTTCGGGAAAAGCAACACATTCAAACTTCACATTTATACGCAGTCGCCGCTCTTGCAATTCGAATGTCCCGTCGGAGAATACGACCTTTACATTGCCGCGAACCTCCATGCGGATATGGCAGACTTATCCCCGGCAGAACTCGAAGCCTGTTCCATAGCTTCCAGACCCGCGTATGACGATCTGCCGATGTCGGCGAAGACAACCGTAACGATTGCAGCTTCGGCGCAGGGAGAGGTGGTTACGCTCCCGACTATTGAGGTCCGGTGTTGCGTGGCGAAGATCGCCTATAATATTCGTGTCGCCAATACTGCAGGGGACATCAAACTTCAATCCGTGCGGCTGATGAGTATTCCCCGCACCTCGCTGCTGTTCACCTCCGCCCGGCCCTCCGAAAACAAGGCCGATTATACTTCCGGATTCTACTCGGAAATCCCGGCCGCCGGGGGCGCGGCATTTTCGGGCGTATGCTATATCTTCGAGAATAGGCAGGGCCGCGTTCCGGGCATTACTTCGCAAGCCGACAAAAGCGCCCGGAACGCCCCCAAAAACGCATCCTATTTGCTGGTGCGGGCGGTTCGGGGTGGGAAAGTACTGTCATATTCTATCTATTTTGGAGAAAATAATACTGATAATTTCGACATAGGGCGTAACACAATCCAGACATTCAATATCACCATCAATGGGGACAACGAAGTAGATACCCGCATCAGCAGCTACACCCTTAACGTGTACGACACGTATGCCGGCAATATGATCGGCGGCTATTGCCTCAATGATCAATATGGAGAATTGTTAATCGAGGTGGATGGTAACCCCGCACCTCTGACGCTTTGCGGGCGGATAACGGCTTCGGGGGACACGGGGCATATTCTCGTGAACGATACTCCCATCGGTTCCGGGCGTGACCTGGAGCTAACGGACCAGCCGGGATTGAACGAATATTATTTGCATTACGACAAACCCGTATATACGTCTGCCGATTCACAATTCTCCTACACCGTGACAATCGAGGACGACGGCGGCTATGCGCAGTCTTTCAAATTTGAACGGCGTTTTGCCAACAAACTCGACGTTATAGTCGATACCCCTGACAATGGCAAAGGCAAGGTGAAAGTTTCCGACGCGCTGTATTCCGTACAGGTCACCGGAGTGCGTGACCATATTGCAATGTGTTACGAAATGGGCTGCACGCTGGTAGCACTGCCCGCGGCAGGTTATCGGTTCGAGGGATGGTACTCCACGGATGGTTATAAGACGCGGCTTTCAATATCGACAACCTATTTCTATGTGCCGAAATCGGCCAACGCTGCTATCTATCCGAAATTCTCGCCTGCGACATCTCCGCTGGACAGCGACGGTACGGCAAATTGCTACATTGCACCCAAACTGAATACAGAATATTCCTTCGATGCAACCGTGCAGGGCAACGGCAAAAACACGAAAAATATTTGGGCCCTAAATCTTAACGGGATTTCCGCTCGTATGCTTTGGGAATCGGATAGCAAAGTTGTCGAAGATGTAATGTTTGCAGACAGCCGTATCTCTTTCTCGACGGGGACCGTGCGGGGAAACGCCGTGATAGGATTGTTCGACGTTACAGATAATTGCATTTGGTCGTGGCATATCTGGTCCGTGGATTACGACCCGGCATCGACAGCACAGACCTATGTTTCCGGGGCCGTGTTCATGGATCGAAACCTCGGAGCGATCACTACCGATTGCACACAGCCCGCATCCCGCGGGCTGTATTACCAATGGGGCCGCAAAGACCCGTTCATCCATCCGGCAAGCTGCAACAGCGATGAACGTGAAAGAGTGGTCTATACCGAAGGATTCGCATTTAATGTCAGCTATCCCCGGAATGCCGGAACTGAAAGCCCCTATGACGTAATGACCGTAGAGTGGTCGATTGCCCATCCGACAACCTTTATGAGCGATGCCATGTACGAAGATTGGGAAGAATGGGCATCTGTTGTGGATTGGCTTTACAATCATCATCCGAATCTTTGGGGGAACGTCACGACAAGCAACAACAATATCAGCAAGGTAAGCTACAAATCTATCTATGACCCGTGCCCCGTTGGTTGGAAAGTTCCCAGCCCCGAAGATTTTGCCGGAATCGAGCGGGTAAGTCAGTCGTCGCCCTATTATGTAACGATTCATTACAATGGTAATCGTACCACGAATATTCCTATCGGTGGGACTTTCGTTGAAACTCGCTTTATGAATAACGGACAGCTCGGACGACTTTATACCAATGCGCCCTACAATATGCACTGGGGAACGTGGGCTTGTCGATATGGCGATATTTCCTGCACCTCGATTTTTTTCTCGACGGGTTCCGTACCCTCGTTTATCGACACTTCTGATTACTATCGTTACGCCGCAAATCCCATACGGTGCATCAGAGAATAAAAAGCCATGAAGAAAAGACACATCATCATTTTATCGCTTTGCCTGCTGGCTTTTTGGGGCAAACCCCAGTTGGCCGCAGCGCAGTTTTTCAGCGCCAAAGTAAACGCATTGGCCGCACTCACCGGAACGGTGAACGTTGGCCTCGATGCGGCAGTCGCGGACAAGTGGACGTTAGACCTTTCCGCCTACTGGAATCCCATAAACTCCGATTCGTTCAGTTGTCGCTTCTATGGCGCACAGGTCGGCGCGAAACGCTGGCTTTACGAAGCGTTCGTGGGCCATTTCATCGGCGGCCAGCTAAC
>ERZ772892.3014-NODE-3014-length-13040-cov-7.644744_pt1 | contig 13040 bp, 10 predicted proteins | sample MGYA00512126_ERZ772892 | MGnify/ENA primary metagenome ERZ772892 (study PRJEB29015, sample SAMEA2737697) | human gut metagenome | biome: human gut; feature: human-associated habitat; material: faeces | place: China | collected 2012 ... | reverse complement strand
TGATGCCCAGCATCTCCCGAAGCTCTTTAACGGTCACAATGTCCGGGTATTCCGGGAACATCATCTGGTAAAGCTCTCTGATCTCACTTTTCTTCATAGGTTTGAACCTCCTTTGCTTGTTCTGAAGCCGCATTTCTGCGACGGTTTTTGCTTGCTGCCGCTCATCCGCATCGTTCCTGCCCCGGAATCTCACCACGGCGTATCGCTTCTTTGGTGCACTCTCGTCGCAGCAAGTTCCATATCATTCGCTTCCGCACTCGTGCGAAAGCTCATTCGTTTCACTGCTGCTCCTCTTCCCACAAAATCTTCGATTTTGCGGGAGCCCTGAATTATCGGGAAGTCGTGGCGGCACTTGCCGGAAGCATATACTTTGAAGGCGGCGATTCAATTTTCAAGGTACACAGGGAGACAGTCCCCTCAATAGGTAGGCAGCGAGAAGGCCTGTTTTTTAACCCCCTCACTAATCAACTGGGAAAAATTTCTCGATTTGTACGAAGGAATTTTGAAAATTTCCTTTGAAAGCCTCTCTACTAACCAACTGGGAAAATTTTTCGGATTTGAACGAAAAACTTTTGAGAATTTTTCTGTGAGTCTCCCTACTGATCAATTGGGAAATTTTTTAAGATTTTGGCAAAGTAATTTGAGAAATTCCCTCAACTTTTCAAAAGGTCCCTTCACTTACTCTGAATAAGGGGTGCCATTTGTGGGGGTGCTTTCGAGAAATTTCTCAATTTTTCTATCAAGACGCAAAAAAGCCGCCCTCCCGATGATTGGAGGACGGCTGATAATCACTATTGACTTATAGATGGCTCATATATAAATAGGGCACCGGCCAAACGGTCGGTGCCCTATTTCTACATACATTACTGAATAATATGCTGTTTAGAATTTCCATTGTTCCATTTCACACAAAGAAGTAATGTTTACGGATGTAATCCCATACTTCTTACTAATCTGCGGAATCTTCATTTGTTTGTCTTTGTTTTCTTCGGTGATAATTATTAATCCGTATTTCATAGCCGTTGCAATTAGAAATGCGTCGCCAGAAGATGTACCGCTTTTTCCTGTAAATTCAATCATCTTCGGATTTTCAGTGACGATTTTTCTAACATTGTTTTGGATGTCGTCGTCAATTTCAAGGACAGTACATTGTTGGGAAAAAATCCACTCTTTAATTTCTTCATCCTTTATTTCTTCGAATATCTCAGAGCAAGTTACTATCGAATGGGAACGCATATATTCTTCGATTCGTTCCCACTGACTTTTATAAACAAGCCGTGTATGAGTTTCCCCTGGTTTCTGAGACAGTATAGACGATGTGTCCATTATGTACTTATAAGGTCTTTCACTATCGAATAGTGTCATCTGTTCCACTTGGATACCTCCCGCAAAAAATTGTCTATATGGTTTTGGCCTACATTCAAATGGCGGGCAATATCAAGTTTGCTATACACATCGTTCACATATCCCTTATATAAAATCTTGCTTACAGAAGGACTTGTACGGTCGATTGCTTCTCTACTCATATTCCGCGGAATAGAGGATTTTATTCCATTTTCCCTCTGAATTTTTCTCTTTTCCCGATCTTCTTCGATTTCTCTCCTAAACAAATCTGCATAAGTTTCATATTCACTTTGGTCAATCTTACGAAGTTCAAGTAATCTGCGCACTATTACTTCTCGACTTACAGAAAAGCGATCCGCAACTCGCTTAATATCATCAATTGAATATGGTGCAAAATAGTGACCGTGTTCAAGTACAATTCTAAGAGCTCTCTTGGGAACAAGTAATTCGCCCGCTACAGCATTGCAAAACACTTCTTCTGACAAAGTCGATGCTGAACTGCTCATATCATTGCACAAGGAGGATTCCCTTTTGAATAGGTGAACTAGTTCGTGAATAATTGTAAATGTCTTTGCCGGCGGACGATCTTTAGCATTAATGCCGATAATAGGCAATAGCGTATTATAAATTGAAAAGCCTCGAGCTGTATCAATCGTTACATCCGTGAAGCAATGCACAAAAACGCCTTTTGCCTCGATTTTATCACGAACATATAGGTAAAATTGGCGTGTAGAACTACACTTATACTGTTCACCAAGATCGATAGCGAATTGTTTACGGATCGTATTTGCCCATTCATCAACAGAATCGCTGTCAGGAATAAGCGGCTCAAAATCTGGTGGAGTTATTCCAAATTCATCGTCGGCACTTAACAGAAAATCGCGTTCAAGAAGAACATCTATCATAGCGATATTTAATGAGCTGTCATCAATACTAACTGCCCCAGACATCGTTCGCATATTCCGAATATTTGGAATACGCTTCAATGGTATATCGCAAGGATTCATATAGAGACCTGCAAAGGGTATATGCAAACAGGCTGCAATTTTCTTCGCTTGGTTGATGGTTGGCAAGTTTATATCAGTAGGAGTAAGCCACTGATTTAGCTTAGATATATTTAATTTTGTCTTACTGGCGAGAAATTCACTAGATACGCCCTTTTCTTTGCAGATATGAGCCAAAGTATCTTTATTAATAGTCGCATATACATAGCCCACTATATTTCACCTCCACATAAGCAATCAATTTTAGCCCATCCTCATCTCCCGATACACTACATCAGCCAATGCGCTCATAATGGCATTATACTTGTGCTGATCCTCAAAGAGCGAGGTATAGGTATCCTGCGATTCCAGATAGCTGTCCTGGGCCGCTGCACCGAAGGCCTTAGGGAAAATGCTTTCCACAAAAATCTGCGGATCTGAGGTCTGCGCCATCTTGGTCAGCTTCTTGTCGGCCATCAGACGGCTGCGCAGAGCCGTCAGCAGCACTTTGTCTCCCTCGGTGAATTCACCCTTGTACTTTTCGTTGATCTTGGCGATGATCTCATCCAGCGGCGACTTTGTGTCCAGTCCCATTGCACCCTTTTGCTTGGCCGGTTCGTACACGCCCTTCACCTGTTCCAGCTCAATGCTTCCGGCGAAGGTCTTTTGCAGCTTGTAGTATTCCAGCTTCAACTTGCCCTCAAGGTCCACCATATCCGTGGTTTCCGCAGGCAGCAAATTGATCAGATAACAACAGAATACATATTCCTTATGCAGCTCCTTATCGAACATCCGCAGGATCTGGGAAATATAGCCGTACCACTTAATGAGATTGCGCACCTGACGGCGGAACTGATACCGCTCGTTAGGCGTTTTTTGATTATAACGGTCTGCCACAGGCTTCAATACGCTGGTCATTCGCCCCATCGCCCGGGCATCCTGCCGGCCTGTGCTGAAATACTCCTTGGCAAAAGCCTCAATATCTGCATCGTTATAGACCGCAAATCCCCGCAGCTCCTTCTGCGTCTGATAGATCAGGTCAGTGTTGACCTCCTGCGAAAGCGAGGTTTCTTGATAGAACGGCTGAAACGCCTCCAAAATGTCCTCTTTCTTGTTGGCAAAATCGAGAACAAAGGTATCCACCTTGCCGGTGCAGGTGCGATTCAATCTGGACAGCGTCTGCACCGCTTTGACGCCCTTCAGCTTCTTGTCCACGATCATCGTGTGCAGCAGCGGCTCGTCAAAGCCCGTTTGATACTTCTCGGCAACGATCAGAACATTGAAATGGTCGTGGAACTCCGCCTTGGTCTGCGTTTCGGCGATGTGCGTTCCATCCGCACGAACATTCAATTTCGGCTCGGTATACTCCTCATCACCGTCCTGCACAGCACCCGAAAAGGCCACCAGCACCTGCACATCGTTGTACTTCTGCTCCTCTATGTAGCGTTTGACCTCGTGGTAGTAGCGCACTGCCGCAAGGCGGGATGAGGTAATGACCATCATTTTGCCCCTGCCGCCGATCTTGTTTCGGGTGGTTTCCCGGAAGGTCTCCACGATGATCTGTGCCTTCTGCGAGATGTTATACGGATGCAGCTCCTGATATTTGCGAATCACCTTAGCTGCACGGCTGGCGGGCACATCCGGATTATCTTCGGAGGTTTTGACGATTTTGAAGCAGGTGTCATAGGTCATATAGTTCTGGAGCACATCCAGAATAAAGCCTTCCTCAATGGCCTGCCGCATACTGTAAATGTGGAACGGATGAAAGCTGCCGTCCTCATATTCCGTGCCGAACAGCTCCAGAGTCTTGTCCTTGGGCGTTGCGGTAAAGGCAAAGAAGGACAGATTCTTATGCCGCCCCTGAACGGTCATTTCCCGCATCAGGCGGTCGTCCGGGTCCAGCTCTTCTTCGGCCTTGCCCTCGATCTCGGCGTATTCCCGCAGAGCGTCCTCGGTATCCGCAAGGGCGGCTTTCAATTTCAGGGCCGAGCTGCCGGTCTGGGAGGAATGGGCCTCGTCCACGATAATCGCAAAGTTCCGTCCCGCCACCTTATCCACTTCCTGATAGATGACCGGGAACTTCTGCAAGGTAGTGACGATAATGCGCACGCCGCCGTTGATGGCGTCCCGCAGGTCCTTGGAGGTCTTATCTTCCCCGATGGTCTCAATGGCGCCGAGGGTGTGGTCAAAGCCGGAAATGGTCTCCTGCAGCTGCGCATCCAGCACGGTGCGGTCGGTAACGACGACCACACTGGAGAACACCGGCTTGTTCTCCTCATTGAACAACGAGGCCAGCCGGTAAGCCGTCCACGCAATGGAATTGGACTTGCCGCTTCCGGCGCTGTGCTGGATCAGGTAATTATGCCCGGCTCCGTTCTGTCGGACATCGACCAGCAGCTTGCGCACCACATCCAGCTGATGATAGCGCGGAAAAATCAGCGTTTTGCCGTCCTTCAGGTTCATAAACTTCTGGACAATGTCCATCATACTGTCCTTCTGAAAGACATTCTCCCACAGATAGGCCGTCGGGTAGCCGTTGGGGTTTGCCGGATTGCCTTTGCCGCCGTCGTTTCCGGCTCCGTTGGAGCCCTGATTAAAGGGTAGGAAATAGGTGTTCTTTCCGGCGAGCTTTGTGGTCATCCACACCTCGGTGTGATCCACGCAGAAATAGGCCAGAATGCGCTTGTTGAACTGGAAACAAACCTCTCGCGGGTCACGGTCATACATCCACTGCCGCTTGGCGTCATCCACCGTTTGTCCGGTGTACTGGTTTTTTAATTCAAAAGCGAATACCGGGATGCCGTTGAGCACCAGCACCATGTCCACACTCTTTTTTGTATCGACGGAGAAGTACCACTGGCGGTAGCACTCGATGGTGTTTGCCGCCCACTGGGCAGCAGCCGCCTGATTCAGGGCAGACTCCGGCTTAAAATAGCACACCCGAAAACGCAGTCCACGGTGCTTGAAGCCGTGGCGCAGGACAGAGAGCAGCCCTTCCGTCTCGCAGGCGGTGTTGAACGCCGTGCAGAACTTCCGCACCGGGTCCACCTGATTGGCGTTTTCAAATCGCGCCCATTCCTTGGGCTGGGTGCGCTGAACGAAGTCGATCAGGGTATTCACATAGAGCCCCTGTTTCGCGTCATAGGTGTCTGCGCCCTTGGTATATCCGCCCGCCGGGGAGAGAAAGAAGGATTCTATATCCGCTTCAAAACGCTTTTCGGTGGTGATCATAGTTCGTTCCCCTTACGTAAAGTTATCCTCTGTTGTGCTTGTTGAAATGCGCAGCGATAACTGCACAAAACTCTGCCATTGCCTGCTGCTGATAAGCAGGCTCGATTTTGTCGCAGCCGTCCAGAAAATCAGACAGTGCCTTCGCTGTGTCCTGTACCTGCTTGACCTGCGAAAAATGGTGCTGCATTTGCGCCTGCTGCTGAATATAGTCATAGTTCCAAATGTTGTAGAATGGATTCATTTATACGACCTCCTTCTTGCCCGTCACATACTCATAAATCAGGGATTTCTTGTAGTTTTCGATTTCGGTGAGGTATTGCTGCTTCTTAGCAATTAGACAATCAAACTCGTCGCATACATCGGAAATATAAGCCGCAATTCTCTTTTGGCCGGTAAAATCAGTAATTGGGACCCAAATATTTCGCAGATTATCTTGACTGAGTTTTGGTTGCGCAGAACCAGTGATATAGTAATTTAGGTCGAGTGCTTCGAGTGCATAGAAAATAAAATAAAAATCTACACCTGCTTTGGGTTTAAGAATGTGCGCGTGATTGTTTACCCACGCTTTTCCATTGATCTCATACATTATTGGGAGATTTCTCATGCGGAGATTAGCACCGTCTTCCCCTATCAGCATCACATGGTCGTCAATTGTATAGCCGTCTATTTTGTCAATAGCACCAGATGCACCATAATAATCATATAAAACATCCGCATTTTGATTTCTTTTATCGGCCGTAACCGGGCTTCGAAACTGGTCTAAAACATCACACAGCCATTTTAATTTGACAATTTCAAAATCCTGGCTTATTTCCCCAATCCATTCAATGCCGCTGTCCTTCATCGGCCTGTCGCCACGGATGCCCTTGGTGACTGCCTGTGTAATGACCGCCTGTTTCAGCTTTTTGTATTCTTCAATGGACGCACGGGTCTTTTCCAATACCGCGTCAATTACGGCACACTCTGCATCCAAAAATGCCGCAATGCGCTCCTGCTCGGCATATTCCGGGACAGGAACAGTAATAGATTTCATTTCCTGCCAGCGGGTTGTCCAAAGATCGGCTACAATTCCGTGTCCCCACTTATAAAACTCATCCGCAAACAATGTGGTATTAAAAAGCCAGTTGTAATAGCCGGGATGCATAGCCGTCCTCGGTGTCAAAATGATATTGATTAGGGAAACAGACCCATCTAACGGAGAAATACCACAAGAACCACGACGGTCAGAGCGGCTGTTGATTGCGAAATCTCCAACCCGCACCAGTTTTCTGTTGTCTCCATCGTCCGTTTTTGCAGCGGTAGCAAGCTGCGGCAGAATGCCTTGCATTGTCACCGATAACGGCTGATAATCTTTGTCGGAAACCTTTTCATTTCGCTGCGTATATAGGTTTCCAATTTTCGAAAGCTGCCAATCCTGCGGTATAGCCCCGATCCACTCAATCCCGCTGTCTTTCATCTCACGCATCTGCCGTCAGCCCTCCTTGTGAAACAGCGTGTTCAGGCTGTCGGCAATTTCACGCTCCAGCTTTTGAATCCGCTTCACGATGTCGTCCACCGGCTCCGGCGGCTGATACTCATAGAAATAGCGGGTCATCGGTATCTCATAGCCCACCTTGGTCTTGCTCTTGTCGATCCACGCATCCGGGGCGTAGGGCAGGACTTCCCGGGCAAAATAGGCGTCAATGTCCTGCACCAGCGGCACATTTTCGGTGTCCCGCAGGGCGGTGTCCGCCACCGGCTTGCCCCGCTTCATCACGATCTCGCCGTTTTCGCCCCGCTGCGGACGCTCCACTACAATTTTGTTGTAGCCGAACTCCTCGCTGCCGAAGATCTTGCTCTCACAGTACACGCCGGACTTGTCCCCATACACGGCGTTGTTCCGGTATTCGCCGTAGGCCTGCACGATCAGCTCCCGGCAATGGTCGCTGATGTCGTTGCGCTTGGTGCCGATGGCTTTGCGGCGTTGTTCATAGCAGTGGGACGCGTCAATGAGCTGTACCTTGCCGCAGCGGTAGGCGGGCTTGTCCTTGCACAGCACCCAGATATAGGTGGAGATGCCGGTGTTCATAAACTGGTCGGTGGAAAGCTGGACAATGGCGTCCAGCCAATCGTTTTCTAAGATATATTGGCGGATATTGCTGGGGCCGCTCCCGGCGTCCCCGGCAAACAGAGGTGAGCCGTTCTGAATGATCGCCATTTTGCCGCCCGGCGCCAGCTTGGACAGGCCGTTGAGCACAAAAAGCTGCTGTCCGTCGCTGATTTTCGGCAGACCGGGCGCAAAGCGCCCCAGCTTGCCCTTGGCAGCTTCGGCCTCCACCGACTTCTGTTCCCGCTTCCAGTCGATGCCGAAGGGCGGATTGGAAATGCAGTACCGGAAGGTGAAGCCCGGAAACTGATCGTCGGAGAGCGTATCACCGAACCGCATATTATTGGGGTCGCCGCCCCGGATCATCATATCCGCCTTTGCAATGGCGAAGGTGGAGGGGTTGAACTCCTGCCCGAAGCAGGTCACCTCCACATCGCTGTTCAGCTCGTGGATGCGCTCCTCCATACAGGAAAGCATCTGCGAGGTGCCCATCGTCATGTCGTATACGGTCACATTGCCGTCATCCAGCTTGGCATCGCACAGCAGCAGGTCGGTCATCAGATAGATGATGTCCCGGCTGGTGAAGTGCGCTCCGGCCTCCTCGCCAAAGGACTCGGAAAAGCGCTTGACGAGATCCTCAAAGATATAGCCGCAGTCCACAGCGCTGATCTTATCCGGACCGAGGTAGCCCTTGGGGGAGTTGAATTCCTTGATGACCAGATACAGGCTGTTGCACTCCACCATACGGCGAATGATGTTGTCAAAATCGAACTTGGCCAGCACATCCTGCACATTGTTGGAGAAACCGGCCAGATAGTCCCGGAAATTCGCTTCAATGTTGTCAGGGTCGGCCAGCAGGCTCTCAAAAGTAAACCGGCTGGTGTTATAAAACTGATAGCCGGAGGCACGGGTCAGAAAGCCGTCGATAACCGCCAGCTTCTTAACCTTTTCATATTGCTCGATCACTGCATCGTGGGCGGGCAGCAGGCAGTCGTGAAACCGCTTGACCACCGTCATCGGCAGGATCACGAGGCCATATTCGTGGGGCTTGAACGGCCCGCGAAGCACATCCGCCACATTCCAGATCATCGTGGCCTTTTCCTGTATATTTACGCCCACAGCGCTGCTTTTTTCGTTAACCATTGCTTTCTCTCCTCATCCAACCGCCACTTCGACCTTTTTACCGCTGAAGGCCACGCCGTATTTATAAATCGTCCTGACCCCGGCGGTCGTCAGCTCGGTTTCGTATTTCTTATCGTTGATCTGCTGCAAGGCCGTCTCGGACAGCTTTTTCAGCTTTTCGTCGCTGCAATTTTTCTCCGCTTTCAGCTCAATCAGGATGCCCGGAAGACCCTTTTGCGTGGGCTTCAGCTGAATGTCATAGCGCCCGTCGCCGGATTCCCGGTTGGAGGTCACGAAAGCGCCGCCCAGCAGGGCGCACAGTCCCAGCATAAAGCCGTGGTAGAAGTTCTCCCCGGCAGTATCGAAGGAGCTGACCGACTGGGTCAGCAGCGTTTGGATCTGCGCTTTCAGCCGTGCGTTATCGCCGGAGAAGATGGCCTCCTGAACGGAAATCGCCGTGGACGGCGGGATCAGATTCTCCAGCCGCTGCAAGATCTCCTTGTTGTACACCAGAGAAATCTCCCGATTGGGCAGGGAGACCTCGCACATAAAATCGCCGCTGAAGGAGGGCGTGGTTTTCAGCGCCTTCAGATAGCCGGTCACCAGCAGGAAGCTGTAAATGGTGGAGGGATTGCTCTTGATCTGCGGATAGATCACGCCGGTGTCGATGAAGGTGGTGAAGGTCTCGCCGTTGACCAGGGAGGTCAGACGGTTATAAATCTCCTCATCCGCCTGGGCAAGCACTTCCCCGATAATATCGTTGCTGCCGGTGGAGACCCAGAAGGGCCTCGGCTCGCACTCGTTGCTGAAGTAGTTGACCACCGACCACGGGTTGAAAATCTCCGTCTTGCCGAAGCGGTAGCCGTCGTACCACTGGCAAATCTCGTCATACTTATCGGCAGCGCCGTAGTATTCCGCCATCTCCATCACCTCGTCGGCGGTGAAGCCGAAGTAGGCGCTGTATTTGTTGTCCAGCACGGAGTTGATGGACAGGTTGTTCATCCCGCTGAAGATGCTCTCCTTGGCCACCCGCAGAATGCCGGTGAGGAAGCCGAAGGACAGGTGCTGATTATCCTTGAACCCGCCGGAAAACAGGTTTCGCATAAACCGGATGACCTTGTCGTAATAGTCCTTCTGATAGCCCTGCTGGATGGGGGTGTCATACTCGTCGATGATGATAATGGGCGCAACGGCATAGTGCTTGTGCAGCATAGAGGACAGGTCCAGCAGTGCAGAAGCCAGCTCTACCTCGCTGACCTTGCCGTCTGCCAGCTTTTCATAGGTCTTTTTGCTGTACTCGTCGCACTTTTCACCGGTCAGCAGCTCCTTGTGCCGCCGGGTCTCCTTTGCGAAAATATCCCGGATGGCCGCAAAGGTCTCCTCCCAAGTATCAAACTTCACATCCTTGAAGGTCAGGAAGATCACAGGGTACTTGCCCTGATAATCCCGGTACTTCTGGCCGCAGGCCCAAATCTGCTTATCTCGGAAATAGACGGAGGTATCCTTGTCGCTCTTTTCAAAGTAAGTGCGCAGCATATCCATATTCAGCGTCTTGCCGAAGCGGCGGGGGCGGGTGAACAGCGTCACCATCGGACGCTCGTCGATGAAGTCCTTGATCATCATCGTCTTGTCGATGTAGTAGTATTCCGACGATGCAAGGCAGTAGTTGGACACGCCGATGGGCAGGGGCAGCTTCGGCGCGCGCTCCGTCTTGCGGAAAGCGCCCGTCTTGAGCCGCTGATCCGCCGGCTTCTGCGTATCAGCGGGGATCAGCCAACGATTGCCCTGCTTTTTCGCACCGGCGATTCTCCCATTCTTGCAGAGCGTCGCAACTCTCCGCTCCGTTATATTCCAGCGCACTGCTGCCTCTCTTACCGAGATCATTTCAGCCATAGGGGATACCTCCACGCATAAAATCACAAGTACATTATACCCGGATAAAAGAACAATGTCAACAAAGTTCGGAACAATGCTGTTTAAAAACAGCATTGTTCTTTTCTGCGCACAAAACAAGCGGAGGCCATAGGCCCCCACTTGCTCGTTACCCATATACAATTTCCTGCATCACGATCTCGTTCGCTCGGTTTCGGATGCCGTTCCTCTTCCGCACCCACGACTGCGGTTCGCTGGCCTTCAACCTCTCCGTCACGCCCTCGGTGTCTGCGTATTGTTCTACCAACCGAAGAAAGAGTTCCTGCGCCTGCTCCTCGAAGTCTACGAGGTGTCCGTCCAGCGTCCCAGTGGTCAGCAGGTTATAATACAGCACCCGGTGGTGCGCCTTCAGATAGGCTCGCCGCCGCTGGCCGTAAACGCCGATGGGGCGTTCTTCTTCGGGCGGTAAGCAAACATCTGGCAGGCAATAGTCGCCCTGCCTTGTGTAAGTGCCGCCCAGCTGCTCAAATAGCGATTTCATATGTGATCCTCCCATTCAAAATTTCCCCGGCAGGTCTGCAATGCAAAATACACCTGCCTTTCGATTACAGCTTAGCAAAATCGAAAAGCAGGTGCGAGTATGCGAATTTTCAAATCGCACATTGGTATTGTTTTAGTATCTGGGGTCAGTCGTCATCTTCACCATCAAATAAAGAATTGCGGCGTTCATCATCTTCTTCGCGACGATATTCGCTATCATCACAATTGTAAACATACTCGCCTCGGTCAATACTGAAGCCATCTTTTTCGATGTATTCATATTCGCCGGACTCATAATTAAAACACCACTTGGCCATTTTTATTCATCCTCCATTCCGAGTACATGAAAAAGCATTCTAAAAGCAGAATCTTTCTTTGCTTCTTTTTTTGATGAGGATGTCCCATCGAAGTAATAATCTTCTTCCGCTATACGACATTCGCAATTCCAAATAGGATTACCATTGTTATCATATGTCTCCTTAAACTCATAAGTAGGAATGGAAAAATAACCTCTTCGTGCCAATGTTTCAAGTTGGTTAATTGCATCATCACGGTTAGGATTTTCAATTTCGTCACGGATAGATGGAAGCATATCATTTCTCTCTAAATACTCATATGCTAATTTGCAAGCAGCCATTCTCGCCTCACGGATAGACACACCGAAGCCGCAAAACACCGGTAGAGAATCAAGCAGTTTGAGGTAACAATGATATTTAAGCTTAGAATAGTTGTAATCTAACGGAAAGCTTTGATATATAGTGTTATCCTCTTTTAAATACCAAGTCGATGAGCAAGAAGCTTCTTTGTATTTGTACCAAGGAATGCACCCATTCTCGTTCATTTCCCATTCCTGAATAAGTCGCACATAATTGGTGTCGGTATCATTAATTAGAAAGTCTTCGGGCACAAGCATTACTTCAACCACTTTTTGCAAGTCCTTCAGATTCCATCCTGAATCGATCGCAACAGCTCCGATAATAGCTTCAAACAAATCTTCTTTTACAGAATCTTCTTGGTTGATATTATTCTGTATATCGCCCTTACCCATAATAAGATGTTCGGAAAAACCAAGTTCATCCATTCGGCGAGCCAATGCTTTTTTATTCACCATTCGACTTTTGATTTTAGATAGGTCATCTTCGTCATAGTCACAGCCGAAACTATTTACTGCCGGTGCTCCGTAACCCTCTTGATTACGTTTGAATTCTTGTTCCCAAACAGAAAACTTTGTTCCGTCAATCGGATCCCCATTTGCTAAATACCCGTACTTCTGAATAAGCAGTTTAACAACCATAAAATCAAGTGCTTTGTCTCCAATGAACTCGAGCACCTCATTGTTTTCACCGCCGTTCTCTGCAGTATATGAGCGACGAGTGAAAGCTTGCTGCAACAAATCAAGATTTTTAAAATCATACCCGATTTGTCCCTGCACCATTTTCCATACTAATTCTTTTTCCATAATAAAAAATCCTTTCGGTAATGTATTTTACCAAAAGGTATAATAATAGCCTGACAAAAACACTTTCCCTGTGAGAATAGGAAAGACAATGCCAGACATATATCATTAAATTTAATTCTTTGTTTCCGTTTGTTTACTCGGGTTCACTTTCATAAACAGGAATAAACACTAAGATACAATGTTTCAAATTTAATGTATTACGCCCTCAAGCATATTCATTATACCTAAATCACGAAAACAATGCAAGTATATTATTAAAAATCATTTCCTTTGTGGCTATCAAACACAAAGGAGATGCAGAAATATATTAAGTTTTATTTTCTATGCTTCATCTTCCGGCTAAAATCGTTCAGCGTCTGGATATGCCAGAGGCTTTTGCGGGTGATGGAGCGGAAGGTCAGGG
>ERZ772892.3011-NODE-3011-length-13056-cov-5.240828_pt1 | contig 13056 bp, 10 predicted proteins | sample MGYA00512126_ERZ772892 | MGnify/ENA primary metagenome ERZ772892 (study PRJEB29015, sample SAMEA2737697) | human gut metagenome | biome: human gut; feature: human-associated habitat; material: faeces | place: China | collected 2012 ... | reverse complement strand
CTCCGGATCGTGTCCGGCAGTGTACCGGCCTTCCCATCTGTCATCTTTTCTTTTTCTGATGTGGCTGCCCCGTTGGTTCATTTCTTTGCCATGGCATTGCTTCCTTTTATGACTTACCAGTGTCTCGCTTCGCTCGGTTACTCGCATGCATGGAGCCTGTGGGCTCTCATCAACAACACAACATACCACAGGAAAAGAAAAAGCCAGAGCTTGCGGCCACAATTGTCAGAAGGGCTCGATTTCCCCGGTGATCCCCATGCCCAGCGGAAACCCGGTAATGAAGGATATCAGGGAGGTCTCCTCCCGTAGTTCGTTCTCCAGATCCGCCAGTTGCAACAGAATTTCCTGGTTTTGCTGATCCGATTTCCCTTTAATCACTCTGTGGGCCCGGTCCAGTTCCACCCGGGTACTCCGAAGCTCCGGCTCCCGGCAGGCCCCCGCGTGCAGAGCCCTGATGTAGTCGTACATTGTGCCGCCTCCCTGTCAGTGACACACCATACCACAACGCTAGCCCAATAGCCAGTGGACCGGGAGGAGATTTTCAGAAAAGTAACAACTTGGCTATCTGGGTGGAACCCTTAGCTTCATTTTCAGTGCCACAATTCTTGAAGAGGCATATCTGTGCCCACATAACCAGCAATGCCTCTGAGGGCCCTTGTTGCTCTATGGAATAAGGGTAATTCAGTGTTAAAAAGGCATCTCCTCTATTTCATATCCAGAACAACACCCTTTCAAAATCCCGCAACTGCCCGCACTGCGGACAGTCGTGAACGAACCGGCGCAGCAAAAGCACCGGTTTGTTCTCCTGCTATACTCTCAATCGATAGGTTCGCCCTCGATTCTGGGGGAAAACGTGTTCCAACAGCCGCCAATGACTTGCGTCACACGGTGCCGGCAAGGGTTGCAAGCTTGCTTTGGCGGGCAATGGATACCACCTCAGCCCCATTCACCCCGCACAGCGGCCCGCATGGCCAAACAGAGGAGTGCTGTCTTCGTTCTGCTCTTCTGCCCCTCCGGCCGCGCAAAGTGGGTCCGGGCTTCCGCCCGACTTTATGCGTTTGGCGGACAGCCGGGCGCTCTGCTTGCCCCGGACAAGTCCGGGAAATGTAGCTCAAACTTTCGCTTCTAAAGATAAACTTTCAATTCTGCCGTAAATTCGCCCTAATTGCGATTTTCACTTGCAAGCGGGTACTTTTCCTTGACTTCTGCAAAATAACCGCACAAATCGGCTCACGTTGCCTGACACGGCTCTTTGCGTGACAGTGTGACGGAAGGATTGACACTTGGCTTTGTATCATATTTACCGTCACTAATGTCACTGCCGTCACCACGTCTTTCAATTTTAATAAATCTCCCTTGATTAGTTCTGCCAAATTCACAGCTGTACCCCAGACTGCAAAACTGAGAATGAAATTTCAGAAGTCTTTTAGAAAGTATCGGCGGTGTTATTTCTGTTCCGTCGCTTTCTTTGATAAGCTCTGCAAGCTCGGTTGCCGTTCCCTTAAAAGATGTTTCAACAGCAGAAGAGAAATAATTATCTACGGTAACTACAACCTCGTCAAGCATTTTAACGGTAGCTTCTTCTCCGTTGTGCTTTGACCATACGAAACTCTTTTCTGAAAACTCAAGCGGTATTTCAATCGTTTCAATATCTCTGCCAGAGCAATACAGCGTTGCAAGGTTGTCTGTTCGTTTCGGTCTGCTCAAAACAAAAACCGTATCAACTGCACCTGATAAACCAGTTGAACCCGAAAGCATATTCAGAGGATCGTCGTCCCTCTGCTTTCTCAGATGATGCACAAGCAAAATTGCAATATGGTTTTTATTTGCAATCTCTTTCAGGAAAGTCAGGTCGTCATAATCACTTGCGTATGGATTGCTTTTTGTATCATTGTTTCTTATCCTCTGCAAAGTATCAATCGCAATGAAAACTGTATCCGGATGTTCATCAATAAAATTTTCTATCTGCCTGTTCAAGCCGTCATCAATACTTTTTGACAATATTGCAAAGTGCAGATTGTTTGGAGCTTCGTCTGTGATTTCAAGAAGTCTTGATTGCAGTCTTTCAAAGCTGTCCTCAAGCGCAAGATATAAAACTGTTCCCTTACGTGTTTCGTAGTTCCAGATAGGTTCACCGTTGGCAATTTGCAGACACATCCAAAGCACAAGCCACGACTTTCCTATTTTCGGTGAACCGCCCAGCAAGTGTATTCCCTGCGGAATCAGGTGTGATACAATAAACTCAGGTGAGTTCAGCGGCGAATTCAAAAGCGTTTCACCGTCAATAGTTTTCAGCAAATCATTTTCTCTGAACATTTTTAATCCTCCCTTGTTTTAATTTCGGTGGTATAATGTTTGAATTATTACATCGTCATGATATAATAGTAAAACAGTTAAAATCATATTTAAATAAAAAAGTAAACTTTCACAAAAACACAAAAGTTTACTTTTTGACAAAAGGAAGATTCATTGTGTTGCAAGAAAAATATTTATCGGTTCGTATAGATGATGAGGGAAATTTAAAAAGAATATTTCACACTGACAGCAGTGCAGAAAAGTTACCTGATACAACTGCCGTTGACGAAGTTCTTGATTTTGCAGGAATTATGCTACAGCGTTTTCTGAGCAACGCTAAATTAACTGATGATTTTCAGAATCAATACATAAAAAATAAAAAGCTGAAGCACTGTGTGGGTTTTGATGCTTTCAATCACGCAGTTCAGTTGGTCAACGATTATTGGACAAGAATAGATATCTGTCCAGGCTTTATCGCAAGCGATGAATTTAAGACAGCTATACTCAATATTGCAAGTCTTCACTTCTCCATTAATAAATTTCTATATCGCATTAATGAGAATACTGATATGGAGCTTGATGATAGTTTTAGCTTTCTCGGCAATTTTGATTGCAATATAAAATACAGTTATAACGATAAGAAGAACTCTATTGAAAGGGAATATCGTTTTCAATATCCTGATGATTACTATAAATTTCTTCTGATGCACTTTGTAAGGCTAAAACCTAACATATCAAGATGTCGGCTTTGCGGAAGATATTTCAAAGCGAAAACTAAAAAGAAAAATAAGTATTGCGGAAATACTCTCGGTGACGGAGTAACCACATGCAGAGTTTTTGCACCAAAACTTTTCTCGAAGTCCGATATAGAAATCATCTTTGACAAAGTTAATCAGAGAATGTACAAGCGTTACGAACGAGCATTAAGTTTGGAAAAGAAACCTTCTGCAAAGGATCTGACCTATACTCAGTATTGCGATTGGCACGACAACGCTATCAAAGCCAGAAACGATTGTATGGATGGGATTATCTCGTTTGAGCAGGCGTCAAAAATTATAGATATTGAATAAAGCAAAACAGACAGGAGCAACACCTTTGATGCGTTCCTGTCTGTTTATGGGTGTAATATAATTTGGAAATTATTTCTATTCTTGACTAATCACTTCAATGATTATCCTTGCTCCTAATTGGAATCCTTTAATAAAGGATTCACGCTCACATATTTCGGAAATTTCACGATTGCAATCCTTGTATTTTTCCAAGGTTTCTTTCTGCGATTCAGTCAGAGTTGACGTAAGCTTTTCTTCATTCCTGTTGAGCAGTTTCAATAGCTCCTTAACCTCATCATCAAGTTTAGCGCTTTTTTCGAGAGGGAATAGGTTTCCGTAAAATAAATCTTCAAGTGTATTCATTGTTGCACCGCCTTTCAGCAAGCAACAATATCACAACTATTTTCAGAAGTCCAGACTTTTTTATATAGCAATAACAGATCAGCAATAGGTCAGCTTAAAAATAACAAGAAATAGCTTTATTTATTTCAAACTTTCTTCAGTGACACTTGAGAGAGAATATGAGCTACAGTTTGTTTTTGTCTGGAATGACTATATTGTTACCGAAAAAGTCAGGCATTTCCGAAAAAATTTGTGAAATTATTGCAACTGAATGTAAACTGTGATATAATTTACTAATATATACCCAATATCGACAAAATATACTTATTGGAAGCGGATTATGTATGAACAAACTCAGAGAAAACAAACCTACTGCCGATGTGCTGATGGTTTCAATGAGGGCAATGGGATATTCTTTTGAAAGTGCTGTTGCAGACATTATTGATAATAGCATAAGTGCCCATGCAAAAGATATTTCTGTCAGATTTCCCATAGATCCTTCAGAGTGCTATATTGCAATATATGACAACGGTGACGGAATGACAGCGGAAGAACTCTTTGACGCTATGAAATACGGAAGCGAATCTAAAAGAGAAGGCAGAGCAGATGATGACCTTGGCAGATTTGGTCTGGGATTAAAGGCTGCTTCCCTGTCCCAGTGCAGAAGACTTACTGTTGCAAGCAAGAAAAATGGTGTTATATCAGCGTTTATCTGGGATCTCGATGTAGTAGAACAGAAACGTGACTGGTATGTAATAGAATGTTCTCAGGAACAGACAAAGAATATCCGGTTTATTGATTGTCTGGAGAAGTACAAAAGCGGTACTGTTGTTTTGTGGGAAAATTTTGATATTATTGAGAAATCTACAGGAAATGTATTTGGTACACTCAGCAATTATATGACACAGACATCCGACTATCTTTCTCTGATATTCCATCGTTTTCTTAATCGAAACGACAAATCGGCTGTAAAAATAAGCGTTAACAATTTTCAGCTCCGTGGTATTGATCCATTCCTTGAAAATCACAATAAGACGAATATACGGAGAGAGATAAAAATCACAATTCCGGATTCTGAAGGAAATGAGCATATTTTAACAGTTCAGCCCTTTATTCTTCCTTTTCAGAAAGATTTATCACCTGAAGATAAGAAACGATCAGGCGGTATCGAAAATTACCGTTCAAGACAGGGGTTTTACATATATAGAAATGAACGACTTATTGTATGGGGCACATGGTTCAACAGACATCGTGATGAACTCACCAAATATGCAAGAATCAGGGTTGATATTCCTAATTCTCTCGATGATATCTGGGGTATTGATATTAAAAAGCAGAGTGCTACTATTCCTCTTTCGATAAGAAAAAGGCTGACAAAAGCTGTTGATGAAGCTATGGATATATCCGTACATAAGCAGACTTACCGTGGCAGAATAGCTAAAGTTGATGAGGAGCGGGATTATGTATGGGATCGTATCAGTCAACGGGAAGGTTTATTTACATACCGCATTAATCGTGATTCAAAGGTATTTGACCTTATAAAAGAGACAATCAATGAAGAAGCATTGCCGTATCTTGATATGATTCTGGAAGAAATTGAGAACAATCTTCCGTATCAGCAGATTTACATTGACAAGTCACATAATATCATAGATGAAGAAACTACAGATGAAAGAATATCTGATGTTGAAGCAAAAGCTGAAGTAATGATAAAATTTGCTGTCAGTGCAGGTGCTACGGATATAAACGGAATGATAGACAGACTATTTCTGTCTGAACCGTTCAGTAATTTTCCTGAGCTGAAAGATAAACTGAAGGAGAATCATAATGGTTAATCAGGAGAGAGTCAACAGTATTGTTGTCATAGTACGGAATATGATTGAGGTAAGAGGTATTTCAGATAATCTTACTGAAGAAATAATAGATGAGCTCATTAAAGAAGCGATCGGCTTTGTCGGCATCAACTGTATTGATGAAGAACTGGAAGCGTGTCGTCGTGACCTGAAATACAGATATATGATAAAGTCCATACCAGGTAGCAAAATACTCAATGATTATAATCAGGATGAATGGTACTCGGATATAAAGGACGATATTCAGCAGAAATTCTGGTTAAGATATAAAGATTATCTGATTGATGAAAAACATTTCAGTCCGAATGTAGTCAGCAAACTCGGCAATGAAACGCTCGATCAGGATCTGATGAATTACCTGCTCAATCCGAATATTGAAACAGATACCCCTGTCCTTAGGAGAGGGCTTGTAATCGGTGATGTTCAGTCAGGTAAAACCTCTACATATATAGGTCTTATATGTAAGGCTGCCGATGCAGGTTTCAAGGTCTTTATTCTTCTTACCGGAACAATAGAATCTCTCAGAAAGCAGACTCAGGAGAGAGTTGAGGAAGGATTCATCGGTATTGATATGTCAGATCCGAATACTGGCGGTAAGCGTGTAGGCGTAGGACTGGACAATAAGGATATATTTGCTACGGCGCTTACTTCAAGGAATAACGACTTCACAGGAAATTCTGATAAAATTGCTGTTGCATTAAAGAATTTCAATGCAGTTGTCTTTGTTATCAAGAAGCAGAAAGATGTACTTAACAAACTGACAAAATGGCTTATCAATCTCAATGCTGATACTCTTACAAAGAAAATCGATCTTCCTATGCTGATGATTGATGACGAGGCGGATAATGCTTCCATCAACACAAGCAAAAGCAAAGAAGATCCTACTACAATCAACCGGCTTATCAGAAATCTTGCTAATCTTTTTACCCGTTCAAACTATATAGGTTTCACAGCAACACCTTTCGCCAATGTATTCATTGATCCCGAAACAACTGAAGAAATGGAGAATCAGGATCTTTTCCCTGAAGATTTCATTGTCTCTCTTCCGACTCCATCAAACTACATCGGACCGGAACAGATATTTGCTGAAAACGGTGAATATCATTCTCAGCTGATCTACATCACTGATGCAGGTATAGAGGAGAGCGACGGATATTCTTTCTATTTCAAACACAAGAAGGAATGGGAAGGTGAACTCCCTGAAAGTCTTACAGATGCGATATATTCTTTCTATATCGTAAATGCGATAAGAGACCTGCGTGGTGACAAGAAAACACATCGCTCAATGCTTGTCAATATGTCACGATTTGTCAGGGTTCAGAAATATATCCGTTCAGAGATTGAAAATATTCACAGCACAGCATACAGAGAAATAAAATTCAATCTCAGCCATGATTTCACTGAATCAATGAAAAGTCCTGTACTGGAGAAAATCTATTCTTTATGGAAAAGACATTTTTCAGATACGGAATTCGACTGGGACGACATTGTCAATGCTCTCTATGAAGCAGTTGAACCTATTATGATTAAGGTAGTCAACAGTGCCAGAGGAACTGATAAACTTGTTTACCCTGAAAATGAAAGCATAAGGGTTATTGCAATCGGTGGTCTTGCTCTTTCAAGAGGTTTGACTCTCGACGGACTGATTATCAGCTATTTCTATAGAAACACCTGCACATACGATGTACTTATGCAAATGGGAAGATGGTTCGGTTACAGACGAGGTTATGAAGATCTGTTCCGTATCTGGACACACAGAGCATCGGCAGAGTGGTATGCGGAAATTTCAAAAGCAACAGAAGAACTTAAATCAGATATGCGCCTGATGAATGAAAACAAAATGAGACCTAAAGATTTCGGTATCAGAGTAAAGAATGATGCCGATGATCTTCAAATTACTGCCGCTAACAAGATGCGTAATTCTAAAGACGAATTACTTGTCAACAGCTACTTCGGCAATATTATTGAAACTCCGTATCTCATCTTTGATCCTGCGATTCAGAAGAAAAATTTCATGAAGATACAAGAATTTATTGAAACTCTTGTATCAGATGGAATGCCTCTTGAACGTCAGCATAATTCCTATGGCAAGAACAGATATATGATACAGAATGTCCCGAAAACAAAAATAGCTGATCTTATTCTGAAACTTGATATTTCAAGATACAACGGTCATTTCAATCCTTATCAGCTGACAAACTTCATCAATAATTGCGATGAACCTTGCCTGGACATGTTTGACATTGCCTTTATAGAAGGTACTAAGAGTGAGAAAAAGATTGAGATTGCAGGAAAAGAGATTGTTGCTGTTTTCCGCAGCAGTTGCTCGGCTTCCGTAGAAGAAAACAGACTCAATATCGGTCGCAGAGGAAAGCTCGGCGGTCCGGGTGACGGTATGACGGGTATTGCAGATATTGACGGCAAAACTGCTGAGGAAATAATTGAATTTGCCAGAGAGCGTTTCAGGGCAGCCTACAAGAAAGAAAAGAAAAAGGACTTCAAGGAAAATTCAACATACCCGGGTATCACATGGTTCAGATATATTAAAGACCGTAAACCACTTCTGATTATTTATCTTGTTGATATTGAGGGACAGGAGAATCAGAAACAAGTATTTGATAAATTCAAAGCAGAAATGGACGGTATTCCGTCTGTTGGACTTGCTATCGGATTTCCCGAGAATGAAAGAGCATCGGTATTTGAATACACGACATACCGCGCAAACAAAGCTTATAACTGGTTTGAGCTTAATGATATCCTTGCTGAAAGTGAGGAAGAAGAATAATGACACTCAAAGAAAGATTCGATACATTCACAACCCCTGATTTTTATTCACGAGTTGATTCAGAACATATCCTCGAACTTTACATAGGACTTGATGAAAAGGGACGCAGATCAATAGAACTGCGATCAACCTTCAATCCCCGTAAAGTCAAGGGTACATCTGCTATTGAAGTAAATCAGTATGAAAACCAGAAATACAAGACAATACGCTTTTCTCTTACAGATGAAGAAATAAGCGGATTGTTCTATACTTTCTGCGAAGATTTGATAGAGCAGACAAGAAATCTGCCTGATAAAACCGGTGGCTATAATGCTATTGTAGTCCGTTTTCATCAATGGAAAAAGATGTTTATTTCTTCAAAAAAAGACTTTCTGAATGAACCTCAGATTATGGGGCTGATCGGAGAGCTGTTATTTCTGAAAGATCAGTTGAGTAAGAGGATAGGCTTTTCAGAAGCTCTCAAAAGCTGGAGCGGACAGGAGTTGACACACAAAGATTTTTCCTATGGAGATACCTGGACTGAAGTCAAGACAATCAGGAGAAGCTCTCAATCGGTTCGTATATCTTCCCTGGAACAGCTCGACAGCGAATATGACGGCGAGCTTGCTGTATACGCCCTTGAAAAGATGAGTCCGGAATATAAAGGTATTACATTGAATAAGTTAATCGTTGAAATGAGAAATCTTTTTCCGGATAACGATGATCGTGACCTGTTTATGTCCAAAGTGGCTTTGCAGGGGTATGAATATCACAATTACTATGATGATTTCGTATATGAGCAGATTTACAATAAGAACTTCAGGGTTAATTCGGATTTTCCCCGGCTCACACCTGATAATGTCCCTGAAGCGGTTACAAAGTCAATATATGATATTGACCTGAACAGTATAGCTGAATTTGAAATAACGGACTGAAGGAAGTGAACAACTATGGATTATCAGGAGTATAAAGAGGACTTTCTGAATACACTAAGAGCTGATTCTGTCTACAGCGGAACAGATACAGAAGATGAATTCCTAAATCATACCCTCGATCTCCTTATGGACTTCAATGAGCTTGATTCTCCCGAAATGACAGGTATGGGAGATAAAAAGGGCAAGGGCGGAAGGCTTATGAGAGCTGACGGTTATTGCTTTGATGAGACTGATCATAGTCTTATACTGCTAATAAGTGATTTCCAGGACTCCAGAGAGCCTGATAAGCTTACAAGAACAAGAGTAGACGAATTATACTGGAGACTGTATTACTTCCTTGACGAAGTATGTAATGGAAACATCAGCACTTATTTTGATGATTCTGATGATGTACTGAAAATATCTGACTATATCCGCCGAAGAATGAATGCGCAACATGATGATCCTCAGCTTGTACTGAAGGTGAAATTCTACATTCTCACCAACAAGGAGCTTGACACACGACTTCTCAGTACAAATCTTCTGGAAACTACAATCAGTAACACCAGAGGAAAGAAGAAAAAGGCAAAGACAACAAAGAAAATCAAGAAAGAAAATTTCAATGGAAAACCTCTTGAAATAGCGCTCTGGTATCCTGAAAGATTCTTCGAAATGGAAAACAGCAATAATAATGAGCCGATCGTCATAGATGTATCGGAGGATTATGGTTGTAACGGTATTCCCTGTATCAAGGGCAACATCGGTGACAATTTGGATTATGAAGCATATATTGCTATCATTCCGGGTAAGCTGCTTGCAGACATATATATTGAGCACGGCAGCCGTGTTCTTGAAGGAAATGTCAGGGCATTTCTCGGCACCGGCGGTTCAAAGAGCGTAAATAGTGGTATAAGGAGAACAATCAATACTGATCCTACGAAGTTCTTTACATATAACAATGGTATTGCTACAACTGCCTCGGATGTTGAAACAAATTTTGTTGACGGTCAGCTCTACATAACAAAGATTGTTGATTTGCAGATTATAAACGGCGGTCAGACAACAGCTTCTCTTGCCGAAGCGGTACTGAAAAAGACCAATACTGATCTCAAGGGTATCTATGTGCCTATGAAGCTGACAGTAATTGATGACCGTGAGTCAGAAGATGAGAATGGAATACGCTTTTATGATGCAATGGTACAGTCCATTGCAAAATTTGCTAACAGCCAGAATAAGGTTACTGCTGCCGATTTGTTCTCCAACGACCCTTTTCATATCCAGATGGAGCAGATGTCAAAGAGATATCTTGCACCTCCGGGACAGTCCGCCGTTCCGACAGGCTGGTACTATGAGCGTTCAAGAAAGAAATACAAACAGGAACAAATCAAGTTGTCTAAAGATTCACAGAAGCGTTTCCAGTCCAAATTCCCGAAATCTCAGGTTATTACAAAAGAACAGCTTGCTATGTATATCACGACTGTTTTTTCCCTGCGACCTGACATCGTTTCAAAAGGTAAAAACTGGACTATGAAGGCATTCGGCACAGAGATCAGTGAGATTTATAAAAAGAATAAAGAAGCATTCAATGAATTCTACTTCAAAAAGTGTATCTGTGCTGCAATTATCTACAGAACGGTTGACAGCTATCTTGAAACGCACAAGGATTCTGCAAGAAAACCTACCGGATTCTGGTACAAGACAGGTGGTTATAAGCTCAATATTGTCCCATATTCTATTGCAAAAATAATATCTTCTATTCCTGAAGGACTATCTCTTGACTGGACACAGATATGGAACAAACAGGCAATATCTCCCTCCTTTATGCGTGAAATAGAGATCGTTACAAAGATGACAAATGACTTTATTTGTGACAGCAATGGTGTTATCGTTACAGAATATTGTAAAAAACTTTCGACATGGGAAGAATTTCGTGATAAAATAAGATATAGTCCTTCTGCTGATTTTCTCAGTGAACTTATAAGCACAGCAGAAGTGAAAGAATACGAGCATGATTCAAAATCAGACAAAAAGGAAGACAATAATCTGAAAAATATAATGGCTATAATTAACCGGGGTGCGGATTATTGGCAGAACCTTGTAAGAATTGCTCATAATAACAGGATAAGTGTTTCATACCAGGAACTTACGGCTATCAAACAATTGATTGATATGTCAGTAACAGGAAAACTCCCGATTACATCATCGGGAAAAGTACCTTCAAAAGTTACAAAAGCTGTTCAGCTGGCATTGGCACTTGAAGATAAATTGAAAACAGAAGGGTTATTAAGTAAATAATGAATAAAACCTATAATCTGGTTGAATTTTTCAGTGGAATCGGAAGTCAGGTACGGGCACTTGAAAATCTCAACATTAAGATCAATACGCTCGCTACCTGCGAATGGGATATACACGCTTTTGTAGCGTATGATGCAATACACAATTCTCCTGACCTTGACGAAGACATTGCAAACATGGAAAAAACGGATATATTGGAAATACTTAAAGATTATACTTTAAGTAATGATGGTAAGCAGCAGATGGATTACAGTATGCTGAAAACCTATTCAGTTGAAGCACTCCGCTATATCCTTTCAGGTATTAAGAGAAGCAATAACTTTGTGGACATCAGTTCACTGAACGGAGCTGATATGCCTGAAAATATTGATATACTCACATATTCCTTTCCGTGTCAGGACTTATCAAATGTAGGTGCTTTTCACGGATATAACAAAGGTATAGACAAGGGTTCAGACAGCAGATCAAGTCTGCTGTGGCAGGTCGGAAGAATACTCCAGGAAATGAAAGATGCTGATAAATCACTTCCCCGGTTTCTTGTTATGGAAAATGTACCGACTTTACTGTCCGGAAGACATTACAGTAACTTCAGAAACTGGATAGGCGATTTGGGAAGTCTGGGGTATTTCAGCAAATATTTCAAGCTTAACGCTTCGGATTTCGGACTTCCGCAGAACAGACCAAGATTATTGATGCTGAGTGTTTATTATGGTAATGATGAAGAACTTCATAACAAACTGAAAGAATACTTTCAAGAAATAAATGAGGAGTTCATAAAAGAATCATACAGTAAAACTGAATATTATATAGCTGGAAAAAGAGAAGTAAAACAGTTGTTAAAGACTGATTATTCAGATGAGCAGTTATTTCAGGAAGCAGTTGAATGCACTCCTAATGATACACCTTCAAGAAGAAAAATCTGGAAAGAAAATCCGCAGATTATACTTTCTGATGGCACTTTCAATGAACAGCTCAGAACTGTACGAACCATAACTACAAAACAAGACAGAAATCCTAATTCAGGTAATCTTTATTTCGACAGTGGCATAGAAGGAAAAAGTAAATTCAGGTACCTCACTCCGAGAGAATGCTTACTGTTTATGGGTTTTAAGGATAAAGATTACAATAATATCAGGAAACGAAATGTCGAATTTCACAAAGGAAATCGGTTTTTTCCCCGTGACAAGATAATCAGAATGGCAGGAAATAGTATTCCTGTAAAGCTTCTTGAAGGAATCTTCTGGCTTATGCTGCAGACTGATGAATTTATAGAGGATTATAAAAATGGATGTACATGATAAAGAAACGAGAAGCTATAATATGTCCTGCATCAAAGGAAAGAATACCAAACCTGAAGAAATAGTACGCAAATATCTTTTTTCTCAGGGATTCAGATACAGAAAGAATGACAAGAGATTACCCGGAACACCAGATATTGTTCTACCTAAATATAAGACAGTAATTTTTGTTAATGGTTGTTTCTGGCACGCTTGTCCAAGGAGCTGCGCCGGGAGATGATCATCATCCCGGATGACCAGCTGGAT
>ERZ772892.3008-NODE-3008-length-13071-cov-3.245928_pt1 | contig 13071 bp, 9 predicted proteins | sample MGYA00512126_ERZ772892 | MGnify/ENA primary metagenome ERZ772892 (study PRJEB29015, sample SAMEA2737697) | human gut metagenome | biome: human gut; feature: human-associated habitat; material: faeces | place: China | collected 2012 ... | reverse complement strand
AGGGGGTCTGGGGTACACCCCAGAAATGTGCATGTGGATGACCACATGCTATGCTTGCAAAACACGTCTACCCCCAAAACGGTGACAATCAAACTGGATACCAATATAAATTCGTATATGCTCTCAAGAGTAAATCACTTCTGATTCATCCAAAAATCTTGACTCGAAAAAGTGAATCGGTTCTGATTCACTTTGATATAATCTGCTTAGTGGAGGAAAGAAGTGACGAATAAAAACATATGTAAAAAATATATTGTCAATGCAATACTGTTCTGAATCACACACAGGGGTAGTATTTTGCTCTATGTAACCGGCTGTCTGGAAGAAGCCGGTATAATCCTCGTCCGCACAGCCTTTGATGAAGATGTGACAGAAACGTTCATCATCTTTATCGACGATATAAATTCTTTCTACAATAGTCTGGATCAATGTGACCAGAACCTCCGGCTACGCATCTTTTGCATACTCTGCAAAAGAGAGCAGCCTTTCTTTTGTCATTTCCAAGTCACGGATGGCAATCATATTGTTTTTTCTTCCTTCATCTAGTTTGGAGAGCTGCTGCTCCGTTTCCCTCAGTTCTTCAGCCAGATTTTGCAAATCCTCTTGAATAAATTGCTTGATACTGCCATTTGCTTCACGCAGATTTCTTGTCTGCGCTGCAATATCCACTTTCAGCTTATCACGTTTCTTTTTAATGAGGTTATGTTCCTGTACCGTCTGTGACTGTTCCAGAACCTCCTCGATTTTAATTTCCAGAATACTTCTGAAACGCTCGCTGTTTTCATCCGATAGTTCAGATAACTGCTGTACCACAAATTCGTCCAGAAGAACGCCATCTACCGCTTTGAAATTACATTCCTTTTTACGATAACCAGGACAAACATATTTGAACCGAGGTTTACCGTTCGTCCAGCGGTCGGACTCGGAAATTACACTCAGTCGTCTGCCGCAGTAAGGACAATGCACCAGTCCTGCCAACAATGCGTTGGTCTTTCTGTGAGGGCGATTGTATTTCTCAGCAATAGCATCCAGAAGTTCCTGCACCTCAATCCATTGTTCACTTGGAATAAAGCCTTCATGCCTTCCGACCGCAATAATCCACTCGCTAACAGGCTTGCTTTCAATGGTCTGAACATATTTTGGAGAGATGAATGTGCTGTCGCTGCCCTCGTACTTTTCTTGGTCGGTTTTATTGTAAGCCGACAATCCGTGAGTTCCGTCAAACTCTGTCATATCTCCAAACACATTGCCGTCGTGGTCGATGAAATAATCATAACTGCGTTTATCAGCAGTACAATAGATAGGATTTCTCAAAACCAGTCTTGTGGTGGATGCGTTAAATGTAGCACCGGAAGGAGTGTGAAATCCTTCCTCATTCATCTGTTTTGCAGTACTTTGGATGCTGCGAGTGGTTCTGAAGATTTCATACAAACGCTGAACCATACATTTTTCTTCTGGCAGGCTTTCTAAGTAGCTGTATGCTGATTTTCCCTTACCACTTCCGGTTGTTACACGACGGACAGTAAATCCCATCGGTGTATTGCCGCCGAGCCATCGTCCGTCCTTTGCAAGTTCCATCATATTGTCTACAATTCTTTCTGTCAGAGTATCTCTTTCAAATTCTGCAATGACAGCGAATATCTGAATAAAGATTTTATATAGTCCGCTGGCAGTATTGATACCATTGGAGCAAATCAAGAGATTAACATGATACATTTCCAAGAAATCCATCAAACGGATTAGGTCTGCTGTTTTTCTGCCGACACGATCCAGCTTGTAACATACGATTGCTTTGATTTTCCCGTCCTGCACATCATGCAGCATTCTCTGAAAATCCGGTCTGTCTGAAAAATATCCGCTGAGTCCTTTGTCCTCGTATTGTAAGAATTCGTACTCCTCATCCAATCCCAATTCCTTTTTGGCGTAATCCGCACATTGTTTGAACTGAACACCGATACTGTCACCCTTGTTGGTGATACGGGATTTGCGGGCGTATATCGCAACGTCACGGTTATCTTTTTCAATTTTTCTCTGTTTCTTCATGGGTAGTCACCTCCGCTCATATCATACCGCCATCCCAGTTATTCTATCAAGTTTGTGGCCGTTGCCACGAATCCATTCCAGAAACACATACAAGGTTTCTGTATCAAAATTTCTGATTTCCTGTGCGATAAATTCCGCTCGTTTCTGCTGAAAGGCTTCCATAGTTTCTTTGAATTTTTGTCCTCTGTGAATTGTTGCAATCAAATAGTTTCCTCCGTTTCTGTCTGTGGTTCCGACCTCGGACACTTGGTTCAAAGTCAGATAATGAAAAAAGCTGCTACACAGATGCAACAATAACAGACACAAAAGATTCTGTATCTGACTTGATGCTTCCATGTAACAGCTCCGACAGTTCGGACTGACTAAAAATATGTTTGTATAAATATGGGGCTTGCCCATCAATAAAATCTTGTATGAAGCAGTATTTAATTTTCATCTGTAACTATCATAGCATGAAATGTCGAAATAAGCAATCTTGTCAAGTTCAGCCAAAGAGCACATCCCAAAGTTGAGAACAGGCAGCTAATAGCAGATTTTCATTTTACCGTAAGTTGTAGTAAGGATATTTTTGATTTTCTAATTGAAGCATGTTGATACTTCTGGACAAATTGTCCAGAAGTTATTTTGACATTTACGAAATTCCAGACGCCTCATCAAGAATTTGCAACACAAAATCTCTACGCCTTACTTTGGTGCAAGTTACACCGTAGCACTTCATCCCAACTTGGGACGAAGTTGATTTTCAGAAAATAGAAGCACTGTCGTTTGTCCAATTCGTCCACAAGCATAAAGCTCAGCCCTTCAACTTCTACACAAATTATGTCAAAGTGATTTCGCTTTTTCTGTTTCCTACATTTTTAACTTCATCCCAAGTTGGCACGAAGTTTTTCAACCAACTTGGGATGAAGTTGTATCCGAGCATTGCCACTTTCGTTACTTGTTGGCGGGGTGCCCACAAGACTTCCCAACAATTTGTCGGGAAGTGAATTGCCACACATCACATAAATAATCAGGTACAACTTCTCCCGTGTTTTCATTTTTTCGTTTATGGAAAATTGAACTTCTATGCAAATTGCGCAGAAGTCAGTAAGTAAAAGTATTCAGAATGAATGCGCAGCCGACACCGCAGGTGGCGTTCAAAGGGGATTGGGGATGCTTCCCCAACAAGCAATTTACGAAGATTGACCCAGAGGGGAGATCAAGAAAATGAGTAAACCTGTACAGGTTTACACTGCTTGCCAATTTGTAACGCCTATGATATGCGGGCAAAATTATTCCCAAGTTGGGAATAAAAACTGATACATCTCCGCACAAATTGGGAGAAAGTTCCGATTCCGACTTCTGCCCAATTAGAGCAGAAGTTAATCCGCACTTGTTCCCAACTTGGGCACAAGTTATATTGTGTGAAAAAACCGGCAAGCAGGACAAACTTATAGCACTTTTCTCATTTTGCATTTTCTCCTTCGGCTTAATTTGCAAAATGGCCTACCAAGGAAATCTCCCTGATACCCGTTGAACATCAATTTCATTGATGGCTGCTCGTTCATCCTGAACGCTGTTCTTATAATTTGCCTTATGAAATAAGCAACAGAAAAGAGTCTATGAAATAATAATTGAATTTATAGCAACATCACTCACCGCTCAAAGAACGATGAGTGATGTCTTACTTCTAACTACTTAATCGATTTTTCTTTCGATATACTGGCTGAAGGTAAAAATATTCTGTTCTCCAACAAGTTCAACCAAAAACGATTTGAAGGTGGAATCAATAGGAACCGTTACAAAGAAAATCAACCTTTTCTTTGGCCTTGAACAACATACATAAAACAAATTGCGGTTACGCTCAAAGGAAGCTTGTTTTCCACTTGGGATGACAGCTTTTTTTGTTATCATTGGAGCATAGGTTTCAAATTGATACTGGTTCCATCCTTTACTGATAACAAAAATCACATTGTCGTATTCTTCTCCTTTAACTCCGTGCTCTGTAGAATACTGTGCTTCTGGATGTAAGAAGTCTTTCACAGCAATAAACTGTGCGTAATCCAGATTCAAGAACGCTTCAATTGAAGTATTAGAAGCATATATTGTCTCAGGTGTATTCTGGTACAAATGATACCAACCATCTAATTTGGGTGGTATAGGAATCAATTTAGTCCGGTTGATAATTTCAAAAACATCAATGGCTCTTTTCTTGCGTGCTTCATCAAGTTGACGCTGTAGTTCTTTCCACTTGTTTTTCTCAGCCTTCTTGGTAATTGGATAACGCTTAATTCCAAGTGTATCAAAAAGCAACTGCATATCGGAGGTGTTAAGCGCATGATAGATCGGTTCAATGGTCTCCATAAAGAACAATAGGAACGGGTCTTCTTTGTCTCTCAATCCGTCATTCAGAATATCCAGGAGTTTCTCGTATCCTTGCTGTGTAGCAAGAACCTTGTGCGTAATCGTTAGAACTTTTAATTCTTCATCCGCAGGTGTTTCTTGTTTTATTTTTTCAGTAACCTTGTTTAATCGTGATTTCAATTCCTCTGGAGGTAATTCGTTCTTGAAATTACGGTCTGCACGACGAGGTCCAGTATAATCCTCGCATGTAATAACAAACACTTCTCCTTCGAAGTCATCTATTGCTGATTTTTGGGGTAAGTCTGGACGAATATTATTGAGAAGTTGTACTATTCTCGGTGAGGATCTAAAATTCGAACTTTTCTTGATTACATCGATATTGTCATGTTCTATTGCGCCACAAGCCTTATTGGATTGATAGATTGTTTGCCAAGCATCACCGAAAAAGCCGAATTGCGGGCCAATACCCTTTGCAATAAAATAATCAACAAATCGGTCAATAATAGGCTTATAAGAGTCCTGATACTCATCAATTAGGATTAAAGGATACTTGTCCGCAAACACACGGCGAAACTTAGCGTTATCTAAAAGTAGGCAGAATAGTTTTAGAACATCGTCGTGATAAAGGTACTGAATACCATTTTCTTTGTAGCGATGTCCCAAAGTATATGCAACTTCTGTAACCTTATTAAAATCACCCTCATCCGGTAGAAAATCAGGGTTAGTTGTAACAGCATCAATCAAAACGCTCTGATATTGTTTGATAGCATTCCAAGCAAACGAGTGGATTGTGGAAGGGAGGATAAACGAATCTTTTGCAAGCCGCTCTGCAATCACGTCTACAGCTGCATTTGTATAGATGATACAGACCACATTCTGTTTTTTTCGACTGTAATCAGACCATTTATTTGCCTGTATCCATTCAATTACTCGATTCAGAGAGTAAGTTTTGCCAGAACCCGCACCTGCTTCGACACGAAAACTGTGCCCGGTCTTAAGTGTTTCAATAATCTGTGCATCAACCTTGTCAGCTTCAGCTTTTGCAAGATCATAGTTTGCACCTGTATGCTTTCCACCCATGTACTGGCACCTCCTTACTCAAGAACTCGTTGGTTATTTAGCCATGTTAATCCCGATTTTATGTACGCCGGAACGCAATAATCGGCGCATTTACAAATAAGATCGAGAGCAAAATCCGTTTTGCTTTTGCCCTTAAATTCAAGATCTTCTTCGCTTGTGCTGTCGCCTAAATCGTAGTGCTTTCGGTTGACATTACGAATTGCCTCTTCCAGAGAGTGTCCACATAATCCATTTTCGTTAGTTTGGAACTCGATATGGCATTTTCCTTTGGTTTTGTCATCTGATGTCATCGCAATGATATCCGAAAGGTCAATTTTTGAAGTATCATCGTCAGGAAGGCCTTTATTTCTACGAACCCACCATTTTATAGTTTCGTTTGATGTTGTTTCTCCCTGGCTAACCACTACCGACTTTTTTACGATCTTTCCGCCTTTCCCTTTTCGATCCGCTACTGAATCCAGATCAGTAAGAATTAGACATGGCGCTCCTAAAAAATCGATAAAAGGAATAAACTTGTGTGCATAGGCTCCGCCGATTTCAATTACCGCATAGTACTGTGCAGATAATGGATACTTGCAGGCACCAAATATTCCGAAAGATTCACATTTCCCAATCATGTCTGGTAATAGCAAACGCTCAGATGCACCTTCAACGAAAATTGCTTTATCTGCGAAGAACAGATCGCATCTCGTCAAAGTCAAATACTTCCGGATAAAATCCACATTATCGGGGTTAGCTTCTGCAAAGGTATTCAAGTTTTTATAAATAACACCGGTATTAGACTTTTGCGCATACCGAACTTTTGCAAACTCCATAGTATTAGCTATATGAGCGGAATGCGAGGTTAGGAAAGTTTGAATTTTCATGTCAGAGAGCCTGTCAAGAAACTTTTCCAAATACGCAGCGAAAGCCGTCTGCATTTGTGGATGCATGTGAGATTCAGGCTCCTCAATAAAGAGAAGCGGCACACATGCAACACCACGTTTCTCAATATCCTTGGCAAATGCAGCAAGGAGAACTCCATTTTGATCAGATTTTTATAGCCAAGGCCATTGTGAGAACTCGGCAAACTTTCGTTTGCTGTGCCGGAAATATACGATAGCTTGGTTTGATTCTTGATCTGATCATCGATGCTGAGCTGCGTTGTAACCCCAAGCTTTAATTCCTCTATGTTGGGATAACCAAAGCCAATGGAATTGTTTACAACAGAACTTAGAATTTCATTACTCTGCTTTTGAACATCTTTATTGGTTTTTTCCACTATTGAGCGTAACCGTTTTATTTCTTCAGCAACATCTGGATCCAATTCTGCTTCGCTCATATCAAAGAAGCTGGATATTAACGATCCAAGAGAACTATTATGTGCGTCATCTTCACCAAGAACTCGTTCAGCAGGAATTGCATGGAATGGGAACAGATCATGTAATTCCTTTTGGCTTTTTACCTGTTTGTCGTCCGGATTGTTCGGATTGATGGCATATACGGTTAGTCCAAACAATTTGCCGAAATTATCGGCAAGCACTTTATGAGCATCTTCGCTTGGCGAAAAGGCGCCATCCTTATAATAGCTGCTTTCTAAGAGTGTCCACAAGGTTTTTTCGTCGCTTTTTAGACGATACTCTGCACGAATTAGAGCAGTTGTTGTGTCCACATCGACATCAATGATAAATGGCGACAAAGCTCCTAAGTTATCATCCGGATCATCCAACGAATAGTCCACCAGAAACTCTATGGAGATAATTTTAATTTGCTTACAAAGGTCTTCATAAGTGAGCTTTTTCTCCATAAACAGAGCAATTTTTGTATAGAAATCTTCTCGCCTTAATAGTGGATAGTCATCGAAAGATACGGTTTCTCCATCCAGTACCTTTCCAATGCACGAAAAGCAGGATGTTTTGGCTGTATTGTTTCTACCCACAATTAAGGTTGTCTTGGGATCGACCTCTAGCTCGGCATCAATAAGCAATCTGTAATTTTTAATTCTGATTTTTGATAATTGCATATTTGCCTCCGTTTTTATCTGTAGTAAGCTGTCAATTGTCTGTAGCTACCGTATCAGTTTTTTCTTTTGAATCAAGATATGACAAATACTGCTTATACTTCCGGAGCATCAGATTTTTGGCGTACTGCTCCATATATTCGTAATCAGGAGCGCCATCATCGGTAACAGGCAGCATGATTTTGGTATTAGCCATGCGTTCTGCGTTAAATTTATACAGGTAGCCAAACTTGCTTTTCTGCTGCAGAATGGCAATTTTCATAAACAGTAACACAAACACATTGTCTTCATGGTGCTTCAAATGGAATCTTTTAACATCATCTGAGAAAATGCACTCATAGGGATGGTAGAAGCCAATAACCATACCGTTTCCATTGTAATTGACACCGAGTACATTTTTATCCAGGGATGCATTAGTGTCATTCACAAAGCGTGCAACGCCGTTATTTTTATCCAAAGCACCAATAAAAGGGCGATTGCCAGGGGTCGAGTGTGCAGATACTAATCTTTTTCCAGGCAGGATACTAAATATATCCGATATCAAAAAAGAATCCCATTTCTTTTGGGCAATAGATGGAATTTCGCCACCTTCATCCAGCTCCTTAATTCGCTGAACGAGGTGATTCCGGTATTTTCCAAGTAAAGTCTTCCTCTTTTGAAATATATATTCTGACATATATTCATAGTCTGGAATTCCCGCATCAGAAACAGGAAGCATTGCTTCAAGTCGTTTCATACGACTTAATGTTGCACCATTACCACCCCAGTTGAACTTCGCATCCATTTGTTTTTTAAGAATAGTGACGTAAAAATGTGCACTATCCTCATTAAGCGAGTCACCAGTTACTATTTGAATATTCTGACCTGTAACAAATTTATGTGGCTGATAGAATACGGTTTGAGTGTCAAGACCGACCGTAATGCAGCCAGCCTCATCAGAACCGAATTCATAGTTGTTTTCGCTAACAAATTGAGCTATTCCATTTACAGCTTCGGAGCGTGTAACATATGGAACACGTTTCTCATTTCCGTCTATTAAACGAATGCTATCTATACTGCTATCAGTTGTAGCAATGCGTAAAAAGCCTTTTTTGCCAAATACGACAAATTTTTCCCACTTCTTCTCATCAAGTTCCTTCACTAACATCACCACCTTCAAAAAGGTATTCTCGATTCTGCATAATCATAGAGAACTCAAATGTTAAATAGTCCCCAATAGATTTCTCAAAATCGGCATCAGTAGGTATTTCGTCATTAAAATAGAAGTAAGAATGTAACCATTCATCTGAAGCTTTTACAGTGGACTCAACACAAAATTTTGATGCAGCCTTTGTGCGTCCAAACCAAACATCCAACAAATGCTGTTTTTTATCTTTAGCAGAATCTCCTTCAACAAGACCAACATGAGCACGCACTTCATAACCATCATTTCTGAAATCAATAAATTTGCAAATCTTATCGTCAGGATGTGGCTCATGGGCTGTAAAGACTGCAATAACAGGGTTAGTGCCTACGCCATAGAAAGTATCTGTATTGCAGGTAATGACACCCTCCAATGTATGGTGTTTCAGAATATTTTCCTTAAAGGTTTGTTCGTCTTTGGTCTTGCCGGTCATGGACGATTGAGGAACAATTACCGCAGCCCTTGCACCTTCGGTCAAAGAATCGAGCAAGTGCTCCACAAAAGACAATTCATACTGCGACGGATCGGCTTTGGTTCCCTGCGAATAGGGCGGATTCATCATGCCGACAGTAGCCCCTTTAAGCTGCACTTGAGCAGAATTTTGCCGGAGAAAATCTTCACATTTGATGTTACTGTTGCCGTCATCACGGAGGATCATATTGGTAGCAGCAATAGCAAACATATTACTCTGGAGTTCAAATCCGTGCAACTGCTTCTTCTTGATATTCTTGCGTTTGTTCTGGTCAGTGCCTGCCTTTTCAAGCATATGGTGCATGGCTGCAACAAGGAATCCAGCGGTGCCACAGCAGGGGTCAAGCACAATGTCTGTAGCTTGAATATCCAGAAGGTCACAGAACAGATCACAAATGTGACGAGGAGTCAGGACGATACCGAGTGTCTGCCCATCACCGCCGGAGTAGCTCATAAATTCGCCATAGAATCTTCCAATGAAATCCTCGCTGGAACTGCGGTACTTAATGTTGTCAAAGACATTCTTCTTCAAAAACTCAGTATAGAATTTCAGTGGGGTTTTGCCTAGCTTGGCATCAACTTCGTTCAAACGAGCACTTGTGCGGATGATAGAGAACTCGCTCATCAGCTTGTCACGCTTTGCATCAGGGCCAATATTGGATGCTTTAAGGCGACGCTTAATGGCATCGTAAATCAACTGACCATCAGTGGTGGTTTCATCACCGAGCAAATCATCGGGCTTGAAGAACTTGTCATCCAGTGCCAGAAGAATACCGGAGACCACCAAAGGCTTGTCCTGATCCTTCAGGGAGCCATAGGTGCGCAGATATTCGTGCAGTTCCGCCGCATCTTTCAGAATTTCCTCCGTAGTCTTTTCAACATCGGTCTTTTCTGCCAGAACGTAACGAGTATAGTATTCGTCGATATTGACAGCGGTGAAGGAGGTAAAAGATTCAATATCAGGGAGCTGCTTATAGCCATCTCTATCATCCACATACAGTGGAGTGATTCTATGGTGCTTTTCATCGCCAGAAACGCCGATTGCAAAAATCTTATGGAAGCTGCTATTCTGTGCAATGTGCTTGGCGTAAAAATATGCCCCATTAACAGCGTAATCTGCAATATCTTTCTGATCGACAGACAAGATTCCCGTACTGGTCAGCTTCTGGTGCTTGGCAAGATCAGCTTTATCCTCAATGACGATAACAAAGTCTTTTACAACTGCAACATACTCCGGATATCCGGCATTGCCAGTACCTCGCTTTGATGCACTCTGTAAAGCATCGTTAATTTCTTTAACATCACTGCCTTGCGCATCATATTTAATTTTGGAGTCATCGAGTTGACGAGCGATCCACAAATCGGTTTTAACTTCTTTCTTTGCCATTTCATTTTCGCCCTTTCTAAGTATCTAACTGAGTTTCTATATCAAGCTTGTATGGTTTTTCTAAAAGAGAATATAGTTTGAAATGTCATTATTAGAAAACCCTATCCATTTCAAGCTCATGCATTTGATCAATTTATCGAGAAGAATCATCAAACATTTGGTGTTGGAGTCATTTTTGAAATCATAGTAATACGCATATCCATGGGCAATAGTACGCCTAATTTCCTTAATTTGATCACTAACCATCTCTGCAGGAATCTTCGTTCGTGATAGTAATTGTGGGAATTCATTAAACATACATTCCAATTCTTTTTTTAGGGGAAATTTAGGGTTTTGAGCATTCTTGTGATCCAGCTTGTCGAACAAATACTCAAACGCCATAACTTGTTCTACAAATCGCTGCGGTGTATACATGGAGTTAAAATCCCCTAAATGCCCCAGGGGAATGCTTTGTGTTATTTTATTGCCGTAATCTAACGCTATGTTATTTAAGATTTTTGGGATGTATTTCATAACATCAAATTCGTGGAAGAAACCGCCATGCCCACCAACTATATCTTCTGAAATGAGAGAACAGTAGAACCACCCTGCTTTCAATCCTTGCTTATAAAGTGTAATCCGTTTGAAAGGGACTTCTGCATTGGATGTCATAAACATTGCAAGCCTATGTAGAACATTAGTAATATCATAGCACTCTTGTATCTCGTTGGTGTGTAGTGGCAGAATCAATTCGCACTTTCTGTCGAGGTCTTCCAAAAGCCCGAGTCGGTTATCGTGACCTATCCGGAATTCTAATTCATACTTCTGATCGTTCATACCAAACGGAACCTTATATACAACCTTAGGCTCTATAGCCAAATTGATTCCCGCTCGCACCATGTCAATGTATTCATATTCGCATCTAAAAACTTCATCGAGGGACGGTGATTGAAGGCCTATGGAGTCATACTCTTCATCTTTGTCGAACATATTGATAGTATAGCAACGTAAATAGCAGGTACTGCCCATAGAGTTTTCTACTAAAAAAGTTGCTTTCCGTCCACGAATTCCGATATCAAAACATTGTCCATGCAGGATATAGTTTTCTTTAAAATTATATTCTTTACAAAAATCATCCAGCAGCGAGTCATCCGTAAATAATTCCATACGGTAGTTTTCGATTACGAATGGTATCTTTCCGTCTCTGAAGAAAATGAAGCCTTTGACCATCATATCACCTTTCTATTTCTTTCATTCTATAGGTCAAATTGTTACTTTTTATATTGATGAACCATTACTGACCAAAGCTATTCTTCTTTTCTAATGCCAATCCAATCAATCTATCTGCTTGATCAGCCATGAACAAAGGGATGTTCAGTACATCATCATCCAGCTTCAGATTATCCAGAGAGAACCGCACACGGAGCTTGACTTGATCCGGGAACAGCTCCTTAAACTTCTTGAGGCTCTTGCTGGTGGTATTGGCCTCAGACTTGACCTCAACAGGGAAAATGTCATTTTCCCGTTGAATGAGGAAATCCACTTCATAAGGTGGATTATTCTGGCTCCAATAACGGGGCATGACTTCAAACTGAGTAATTAAAGTCTGCAACACAAAGTTTTCGGTTAATGCGCCTTTGAATTCAGTAAATAGGCGGTTCCCTTCGCCAAAGGCAGTGGGGGCCAACTGTGCCAGACGGCGGAGGAGTCCCACATCCACCAGATAAATCTTGAAGGCAGACAAGTCATCGTAAGCTGCAATCGGCAGGCCGGGAGCTGAGCTGCGATAAATTTTATGCACCAAACGGGCATCTACCAGCCATTGCAAGGCATCCTCGTACTCACGGGCTCGTGCTCCTTCCTTGACCACTTTATAGATGAACTTCTTGTTTTCTTTTGCCAATTGAGAAGGAATGGATTTCCAGATCATTGAGATTTTCGGGAACTCGCTGAGATTAGGATGTTTTGCAAAATCTCGCTCATAGGCTCCGATGATTCCGGACAATGCTTCCTGCATGGCAGAAACATCCCGTGCTTCCGTCCACATCAATACCGACTCCGGCATACCACCGGTGACATAGTACATTTTCAGCTTCTCATACAGCGGATTAAAGAAGGCGTCAGGGATGGGTTCAAGAGTGTCCACCTGTTCTAGATACTGTGCCAGATTTTCATCACCGTTGGCAAGTAAGAATTCATTAAAGGTCATCGGGTCAATCTGCATAAAGTTGACTTTACCCACCGGAAAAGAGGAAGGTTTCGCCAGAGCAATACCCAGCAGAGAACCAGCGCAGGCAACGTGATACTGCGGTGCGTTCTCGCAAAAATACTTCATAGAGTTAATGACCTTAGGGCAGTCCTGCACCTCATCAAAGATGATAAGGGTTTTTTCAGGCACGATTTTTTGACCGCTTGCCAGCATAAGGTTTTGTAGTATCCGATCTACATCCTTGGTTGTTTCAAAAAATTGCTTATATTCTTCATTTTCGTCGAAGTTAAAGTAGGCTGTATTTTCATAATAGTGCCTGCCAAACTCTTTCAGAATCCAAGTCTTACCCACCTGACGTACGCCCTTCAAGATTAAAG
>ERZ772892.3001-NODE-3001-length-13092-cov-3.424254_pt1 | contig 13092 bp, 9 predicted proteins | sample MGYA00512126_ERZ772892 | MGnify/ENA primary metagenome ERZ772892 (study PRJEB29015, sample SAMEA2737697) | human gut metagenome | biome: human gut; feature: human-associated habitat; material: faeces | place: China | collected 2012 ... | reverse complement strand
GAAGCGATCCGGGAACAGGCGGGCAAGCTCGTGCATGTCTCCAATCTCTATATGAATGAGATGATGCCGCGCCTGGCGGAAAAGCTGATCACCTCCGGCATGGACGGCGTGGTGTTCTTCTGCAACTCCGGCGCCGAAGCCAACGAGGCGGCCCTTAAGTTGGCGCGGAAATATGCCCACGATAAGTTTGGCGGTGAAAAAAGCGAAATCATCGCCTTCAACCACGCCTTCCACGGCCGCACGCTGTTCACCGTCTCCGTTGGCGGCCAGCCGAAATATTCCAGCGATTATGCTCCGCTGCCGCAGGGCATTACCCATCTGCCCTATAACGATATCGAGGCGGTCACCGCGGCGATCTCCTCGCGCACCTGCGCGGTGATCGTCGAGCCGATTATCGGCGAAGGCGGGGTGATCCCGGCGGACCCGGCGTTCCTGCAGGCGCTGCGTACCCTCTGCGATCGCCATCATGCCACCCTGATATTCGATGAGGTGCAGACCGGCGCCGGGCGTACCGGCCATCTCTACGCCTACCAGCATTACAACGTCGTCCCGGACATTCTCACCAGTGCCAAAGGGCTGGGGGGCGGCTTCCCGATCGGCGCGATGCTGGCGAAAGAGGCCTGGGCGCAGGTCTTCCAGCCAGGCACCCATGGCACCACCTTCGGCGGCAACCCGCTGGCGGCAACCGTCGCTAACGCCGTGCTGGCCCATCTCGATGCGCCGCTGCTGGCGGGCGTTGGCGAGCGCCATGCGCTGATCGTTGACCAGTTGAATGCGATCTCTGCCCGTTACGATGCGTTCAGCGCCGTGCGCGGCACCGGTCTGCTGATCGGCGCTGAGCTGGCGGGGCCGCTGCGCGGCAAGGCCAAAACGTTGACCAACCTGGCGGCGGAAGAGGGGCTGATCGCCCTGATTGCCGGCCCGGACGTGCTGCGCTTCGCGCCGGCGCTCAATATCCCGCTGGCGGATATTGCGGAAGCCTTCGTGCGCCTTGATCGCGCCGTTGCCCGCTTAACCCGCTAACCGGGAGGACGGCCTGTGATGCTATTTCGTCCCGTACGGGAAAACGATCTCGACGACATCGTCCGCCTCGCCGCGCGGGCGGGGGTCGGCATGACCTCTTTACCGCATGACGTCGGGCGCCTGGCGGCCCGGATCCGGCGCAGTATCGAGACCTTCGCCGGCGAACTGCCGCGCAGCCAGCAGGGTTTCCTGTTTGTGCTGGAGGACACCGCGCTGGCGCGGGTGGTGGGGGTGAGCGCCATTGAGGTCGCAGTGGGCCTGGACGAGCCGTTTTACAATTTTCGCATTCAGAAAACGGTGCGCGCCTCGAAAGCGCTGGGAGTCTATAAGCCCCAGGAGCTGCTTAATCTCAGCTATGACCACACCGGGCATAGTGAGCTGTGTACGCTGTTTCTCGACCCGGCGTATCAGCGCAACCGCAATGGTCTGCTGCTCTCCAAGGCGCGCTTTTTATTTATCGCCGCCTTTCGCGAGTGGTTCTCCCCGCACCTGTTTGCCGAACTGCGCGGCTGCAGCGATGAGCAGGGACAGTCGCCGTTCTGGGATGCGCTGGGCCATCATTTCTTCGACATCCCGTTCGCCGATGCCGACCGGCTGACCGGCACCGGCATGAAAACCTTTATTGCCGAACTGATGCCGGCGTACCCGATCTATATCTCACTGCTGCCGGAAGCGGCCCGCGGGGTCATCGGTCAGGTGCATCCCAATACCGCCCCGGCGCGGGCGATCCTCGAGAAAGAGGGTTTCAGCTGGCGCGGCTCGGTGGATATTTTCGATGCCGGTCCGGTGCTGGAGGCGGACACCGATCAGATCCGCGCCGTGCGCGACAGCCAGCGCCTGCCTGTCCGGCAGCTGATGGGCGACCTGCCGGCGCCGACCCTCGTCGCCAACGGTCAATTCGACAACTTTCGGGCGCTGCTGGTGGCCCACGAAGAGCAGGTCTCGCTTGACAGCGCCGCGCTGGACGCGCTGCAGGTCAGTGAAACCGACCGCGTTTATACGGTAACCCTGAATCCAGAGGACAACAGATCATGGCGGTAAAAGCACAGTTTATAGCCGGGCAGTGGCTGCCAGGCAGCGGCGCAACGATGAGCAAACTGGCCCCGGAGGATCAGTCGCTGCTGTGGCAGGCGGCCAGCGCGGGGGCTGACGACGTCCAGGCGGCCTGCGCCGCGGCGCGCGCGGCGTTTTATCCCTGGTCGCACCGGCCGCTGGCCGAGCGTATTGACGTCGTACAGCGTTTTGCCGCGCTGCTGGAGACGCATAAAGAGGCGCTGGCGACCCTGATTTCCCGCGAGACCAGCAAGCCGCTGTGGGAGACCCGCACCGAAGTGCAGGCGATGATCGGCAAGGCCGCGATCTCCATCGAAGCCTATCACCAGCGGACGGGCTTTCATGAGTCGACGCTGCCGGACGGTAAAGCGCTGCTGCGCCACAAACCGCACGGCGTGATGGCGGTCTTTGGCCCCTACAACTTCCCGGGCCACCTGCCCAACGGACATATCATTCCGGCGCTGATCGCCGGGAACACCATTGTGTTTAAACCCAGCGAGCTGACGCCGGCTACCGCTGAAATGACCGTCCAGCTGTGGCAGCAGGCGGGCATCCCCGACGGGGCGATCAACCTGCTGCAGGGCGGAAAAGCCACCGGCCAGGCGCTGCTGGAAAATCGTGATATCGACGGCGTGCTGTTCACCGGCAGCGCGGCGGCCGGTTTCCACTTCCATCGCTACTTCGGCGGCCAGCCGGAGAAGATGCTGGCCCTCGAGATGGGCGGCAACAACGCACTGATCGTCGCCGACGTGGCCGATATCGATGCGGCGCTGCATGTGATTATCCAGTCGGCGTTTATCTCTGCCGGGCAGCGCTGCACCTGCGCGCGCCGGCTGATCGTGCCGCGCGGCGAGCAGGGGGATGCGCTGCTGCAGCGGCTGGTAGAGGCCAGCGCGCAGATCCGCGCCGGCAAGTGGGATGATCAGCCGGCGCCGTTTATGGGCGGGGTGATCTCTCTCGACGCTGCGCAGAACATGCTGGCGGCGCAGCAAAAACTGGAGGGGCTCGGCGGCAAGGTGCTGCTGCGCATGCGCCAGCCTGACCCGCGCTCCACGGTGCTGACCCCGGGGATCGTCGACGTCACCGGTATTGAGGTGCCGGATGAAGAGTACTTTGGCCCGCTGCTGACGATTATCCGTTACGACGGCTTCCCGGAGGCGATTCGCCTCGCCAATCAGACCCGCTATGGCCTGGCCGTCGGGCTGATCTCCAGCGATGCGGCGCAGTTTGATCAGCTGGCGGACGAGGCGCGAGCCGGGATCGTCAACTGGAACAAGCCGCTGACCGGCGCATCGAGTAAAGCGCCGTTTGGCGGGGTGGGCGCCTCCGGCAACCATCGCGCGGCAGCGTGGTACGCCGCCGACTACTGTGCCTGGCCGATGGCCTCTCTGGTCAGCGATACGCTGACGCTTCCGGCGACGGTATCGCCGGGCCTGCCATTCTGATAACGGATCCTGTGAGGACATATGTCTGGTTTTGAAGCAAACTTTGATGGCCTGGTCGGCCCGACGCACCACTACGCCGGACTCTCCGTCGGCAATGAAGCCTCGCAAAATAACCGCGATGGTCTCTCTAACCCTAAAAAGGCGGCGCTGCAGGGGCTGTATAAAATGAAAGCCCTGGCCGATCGCGGCTTCGTGCAGGGCATTCTGCCGCCGCAGCCGCGGCCGAATCTGCGTCTGCTGCGTGAAGTGGGTTTCCAGGGCAGCGATGAGCAGGTTATCCGGCAGGCGGCCCACGCGGCGCCGCAGCTGCTCTCCGCCTTCAGCTCCGCCTCGTCGATGTGGACCGCCAACGCGGCGACCGTCTCACCGTCGGCGGACAGCGCCGATGGCAAAGTCCATTTCACCGTCGCCAACCTGAACAATAAGCTGCACCGTATGCAGGAGGCGCCCACCACCTCGGCGATCCTTGGCGCCACGTTCGCCGATCCGCGCTACTTTGCCCACCATGCGGCGCTGCCGCAGCATGGCGACCTCGGCGATGAAGGGGCGGCCAACCATAACCGCTTCTGCCGGGAATATGACCGGCAGGGGGTGCAGTTTTTCGTCTATGGTCGACGCGCCAGCGGCGGTATCGCCCCGGTGAAGTATCCGGCGCGGCAGACCCTCGAGGCCAGCGAAGCGGTGGCCCGCCTGCATCAGCTGGATCCGCGCTACACGGTGTTTGCCCAGCAGGCGCCGCAGGCTATCGATCGCGGCGTGTTTCATAACGACGTCATCGCGGTCAGCAATCGCCATGTGCTGTTCCACCATCAGCAGGCGTTTGTCGATCAGGCGACAGTGCTGGCCACGCTGCGGGCTAAAAGCGACAGTCTGGATATCCCGTTCACCAGCGTGGAAGTGCCGGACGAGCGGGTTTCGCTCGACGACGCCGTGGCCTCTTACCTGTTCAACAGCCAGCTGCTGAGCAAACCAGACGGCAAGATGCTGATCGTGGTGCCGGAGGAGTGCCGCCAGCGGGAAAACGTCTGGCGCTATCTCAGCGATCTCGCCGCCGATAGCGCATCGCCGATCGATGAAGTAGCGGTCTTTGACCTGCGGGAAAGCATGCGCAACGGCGGCGGCCCGGCCTGTCTGCGGCTGCGGGTGGTGCTCAACGAGGCGGAGCGCCAGGCGGTCAACGCCCATAGCCTGATGAACGACGAACGTTATCAGCAGCTGACGGCATGGGTGGAAAAACACTATCGCGACCGGCTGCATGCCCGCGATCTGGCGGACCCGCAGCTGCTGCGCGAGGTTTATCAGGCGCTGGATGAGCTGACGCAGATCCTGCGCCTCGGCGCGGTCTATGATTTTCAGCGTTAAGGAGCGGCAGATGGAGCACCTGGTTAACGATTTACTGCACTGCCGCCTGCAGGCGTGGACCTTTCCGGCGGGCATCGAGGCCCGCTGGCTGGGCGAGGGCATTTTACAGCTGCTGCCGACGGCGCCGTGGCGCCAGGCGACGATCCTCTCCGCCGGCGTGCATGGCAATGAGACCGCGCCGATTGAACTGCTGCTGCAGCTAACCCACGATCTGAGCCAGGGGCGGCAGCCGCTCACGCAGGCGCTGCTGATCGTCTTTGGTAATCTGCCGGAGATCCGCGCCGCGCGCCGCTATCTGCATAACGACCTGAATCGCCTGTTCGGCGGCCGCCATCTGGCGGTCACCCCGGGAAATGAGTCGCGGCGGGCTTTTGCGCTGGAGCAGGCGGTGCAGGCTTTTTATCGCGCCGCCGATGCGGCGGGGCCGGTCAACCGTGGTCATCTCGATATGCACACCGCCATTCGCGGATCGCTGTATCGCCAGTTTGCGCTGCTCCCGGCCCACGCCGGGGATTTTTCGCCCGATTTCTATCAGCTGCTGCAGGCCAGCGGGATGGACGCCGTCGTGCGCCATACCGAAGCGGGCGGCACCTTCACCCATTTCACCTGCGAAAAGTTCGCCGCGCAAAGCGCCACCCTGGAGCTGGGGAAAGTGATGCCGTTCGGCGCCAACGATCTCAGCCTGTTCGCCGCCGCCGACGCGGCGATCCGGGCCTGGATCGCTGATGCGCCGCTGCCGCCGCGCGACAAAGCGCCGGTGGACTACTTCCTGGTCGAGGAGAGCATCATCAAGCGCGAGGGGGAATTTACGCTTAATCCCGCGGCAGACGTTGAAACCTTCCCCGCGCTCCCGGCAGGGTATGAGATCGCCCGCCAGGCAGAGAAACGTTGGGTGGTGCAGGCCCGGGCCCCCTATATCCTCTTTCCCAACGCCGGGGTCGCCACCGGCCAGCGCGCCGGGCTGTTGCTCCGCGCCGCTGCCCTTCGTCTCCCGCAACCAGCCTGAGGAAACACCATGACTGAACATCAACATCAGGCGTCACCTGCCGCCGGAGGTGAAGGCGCGTCACAGCTTAAGCGCGGGCTCAGCGCCCGCCATATCCAGATGATTGCCCTCGGGGGCGCCATCGGCACCGGACTGTTTATGGGGGCGGGGCGCAACATCGCCGTCGCCGGCACCTCGATCCTGGTTATCTATGTGCTGGTCGGGTTCTTTACCTATATGGTGATGCGGGCGATGGGCGAGCTGCTGCTCACCCGCCATGACTACCGCTCGTTTGCCGACTTTGTCGGCGAGTATCTCGGGCCGCAGGCCAGCTTTTACCTCGGCTGGACCTACTGGCTAAGCTGGGTGGTGACCTGTATCGCCGACGTGGTGGTCTGCGGGAGCTATATGCAGTACTGGTTCCCGGAACTGTCGGCGTGGATGCCGGCCCTCAGCATGCTGGCGATCCTGTTCCTGCTTAACCTGCTGTCGGTGAAAATGTTCGGCGAGGCGGAGTTCTGGTTCGCCCTGATCAAGGTGATCACCATTATCGCCCTGATCGGCACCGGCGGCTGGATGATTGCCACCGGCTGGACCTCCCCGGACGGCGTGACGGCCTCCCTCAGCCATCTCACCGACCCGACGGCCTTTATGCCCCACGGCATCACCGGCTTTTTCGCCGGCTTCCAGATAGCGATCTTCTCCTTTACCGGCATTGAGCTGCTGGGCACCATGACGGCGGAGACCCGCGATCCGCAGCGCATTTTGCCCAAGGCGATCAATGCTCTGCCGCTGCGGATTATCATCTTCTATCTGCTGTCGATGGTGGTGATCATCGCTGTCGCCTCGTGGCCGGGGGTGTCGGCGGAGACCAGCCCCTTCGTGACGCTGTTCGCCAAGGCCGGGCTGCCTGCCGCCGCGGCGGTGATTAACTTTGTGGCGCTGACCTCGGCGATGTCCTCGGCCAACAGCGGGGTCTTCTCCAGCACCCGCATGCTGTACGGCCTGTCGGTGGAGAAGCATGCGCACTGGCAGTTTCGTATCCTGTCGCGCAGTACCCGCATTCCGGTGCGCAGCCTGCTGTTCTCCTGCTTCTGCATGCTGATCGGCACGCTGTTGCTGTTTCTGGTGCCGAACGTGATGACCCTGTTCACCATCGTCTCGACCCTGGCGGCGATTATGGTGGTGTTCAGCTGGGGGATGATCCTCGTGGCCTATCTGGTTTACCGCCGTCAGCGTCCGGACCTGCACGCCGGGTCGATCTTTAAGATGCCCGCCGGGGTAGTGATGAGCTGGGTGAGCCTGCTGTTCTTCGCGTTCGCTATCTTCATCATGATCTTTGACCCGGACACGCTGCTGGCGCTGTTGGCTTCTCCGCTGTGGTTTATCGCGCTGTGGGGCTTCTGGAAGCTGAAGCAGCGGCGCGAGGGGCAGCTTCAGCTGGACAACCAGAGCGCCTGACACCCGCCGGCCCTGGCGGCCGGCTAAGCAGGGGGGAAGACTTGACGCCTGTTTGTGCCCGGTGGCGGCTGGCGCCTTACCGGGCCCATGCTTACCGGACCTGGGATAAGCGGTTTCCCCCGCGGCGTGATCTCCCCCCAGGCCCGCGCAAGCGCAGCGCTGCCGGGCGGGATAGTCGGCGCCGTAGTAGCCCTGGCGGGCGGCGGTCAGGCGCTTTCCGCCCGGGAGGGGGCCGTGCCCAGCGCGGACTTCATCCGGCTGGCGCAGAATATCGCCAGGAGCGAAATCGCCACCGTAATGCCCAGATAAATGGCCACCGGCCGCCAGTCACCGTCATATTTCGCCAGCAGACCGGTGGCGATAAGCGGCGCGGTGCCCCCGGCCAGCGCGGCGCCCAGCTGGTAGCCGAGGGTGATCCCGGTATAGCGCACATTGGCGCTGAAAATCTCAGAGCACAGGGTGCCGAGCACCGCGGTTACCGGCGCCCACAGGATGCCGAAGGCAACGATCGTCGCCAGCATGATGCCCCAGCCGGTGCCGGTGTCGAGCAGCAGGAACCACGGGACGATAAACAGCCCCAGCAGCACCACGCTCAGGGTGTACATCTTTTGCCGACCCACCTTGTCTGACAGCAGCCCCATCAGCGGGATCATCACGGTGGCCACCAGCGCGCCCAGGGTCACGGATTCCAGCGCCTGCGACTTCTGATAGCTCAGGGTGGTGGTGGCGTAGCTGACCACAAAGGTGGAGAAGATATAGAAGGGGGCGGTCTCCACCACTTTCAGGCCGGCGGCGATCAGCACTTCCCGCCAGTGGTGCTTGAGCGTATCGCGCAGCGGGGCCTTCGCCACCTGGCCGGATTTTTTCACCTGCTTAAAGGCGGGCGTTTCGTCGATATCTTTGCGGATCCACAGGCCGAGAAAAACGAGGACGGAGCTGAGCAGGAACGGTATGCGCCAGCCCCAGGCGAGAAACTGCGCCTCATCAAACAGCGTCATCAGCGAGACGATAAATGTCGCCATCAACATGCCGATGGTCACCCCGGCCTGGGGAATGCTGCCGAAAAAGCCTTTCCGCTTTTCCGGCGCGTATTCATAGGCCAGCAGCAGCGCGCCGCCCCATTCGCCGCCGATACCCATGCCCTGAATAATGCGCAGGATAATCAGCAGGGCCGGCGCCCAGAGGCCCACCATCTCGTAGGTGGGCAGCAGGCCGATCGCCACCGTGGCGCTGCCCATCAGCGACAGGGTCAGCACCAGCGTCTTCTTGCGGCCGATGCGATCGCCGATATGGGCGAAAATCACGCCGCCGATGGGGCGGATAAAAAACGTCAGCGAGAAGGAGAGCCAGGAGAGGATCAGGCCGATAACCGGGTCGACCATCGGAAAGAAGATTTTGTTGAACACCAGCGCGGCGGCGGTGCCATAGAGAAAATAATCGAACCATTCGATGGCGCTGCCTGTCAGGCTCGCGATCAGTACCTTCTTGTTTTTCTGCAGAATGGATGCAGTGTTGTCTTGTGGATTGCTCATTACGAAACGTTCTCCCGCCACGGTAGATAGGTCAGGTGTCACTCTGTACGAGCAGGGTGCAACCTGATGTGAAAAGGTTGTGTAATTGTTAAGCAACTTAGGGTTGAAGGTTACAATTGGCAAGTTTATGGCTGGCAAACTGGGCATTATGGCGCGCTTAGAACTGGTATAACCGCGACGCTATTTTTTATTTTCCACCTGATTTTGCTGTTTTTTGTTATTTTCATAGTGAGTTGTTCAGGTGCAACCCGCCTGTTTTTAGATGTTTCTTGTTATTTCAAAATGGTTACAAATCGACGCCGCTATGCCTCCCGGCAGGCGGCGTTTATGATAGCGAAAGCATCCTCTCCGCTCGGCTGAGAGAGGATTAAGGAGACAGAATGGCAGAACAATTTCCTCCGCTGTCGGCAGCGACGCTGGCGGCGGCTAACCAGGTCGGCGCCTGGCTGGCGCAGGACGATCTGGCGACGCTGCCCGCGCTGCCGCAGGTGGACGTGGTAGTGCTGGCCGGCAACGCCGTGATCCCAACCATCGACGCCGCCTGCCGTCTGGCGGCGGCGCAGGCGGTCCCGCTGCTGATCAGCGGCGGCGTGGGACATTCTACGGGCTATCTCTACGAGGCGGTGCGCCAGGATCCCCGTTACCGTTCGTTGCCGGTGGATGGCCGCCCGGAAGCGCATGTTCTGGCCGACATTGCTCATGACTACTGGCACATCCCCCATTCGCGGCTGGTGGTGGAGGACCAGTCAACCAACTGCGGTGAGAACGCCCGTTTTACCCGGACCACGCTGGAGAGCCGGGGGCTCGCCCATCGTCGCGGGATCGTCATTCAGGACCCGACTATGCAGCGGCGAACCATGGCTACCTTCGCCCGCGTCTGGCAGGGGGCGACGACACCGCCGCAGTGGTTGAGCTTTCCCGGCTGCTCGCCGGTGCTGGAGCAGACCGATGGCCAACTGGGGTTCGCGGGCGGCGGAGCGGGGCTCTGGCCGGTCACCCGCTACCTGGGGCTGCTGCTGGGCGAGCTGCCGCGCCTGCAGGATACCCCTGAAGGGTACGGTCCGCGGGGAAAAGACTTCATCAGCCATGTCACCTTCCCGCCGGAGATCCTCGACGCCTGGCGACAGCTGCGGGAGGACGCCCAGCTTGCCGGGGCGCTGCAGGCCCGCACCCTCGGCTGAAAAATGCCCGTTTACGGCAGATTCGTCGCAAACGGGCAATTTGTGTTATTAAAATGTAACCTCAAGCGGGCATTTTTGGCCCGTTTTTATGAATCAGCTCACAGAACTGCGTCAATGTGCTGCCGAACAGCGGCTTATCCGCCTGATATTTAACAAAAAAATCACCTGTTAAATACAAATGCACCACAGGAGCAGCCATGACAGCACCCGTTCAACACCCGATGTATATTGATGGCCAGTTCGTTTCCGGTCGCGGCGACGGCTGGATCGACGTGCTTAACCCGGCGACCGAAGCGCTGCTGTCGCGGATCCCGGACGGGACTGCCGAAGAGGCGCGGCTGGCGATTGACGCCGCCGAGCGCGCCCAGCCCGGCTGGGAAGCGCTGCCGGCCATTGAGCGTGCGGGCTGGCTGCGCAAAATTGCCGCCGGTATCCGCCAGCGTGCCGACGAGATCGCCGGGCTGATTGTCGCTGAAGGCGGCAAGATCCAGCAGCTGGCGGCGGTGGAGGTTGCGTTCACCGCGGACTATCTCGACTATATGGCAGAATGGGCGCGCCGTTACGAAGGTGAGATCGTGCAGAGCGATCGCCCGGGGGAGAATATCCTTGTCTTTAAACGCGCGCTGGGGGTGACCACCGGGATCCTGCCGTGGAACTTCCCGTTCTTTCTTATCGCCCGCAAGCTGGCGCCGGCTCTGATCACTGGAAATACCATTGTCATTAAGCCCAGCGAATTTACGCCCAATAATGCCATCGCCTTTGCCGAGATTGTCCATCAGGTTGGGTTGCCGAAAGGGGTCTTTAACCTTGTGCTTGGCCGCGGAGAAACCGTTGGCCAGGAGCTGGCCGGCAATCCGAAGGTGGCGATGGTTAGCATGACCGGTAGCGTGGCGGCGGGAGAGAAAATTATGGCCGCTGCGGCGAAAAATATCACCAAAGTGTGCCTCGAGCTCGGCGGCAAAGCGCCTGCCATTGTGATGGACGATGCGGATCTGGAGCTGGCGGTGAAAGCGGTAGTGGACTCGCGGGTGATTAACACCGGGCAGGTGTGTAACTGCGTCGAGCGGGTCTATGTTCAGCAGGGCATTTACGACCGCTTCGTCAACCGCCTCGGCGAGGCGATGAAGGCCGTCCAGTTTGGCGACCCGGCGACGCGGGATGACATCGCGATGGGGCCGCTGATCAACGCGGCGGCGCGGGACCAGGTGGCGGGCAAAGTGGCGAAGGCGGTGGCGCATGGGGCGCGGGTGGCGCTGGGCGGCCAGCCGCTGGAGGGCAAAGGCTATTTTTATCCGCCGACCCTGCTGCTGGATGTGCGTCAGGAGATGGACATTATCCACGAGGAAACCTTCGGGCCGGTGCTGCCGGTGGTGGCGTTTTCGACCCTTGATGAGGCGCTGGCGATGGCCAATGACAGCGACTATGGCCTGACCTCCTCGATCTATACCCGCGATCTGAACGTGGCGATGAAGGCGATTAAGGGACTGAAGTTCGGCGAAACCTATATCAACCGTGAGAACTTTGAGGCGATGCAGGGTTTCCATGCCGGATGGCGTAAATCAGGGATTGGCGGCGCCGACGGTCGTCACGGCCTGAATGAGTATCTGCAAACCCAGGTGGTCTATCTGCAGGCCTGAGGTACTTAACTCCGAGCCGGCGGGCAGCTCAGGCGGCCCGCCGTTCGCTTAGCGGGCAAATTTCTCCAGCACGCGGATCAGTTGGGTGACAAAGCCGTATTCGTTATCGTACCAGGCGACGGTTTTCACCAGCTGTACGCCGCCGGCCTCCACAATCTCCAGCTGGGTAGCATCGTAGATCGAACCGAAATGGCTGCCGATGATATCGGAAGAGACGATCTCCTCTTCGGTGTAACCAAAGGATTCGTTACCCTCGGCCGCCTGCCTCATCGCCTGATTGACCTCATCCGCAGTCACCTTTTTCTCCAGCACCGATACCAGCTCCGTCACTGAGCCGGTTTTGGTCGGTACGCGCTGGGCATGGCCTTTCAGCTTACCGCTCAGGGCAGGGATCACCAGGCCAATGGCTTTTGCCGCGCCGGTAGTGTGCGGGATAACGTTTTCCGCCGCCGCCCTGGAGGCGCGCAGATCTTTTCCGCGCGGCCCGTCCACCAGCGACTGGGTGCCGGTATAGGCGTGGATGGTGGTCATGGTGCCTACGGTGATGCCGAAGGCATCCTGCAGAACTTTGGCCATCGGCGCCAGGCAGTTGGTGGTGCAGGAGGCCACGGAGATGATGGTGTCATCCGGGGTCAGGGTGTCATCGTTGACGTTGTAGACGATGGTTTTCATCTCGCCGGCGGGGGCGGAAATCAGCACTTTGCGCGCGCCGGCCTGGAGATGGGCTTGCGATTTCTCGGCCGAGGTGTAGAACCCGGTACACTCCACAATCACCTCGGCGCCTGCCGCCTGCCATGGAATATGCTGCGCCTCTTTTTCGGCATACACCGTAATGGTTTTGCCGTTGACGATCAGCGCATCTTCGGTAAAGTCGACGCTCCACGGGAAGGGGCCGTAGTTTGAATCATGCTTCAACAGGTAGGCCAGCACCTTTGGCGAAGTAAGGTCGTTGATAGCCACCACTTCCAGGCTGCTGTCGACTTCTAATAAACGACGTAACACCAGACGTCCGATACGACCAAATCCATTAATCCCAAGTTTACTCATGGATATTCTCCGGTTGGTAAAACGACTCGATGTGATGAAACTCCTCCAGGCTTAGCCCTGTCCCCCTGATTGGTCAACTGACAATCTGTGCGCTTTGCCAGGGCCTGCGGGCCGGAGAGGGGAAAAGTGAATGTTTTCCCGGTCTTTTTTGCCCGTGACGGCAGGGAATGATTTTTGTTACCAGAGATGAGGGGGCTGCCTGCTGGCGAAACGACGAAAAGCGTCTATGCTTAACTATTGAATAGCTTAGTAAAAAATTGACGTTAGACGAAGGGAGAGGTTATGGGATTCTGGAGAATCGTTTTCACTATCATTCTGCCGCCGCTGGGTGTGCTGCTGGGAAAAGGCTTCGGCTGGGCGTTTATT
>ERZ772892.3000-NODE-3000-length-13098-cov-2.582765_pt1 | contig 13098 bp, 8 predicted proteins | sample MGYA00512126_ERZ772892 | MGnify/ENA primary metagenome ERZ772892 (study PRJEB29015, sample SAMEA2737697) | human gut metagenome | biome: human gut; feature: human-associated habitat; material: faeces | place: China | collected 2012 ... | reverse complement strand
GGTGCACTTCTTGTGGGAGTGAGCTTTGCAAAGGGACTTGCCATGAGTGCAGGCAAGCCTCTTGTGCCTGTTCACCATATCGCAGGACACATTGCCGCAAACTATATCTCCCACCCTGAGCTTAAACCGCCTTATCTTTGCTTGGTCGTGTCAGGAGGACATTCACATATTGTAGAGGTGCTTGATTATTCAAGATATCATGTTATAGGCAGAACAAGAGATGATGCCGCAGGCGAGTGCTTTGACAAGGTAGCGAGAACATTGGGCTTTGAATACCCGGGCGGAAAGTTTATCGACAATGCCGCAAAGTCAGGTGATCCTGATGCCTATAAGCTCCCTCACCCAAAGGTGCAGGGCAGTGAATATGACTTCTCTTTCAGCGGACTAAAAACTGCCGTTATAAACCTTGTGCATAATGCCGCACAAAAGGGCGAAACTGTCAATGTGAACGATATGGCGGCTTCGTTTCAGAACACCATATCCGACATTCTTGTAGACAAAGCGATGCTTGCCGCAAAAGATCTTGGGTATACTACCATAGGGCTTGCAGGCGGCGTTTCGGCAAACTCAGGGGTAAGAGAGAAGCTTCAAAAAGCCTGTGACAAGCGTGGTTATAAGCTTTATATGCCTGAGTTCAAATACTGCGGCGATAACGGTGCAATGATAGCCTGTCAGGGATATTTTGACTATCTTGCAGGCAGACGAGCAGACGAAAGCCTTAACGGCATTGCAACGCTGTCGCTGGATAAGATTTCGGAATAAAATTATTTTTGAGGTATAAAAAATGAAACTACTAGCCATAGACGGAAACAGCATAATGAACAGGGCTTTTTACGGAATAAAGCTGCTGTCAAATTCAAAGGGACAGTTCACGAATGCCCTTACGGGGTTTATGAATATTTACCTCAAGGAGATAGGCGAGGTAAAGCCTGACTGCGTGGCAGTGGCTTTCGACCTTAAAGTCCCTACTTTCAGACATAAGGCAAATGCCGCATACAAAGCCAACCGAAAGGGTATGCCTGAGGAGCTTGCTCAGCAGATGCCTGTTATAAAAGAGCTTCTGGGCGACCTTGGTATAAAGATAGTACAGTGCGAGGGCTATGAAGCAGACGATATTCTCGGTACGCTCTCAAAAGCCGCCGCAGATTCAGGCAACGAGTGCTATATCCTCACTGGTGACAGGGACAGCTTTCAGCTCGTTTCCGACCGTGTGACAGTGCGTCTTGCCACCACAAAGGAAACAAAGATATATACCCCTGACAGAATAATGGAAGAATACGGCGTTACCCCTCGTCAGATGATCGAAGTAAAGGCTCTTATGGGAGATACTTCTGATAACATTTCAGGCGTAAAGGGCATTGGCGAAAAGACCGCACTTTCCCTTATCAAGCAGGAGGGCGACGTCAAGACCCTTTATGAACACCTCGCAGATATCAAGCTTACCCCGTCTGTGCGCACAAAGCTTGAAAATGGTCATCAGGACGCTATAGACAGCCGCTTCCTTGCGGAAATATGTCTTGAAGCCCCTGTGGATAAAGCTACAGAGTTTTATAAGCTGGGCGAGGTCGATACCGAGAAAACAAAGGCTCTCCTTGCCGACCTTGAAATGATGCGCCTTATAGACAGATTGGGTCTTAGCGGAAAAGCTGTGGAAAGCGCTGACAGCGCAGTGCAGGAAAGCAAGCTCAAGCTTTCCGACCTGCCTAAGTTTGATGTCAAGACACTTGATGAGAGCGTTATATCTGTTCTCGGCAAGGACAAAACAGCGTATTTTATCTTTGCCGACAATAAGCTTTCTATCCTCTGTAACGATGTTATCTACACCACCGATGACAATGCAATTATCACAGCTTTCATGGGAACAGCCTGTGAAAAAATAACCTTTGAGGGCAAAACTGCCCATAAGTTTGCGTTCTCAAATGGCACTCACCTTGAAAACCTCACTTTCTGCTGTGACCTTGCAGGATATCTTCTCAATTCACAGTCAAGTGAGTATACAGCGGAAAATCTTTGTCTTTCATATAAGTGCCTTTACCGCTCTGATATGGGCGAATATGCAGACCTTTCAAGTCTGCCTGCTCTTAGCGAAAATCTTAAAAAACAGCTTGAAATGACAGAAATGACAAAGCTATTCGACGATATTGAAATGCCACTTTGCGAAGTGCTTGCTTCAATGGAGTTTTATGGTGTAAAGGCTGACGCAGAGGGCATAAAGGCTTTCGGTGAGGACTTGAAAATAAAGATAGACGAGCTTACCTCGCAGATATATATGTATGCAGGCAAGGAGTTCAATATAGCTTCCACAAAACAGCTTGGGGAGGTGCTTTTCGAGGACTTAGGCCTGCCTGCAAAGAAGAAAACAAAGTCGGGCTATTCCACTAATGCGGACGTTCTTGAAAGCCTTATGGACAAGCACCCTATCGTGCCTCTTATCGTTGAATACCGCACACTCACAAAGCTTAATTCCACTTATGTTGACGGACTTTTGAAGCTTATCCACCCTGACGGCAGAGTTCATTCTGTTTTCAAGCAGACCGAAACAAGAACAGGAAGGATATCCTCCACAGAGCCTAATATGCAAAATATCCCCGTGAGAAAAGAGATAGGCAGGAATATGCGTAAATTCTTTGTTGCCGAGGAGGGATACACTCTTCTTGACGCTGACTACAGCCAGATCGAGCTTAGAGTGCTTGCTTCCGTGTGCGGTGATAAAAATATGCAGGAAGCTTTCTCAGAGGGCAGAGATATCCATACCTCAACGGCGGCACAGGTCTTTGATATCCCAGAGGATTTTGTCACCCCTGAAATGAGAAGTGCGGCAAAGGCTGTAAACTTTGGCATAATCTATGGCATAGGAGCATTTTCTTTGTCGAAAGATATCGGCGTGACCGTTGCGGAAGCAAAAAGATACATCAAGAATTATCTTGACAACTTCCCGAAAGTATCTGAATTTATGGATAAGACAGTTGATGACGGCATAAAAAACGGCTATGTCACCACCCTTTTCGGCAGAAGAAGATATATCCCTGAGCTTTCTGCTTCAAACAAGGTCTTGCAGGCTTTTGGAAAGAGGGCGGCAATGAACGCGCCTATCCAGGGTGCGGCGGCTGATATCATAAAGATAGCAATGGTAAGAGTATACAAAAAGCTCAGAGAAGAAGATCTTGACGCAAGGCTTATTTTGCAGGTACATGACGAGCTTATTATAGAAGCGGCTGAAAAAGACAAGGATAGAGCTGAAAAGATACTCAAAGACGAAATGGAGAACGCTGTAAAGCTTGCTGTGCCAATGACAGTGGACGTAAACAGCGGCAGAAGCTGGTACGAAGCGAAAGACTGATTTTTTTAGTGAGAAATGAGGAGTGAGGAGTGAGGAATTAAGGTATCGCCTGCGGCGATGATCTTGATTTCTATATGTAGGGGCGAACAGCGATCACCTGTTTATCCATATTGCTTATTTTATATGTTTTGCTCTTATTATCTTTGTCACCTTCGTGGTTTGGCTGACAATTTGTTTGTGATTGTTGACGAATTTTTTGACGGCTGTCGCAATAATACTTGACTTTTGTGAAATTTGTGGTATAATTCTCTATGTAAAATGTGTGTAAGAAAGATAGATAAAAAGTAGAATAATAGGAATTTGAAAAACGAAAAGGGGCTGGGAAAATGAAAAAATTGCTTTTTGTGTTCAACCCCCATGCTGGCAAGGGACAGATAAAAGATAACCTTTGCGACATTGTGGATATTTTTACAAAGGGCGGCTATGAGGTAGTCACATACCCTACGCAGGCTAAGCTTGACGGCTATAACAAGCTTTGCAAGTGCGGTCAGGATTATGACATGATAGTCACATCAGGCGGCGACGGAACATTGTCTGAGGCTGTCAAGGCAATGATGACATTTGGTAAGAAAATACCGCTTGGATATATTCCTGCCGGTTCAACAAATGATTGTGCGCAGTCTTTGAGCATACCGAAAAAAATGCTTGACGCCGCAAGGGAGATAGTTGACGGCGTATATTTTGATTATGACGTTGGTAAGTTCAACGGTCAGTATTTTGTGTATGTAGCAGGCTTTGGTGCTTTCACCGACGTTTCTTATGAAACTTCACAGACCTTGAAAAACAAGTTTGGTCATGCCGCATATGTGGCAGAGGGGATAAAAAGGCTTTCAAAGATAACAGGTCAGCAAATGAGAGTTGAGCATGACGGCGAGGTAATAGAAGGAAGCTTTATACTCGGTCTTATCTCAAATACTATCTCAGTGGGAGGAATGAAAAAGCTTATCGCTTCCGGGGTGTGTTTTGACGACGGACTTTTCGAGGTGGTTCTGGTAAAGACACCTAAGAACGCTATCGAGCTGAGCAACACCATAAATGAAGCAGTGCTTAATAAGCTCAACGATAAGCATTTTGTGACGTTCAAGACCTCAAGGGTCACTTTTACAAGTGAGAACGAAGTGCCTTGGACGCTGGACGGAGAGTCGGGCGGAAAGCATACATATGTTGAGATAGAAAACTGCAAGCAGGCAATAAGATTCAAACTCAAACCCAATGACATAACCGCAGAGCAAACGGCTGTTCAGTGCAGTGCAGGGGATATGATAATGACCGATGACGGTCACCCTGTTGTCATTGAGGATCAGTCGGAGATAGAAGATTAAGTGAGCTTGCAGGGGCGGACTTTGGTCGCATACCTTTTAACAGAATTTTGACAAAATAAAAGCGGACGAGTTTTTTTCGTCCGCTTTTTGCATATGCCTATTTTTTGTTTTTTAGCCGAAACTGTGAGGGTGTCATGTTGTATCTGCGTTTGAACTGCCGCATGAAATGCACGTCATTTTCGTATCCGCATACGGCGGCAATGTTTTTCACTGTCATGTCAGTGCTGAGAAGATAGTATTCAGCGTTTTTCATTCTCGCACAGAGGATATCCTCATAACAGCTCACACCGAAGCGTGAGGTGTAAAGATACTGAAAGTGGGAGGGGCTTACGCTGAGAGTTTTCGCCATATCGGCAATGTTCCTGCTTCCGGAGGGGGAGCTGTAGATGTCAGCCCTGAGCCGCTCAAGTGCGTCAGCGTAGTGACTGCGCTTTCTTGGCGGCTGACCGCTCTTGCTGAGAGAATATTCCTCTCCAAGCCTGATGAGAAGCATTCTGAGCATAAGCTCGATATAATCCTCACGCCTGCCGCTTTCAGATAAGCTGAGTCTGCTTATGGTGGATAAGATATCCTCAGTTTTCTCTGCGTCTGATAACATAAAAATCGTATCATATGGGAGTGAATAGTCACGGGTGAGCATATCGTCACAATCGAAATGAAGCCAGTGGTTAATGTAAAAACCCTTGCAGGCACGGTATATCTGCTCAGTGCCTTTTTTGTATAGTATTGCGCTGTCAGGGGAAACTGAGTATTCCCTGCCGTGCAAACGCACCACCGCAGAGGATTTGAATATAAGCAGAAGATTATCCCCCGAACCGTTTGGACGGCGTATATCAAAAGACCCGTCATGGCTGTAGTTTAGTCCCAAAGCGTGAAGTTCCATAGGTTTTTCCTTTCTAATTTCGTATGATGTATCAGTATAATAATAGGATATATCATTGTTGTTTTTTTGTCAAGTGATAAAATATAATTGAAACTAAAATCATACACTTTTAGGAGGTCACAATGAAGAATATTTCAATGCTTATCAATACTGCAGACAAGCGTTCCCACATCAACCCGGAGATATACGGACACTTCTCCGAACATCTTGGCAGATGTATCTATAATGGAATGTACGTTGGCGAAAATTCTGAGATACCGAACATAAAAGGCGTAAGAAAAGACGTTATCGAAGCTTTCAAGGAGATAAAAATGCCTGTTCTCCGCTGGCCGGGAGGCTGTTTTGCTGACGAGTATCACTGGAAAGACGGTATAGGCGAAAAATCCCAGAGAAAGAAAATGATAAACACCAACTGGGGCGGCGTGACAGAGGATAACTCTTTCGGAACAAATGAGTTCTTTGACCTGTGCGAAGAGATAGGCTGTGAACCGTATCTTGCAGGAAATCTCGGAAGCGGCACTGTTCAGGAGCTTTCCGAGTGGATAGAATATATCACCTTTGACGGTGTTTCGCCTATGGCTGACCTGAGAAGAAAAAACGGCAGAGAAAAGCCTTGGAAGCTTAAATATCTTGGTATAGGCAACGAAAACTGGGGCTGCGGCGGCTCGATGCGCCCTGAGTATTACTGCGATGAATACAGAAGATATCAGAGCTTCTGCAAGAATTTCAGCGGCAATGAGCTTTACAAAATTGCCTGCGGACCAAATTCCAACGATTATAACTGGACGGACGTTGTAATGTCAAACCTTGGGGAGTGGCACACAAAGGCTATCTCTTTGCACTATTACACTGTTCCTACAGGCGACTGGAGCAAAAAGGGCAGTGCAACTGAGTTTTCAGACGAGGAGTATTACGAAACTATATCAAAAACTCTCTATATGGACGAGCTTATAAAACGTCACAGTGAGATAATGTCACGCCGTGATCCAGAGGGTAAGATAGGTCTTATAGTTGACGAGTGGGGCTGTTGGTATGACGTTGAGGAGGGCACAAACCCAGGTTTCCTCTATCAGCAGAACACAATGCGTGACGCTATCGTGGCGGCTTGCAATTTGAACATCTTCAATAACCACAGCGACAAGGTAGTAATGGCAAATCTTGCGCAGGCTGTGAACGTTTTGCAGTCTCTTATTCTCACAGAGGGCGAGAAAATGGTAAAGACGCCTACCTATCATGTCTTTGATCTTTTCAAAACTCATCAGGGAGGCGAGCTTTGCTACAGCTATGCCAACAACTGTCAGGCAGGCGGAAAGATACCAATGATATCACAGTCTGCCTCAGTAAAGGACGGTGTTTTAACTGTCACTATAGCGAATTGCTCTATAGATGATGACGCTCATATCTGCTGTGATATCGCAGGTTCAAACTATCAGAACATTGAGTGCAGGATACTTGACAATGAAGTAAGGGACTATAATGATTTTGATAATTGTGATAAGGTCGCACCAAAAGAGTACAGTGCGAAAATGACAGAAAAGGGCTTTGAGATAGACCTGCCAAAATGCTCCGTTGCAGTTGTGACAATGAGATAAGAACTGTAAGGAGAGTCAAAAATGACAGTAAAAGATAAAATTTTGCAGGGAAGAACATATCTTGGCATAGAGCTTGGCTCAACAAGAATAAAGGCTGTTCTTATAGACGATAGCTTTTCTGTTATCGCCTCAGGGTCGAAGCAATGGGAAAACCGCTTTGAGAACGGCTGTTGGACATATTCTCTTGATGATATCCACGGGGGCATACAAGCCTGCTATAAAGACCTTGCAGAAAACGTAAAGGCACAGTATGGCATTTATCCTGAAACATACGGTGCAATGGGTATTTCTGCTATGATGCACGGCTATATGGCTTTTGATAAGAATGACAAGCTTCTTGTGCCGTTCAGAACATGGCGAAATACTATGACAGCTCAGGCGGCAGGAGAGCTTACAAAACGACTGGGCTTCAATATCCCACAGCGTTGGAGCATCGCACATCTTTATCAGGCGGTGCTTAACAAAGAAGCCCATGTTCCTTATATCGCTTATATCAATACCCTTGCAGGATATGTGCATAAAAGGCTTACAGACCGCTTTGAAGTTGGCGTTGGCGAAGCTTCAGGTATCTTCCCTGTGGAGGGCATAGGATACAAAAAAGAGTATTGCGAGCCTACAGAAAAAATCCTTGCAGAAAAAGGCTTTGACCATAAGCTGAAAGATATCCTCCCAGCGGTAAGAAACGCAGGGGAAAAGGGCGCTGTCCTTACAGAGGAGGGCGCAAAGGTCCTTGACCCGGAGGGACGCCTCAAAGCAGGCGTGCCGGTCTGCCCGCCTGAGGGTGACGCAGGCACCGGCATGGTTGCAACGGACAGCGTGCTGAAAAAGACGGGAAACATCTCCGCAGGCACTTCAATTTTCGCAATGCTCGTCCTAGAAAAGCCACTTAACGGTGTTTACGAGGAGATAGACGTTGTTACCACCCCTGACGGCTCGCCTGACGAGCAGAAAAGCTCGCCTGTGGCAATGGTGCATTGCAATAACTGCTGTTCAGAGATTGACGCATGGGTGAATATGTTCGGTGAGTTCGCAAAGCTCACAGGCAATGAAATAGACAAAAGCAGGCTTTATGAAACGCTTTATAAAAACGCCATGACAGCCGACAGCTCATGCGGTGGCGTAACAGCCTATAACTGTCTTTCGGGTGAACCTGTTATAAAGCTTGACGAGGGCAGACCAATGTATTTCCGTACTCCCGACAGCACTTTGACCTTGGGCAGCTTTTTCAGAGCACAGCTTTATTCTTCTTTCACCGCACTGAAAATAGGCATGGATATCCTCTTTGACAAAGAGCAGGTAAAAGCTGAAAAGATAACAGGTCACGGAGGACTTTTCAAGGTCAGCGGAGTGGCTTCACAGCTTATGGCAGACGCACTTTCCACACCTGTTTCAGTGATGAAAACAGCAGGCGAGGGCGGAGCATGGGGCATGGCTATCCTTGCGGCATATATGGAGCTTTCAAATGGCGAAAAGCTTGCAGACTTCCTTGGCAAAAAGGTGTTCGCAGATATGGAAGTGACAACCTCTCAGCCTGAGCAGACAGGCTCAGAGGGCTATAAAACATTCCTGGAAAGATATAAAAAGGGATTGGCGGCAGAAAAAAACGCACAGTTCTGAAAAAATTATAGAAATTCATATATAAATCGTAGGGGCGATCTGAGGCCGCCTGCCAGCCAACTCAAATTGTCGGTGAGCTGTTCACTTGTACGGAAAACGGGCAGACAAAAGGTGCATTTTCCAAATCAGCGAAAGGAGAATTTTATGCTTGAAGAATTAAAACAGCAGGTGTGCGAAGCAAATCTGCTTCTGCCGAAATATGGACTTGTTACATTCACATGGGGAAATGTTTCCGCTGTAGACAGAGAAAAGGGACTTGTTGTCATAAAGCCCTCAGGCGTGCCTTATGAGGGCATGACAGCCGATGATATGGTGGTAGTTGATCTTGAAAGCGGCAAGGTTGTGGAGGGAAAATATAAGCCTTCCAGCGATACTCCGACCCATTTGGAACTTTACAAAGCCTTTGATATCGGCGGAATAGTACATACCCACAGTCGCTGGGCAACATCTTTTGCTCAGGCAGGAAAAGGTGTTATACCAATGGGAACAACTCACGCAGATTATTTTTACGGCGAGATACCATGCACAAGAGCAATGACCCCTGAGGAGATAACAGGTGAGTATGAAAAGGAAACAGGCTCTGTTATAATCGAGGCTTTCAAAGGTCTTGACGCAACTCAGATACCTGCCGTTCTGGTAAAAAGCCATGGCCCGTTCACATGGGGAAAAGACGCCGCACAAGCCGTTCATAATGCAGTTGTCCTTGAAGAAGCCGCATTTATGAACTTCCACGCAATGATGCTGAACCCTGAGATAGGTCATATGCAGCAGGAGCTTCTTGACAAGCACTTCCTTAGAAAGCACGGAAAGAACGCATATTACGGACAGAATTGATGTCAATGCCTCAAAAAGCATGATATAAGTCCGTTGAAAAAATGAGTCAATTAACGGGCGAACACTGTTCGCCCCTACATATAAAAGATTTGTTTAGCACATCCTCGATAAAATAGCGCCCCGATTTTCTGGGCGTTTTTTTGTGTCTTTGCCCCTATATTGTGCAAAATGTATATTATGTGTACGCTGATTTGTACAAAAGGGTAGTTTTTTGTACTTGTTATAAGTAAATTCTTGACTTATGTTTTAATAATATGTTATAATTAAAATAATGTCACGGTAATATTTATTGTGTCACAGCGGAAATGAATGGAATATAGTATAGATATTACCTCAAGGCAATGCCATGCAAGGTTTGCCTTAGAAACGAGGAACGGAGGCTTGTAATGAAAAAGCAAATTGATTACGGCAGCTATGCGTCCTATAAGGAAACGGTAAAGGGTCTTACAGAGAACCTGAAATCGCTGCTTGGATTGAGCGAGGAGATCGCTCTTGTCAATACTGCGGAATCTATTCGGGAAACATTGGAGAAAACTGCCGAGGAGCATTTTGAGGTCGCTATAGTGGGCGAGTTCAAGAGAGGAAAGAGTACCCTTATCAACGCAATGCTGGGTCAGGAGGTACTTCCTGCTGACGTGCTGCCTGCAACGGCTACCCTTAACAGAGTTACTTATAGCGAAGAGCCGTATGTGCAGGTGGAATACAAAAACGGCAAAAGTGAAAGGGTGGATATAAACAAGCTGGAGGACTATGTAACAAAGCTTACGGCAGAGTCGGAGGAAAGAGCCGAAACTGTCAAGGAAGCAACTGTTTATTATGATACCGAGTTCTGTAAGAACAACGTGGATATCATAGACACTCCGGGTCTTAACGACGACGATCAGATGACTAACGTTACTCTGTCTATCCTGCCGAAAATAGACGCAGCCGTTTTCGTTATCAGCGCAAACTCTCCTTTTTCACAATTTGAGAAAGAGTTTTTGGAAAAGAAAATGCTTACCTCCGATGTGGGAAGAATTATCTTTGTAGTAAACTGCTTCGGTACTTTCTCACAGGCAGACGAGAACAAGATCGTCGAAACTGTAAGAGGACGTATCGGAAAATATGTTATGGAAAAGGCTAAAAAGGTCATGGGCGAGGATTCCCGTGAGTTTGCGGTCTATAAAAGAAAGATAGGAACTCCGAGAGTTATCGGCGTTTATGCAAAGCAGGCTCTTACCGCCAAGGAAACAGGGGATAAGGAAGCCCTTGAAAAGAGTAACTTCCCTGAGTTTGAAAAGGCTCTTGAAACCATGCTCACAAAAGAGCGTGGCGTTATCGCATTGCAGATCCTTGCAAATAAGATAACAAATTCGGGTACTGAGATACTCAGAAGCGTTGTTATGCAGGAAAACGCACTCATGATGGCTAACGATGAGTTCATGGAAAAGTATGACGAGGCTATCAAAGAGATAGGCGAGATAAGAAATAAGAAAAGACAGGAATTTGTCAAGATCAACGACGCCGCAAATCAGGTGTTCAATGACCTGCAGCCAGTTCTGGACAGCTATTGGACAAACATTGAGCAGACAGCTATGGAGGTTATAGACAACTTCCAGATGTCCTCTGACGATTTCAAGAAAGACCAGCTCAAGCTCGTTACCGCAAAGCTCACCGAGAAAATAAAGGAGAGCATAGAGGCAAGAGCGCAGATAATCTGCGAGCAGATACAGAACAGCATAAACTTCGCTGTTTCCTGTGAGGCTGAAAGACTTCAGGAATTTGAGGACGAGTTCTTCGAGTCCGTTACAAAGATACAGCAGATGTTCACTATCTCCGACAGAGTTTCAAAAAACGGCGGCGTAATGGATAAGATAATCGGCGTTGCTATCGGCTCTTACGGCGTCGGAGGATTGTTCCTGGGCTTCAGAGAGTCCGGCGTAAAGGGCGCACTTTTGGGCGGAGCAACAGGCTTTGCAGGATTTTATGCTACTTATTATACTGCTATATTCTTTGCAGGCTTCTTTGGCATCACCGCTACCCTGCCAGTGACCCTCTGTCTTATGGCTCTTGCAGGCATTGCAGGTACTTTTACTTCAAACTTTGCCGTTGATAAGATACTTGTTAAGGAAAGAATAGATAAGTATAAGTCAAACTTTAAAACTCAGGTGAGAAAGCAGTTCCACGAAATGAAGCTCAATAACGACTTCACTGAAACTGTCCGCCGTCAGGTATTCTCAGCATTTGAGGGTCTGAAGGGCAAGATCGAGAGCGAAACAGAGATAATCCTCCGTGATACTCAGGAAACACTTGATAATCTTAATGATCTTAAAACAGAAAAGAGCAACATTTCTCAGAAGGAAATGGAACGTCTGCATGATATTGCCGAGAGCGCAAGCGCTATAGTTCAGGAAGCATATCAGGTAAGACGTGTGCTTACCGAAGCTATGGAAAGCTGACGGTCATATAAAAAATAATAATTTAAGATCAAGGGAGGACAGGTCATGAGTACAAATACAACGGAAAGGGAAAATCCGCTGCTACAGATTGACACAAGCTTCCGCACATATTTGAACGCTTATACAAGAAGCTATCAGAACCATATAGTTGACGGCGTGCTTGACTATGCTTTTGAGTCCGACTTTGCCGTAAGGCAGAAGATAATGGGACTTGGGGGCTGGGGAAAGCTCGTCAAGGCGGCAGGCTCACAGGACGTTTCTGCCGAAGCAAAGCACCTGTTTCTTAAGTGCGAGCAGGTTGGCCCGCTGAAATATCCTGATATCTATGACATTGTGAAGAAGTGTGCCGAGCGGCTGGAGCTTGTTGTGCCTATCGTCTTTGTCAGAGGGGATATGGATAAAGCACAGGTCTATTCTGTGGCAAGCGATATCATCGAGCCTTGTATCGTGCTTTCAAAGCAGGTAGTGGAAATGTGCAGCAAGGAGGAGCTTATGTTCCTTATAGGCTGCGAGTGTGGAAGAATACAGAACAATCATTGTGCCTATAATATGGCATTTACATATCTCAATTACAATAAGTATACTTACAGACCAGTTGAAAGGTCATATAAGCAGACTGTGAACAATCAGCTTTATACAGCGCTTGTTCAGTGGGTGAAGTATGCTGATATAACTGCAAACAGAGCAGGCATTATCTGCCTCGATAAGCCGGGAATGTTCATAAGCGTCATAACAGGGCTTTATAACAAGGGCTATATCGACTTTTATGGCAGACAGCAGAAGAATATGGATACCGACGGACTTATCAAAAAGGCTGAAAGCGTCCATGCAGTTTCTTCAAGAAATCTGAAAACAGATAATACTATGAGCGAGCTTGAAAAGCTTGTTGTCGCAGCTACTGAGTTTCTGTATTGCTCAGTTCTTTATGAATGGCGTGGCGACGCAGAGGATTCTGACAGACACCTTGTTTCAGGTCAGATATGTGATGTGCGCAGCAGTATTATAATCGGAAACGGAGGCGTGATAGGTGGATAGTGCTAATATCAATACAGCGGAGCAGAATATTGCACAG
>ERZ772892.2988-NODE-2988-length-13139-cov-8.936564_pt1 | contig 13139 bp, 18 predicted proteins | sample MGYA00512126_ERZ772892 | MGnify/ENA primary metagenome ERZ772892 (study PRJEB29015, sample SAMEA2737697) | human gut metagenome | biome: human gut; feature: human-associated habitat; material: faeces | place: China | collected 2012 ... | reverse complement strand
TTGGGAGTCCGACCTATATTTGTGTTTTGCAGAGGAAAGATCGGAAGTCTATTGCGATTACTCCGTGCACCGCTGAACATCCCATGTCCTTTAAGGTTCCAGACAGGCTGTTGACCGATGGGCAGTGCCGAATGATGATTAACGGAATACAGTTCATTCAGGCGTTGCTCGAGGCAAATGGTCTGGCAGCAGGAAAAGACCATCAATTTAAGGGGCGGTATGATGCTGAGAAAAATGCAGTTATCATTTCGCTCAAAAATGGTGAATAAAGTACTTTCTCGCCTAAAAGATGTACAACTTGACATCACGTCCATTTGGTCGTATAATACGTCCAAATGGACGTGACGAAGGGAGCCAATATTATGAGTGCCGGAATTTTAGATGGCTTTCAAACGATAATTCCAACAGCAGCTGCTGTCTTATCGGAAAAACGACAAGTGTTAAGGCTGACGCAACAAGAGGTTGCTGATCGCGCAAAAATAACCTTGCGTCAATATCAAAGGTTGGAATCTGGGGAAAGAAGTATTTTGACCTGTTCTTTTGGCTTGGCGTGTCGAGTAATTGAAGCTCTTGATATGGATGTTTCTAAATTCTATCATGGTGACTATTACCTTGAAGAAGTGAAGACAATGAGAGGCAAAGGGGTTGCCAGCAGAAAAAAGTTATCGATTTAAAGGACGGCATGATGCCAAGAAAGAGCAATATGGACAAATCTATGTTGAAAAGTTTACATCTGCCAGCTTGATATGCAAAGCGTTTTATGGTAAGATGGAAGCAAAATAGGGAGAGTATACAATCCCGTTGAACCTGTTGCTGGGAAGTGAATGCTGATGGAAAACCAGCTTGCTCATACGATAACTCAGACGAAATATAATTCGAGTGATGATAAGGCTGCTAAGAACAGCTGGTCACTAAAACCATATCGAATAAGCAGATAGGCTATACGAGACTCAATTAGTTGAAAACCGATAACATAAGAATCCTAATAAGCAGTGGGGCATCTCTATGAATGAGCAATTGCTGAAAATGAATGGCTTATCGGTGGGAATTTTAGATGCATTATCATTTGAGTCGCATTTGGGAATTCCGTTGAAGAAGAACTTGCATTATTTTGATAAGGATTTGTTAATTGCTGAACTGATTTCGATGACTGAGTGGTTGGATGAACAGGAAATCCTTTCTAATATTGCGCTAGACTACAGGGTTAAGAGCTTGGATTCTATACTTTTGAAGTATGATCGTTACTATCCGGATCATCAGACACGAAAAGTGTTTAATGATATTCTGGGCTTCCGGGCTTTTTGTGATAGCTACGATCAAATATTAGAAGAAGAGTTTTCACCGTTTCGGATTGCTGATATGGCAAAAGGAAAGGCAGTGGATGATGGTTACAGGGGTGTCCATGTGTACTATCAGAAAAGTGGAAGACATTACCCCATAGAAATCCAATTTAATACGTTGTTTGATAGGCAATTAAATAACTGGCTTCACGATTATCTGTATAAAAAGAGTTATCCCGTGGAAACAGGGAAGATAATGCGTGAAAAGTATGAAAATGGATTGATTCGGAATGAACGTGAATTTAAGGAGGTGCTGAATAATGTGCTATTTGGTAGCAAAAGATCGTAATGCACATGGTTGTTTTGCTCTAAAAACGACGCATGGGAAGCATCTGGTGGAATTAAAAAGAGAATTGAACAGAGAGGTTGGATATAAGGGAGTACAGCTAGTAACAATCAGCAGGCCAACAGCGTATGGTGAGTATGCGCCTTACCACTTTGTGGATACAGAACAGGAATTTCAGACTCTTGTAAAGAGTCTTCGTCCATAAAAATGCTGTACGTGGGAGCGGTGTATTTCAGTTCAGGCGATTGGTGTGTGCTGGAATAATATCATCTGTAGTCAGGTTAAGCCCCCGAATTATGAATAAGAAGATAAGCCCTACAAGGCTCAAATTGGTGTAAGAATCGATTAAAAGCCTTGTAGGGCTTATTTTTTTTTCAAAAATTTTTGTTCCTTACTTGACAACCGCATATGGACAACCAGAAAAAATCCTGATTTCATGCGGGTTTACGCGGCTTGACCTTTTCACCTCAAACTGTTTCTGCCTGTCATGGTGCGTTGTGACCAGCGTGATTTTGGGTGCTAATGGCTTCTGGTTGCGCTCTATACTTAACCCACCACAGCGAAAGCTGATAGAGCAGAAAACAGAATAAGGAGGTACGAAGGCAAGCCTGCGTATAGATTGTTGCTGCAATCTGTATACAGGCTTGTTGTCGTGCAATGAAATAAGCAGGGGATTCAACAAGGGAGGATAAGAAAAATTATGATGGAAAATAAAACTAAAATTGATCTGAAAAACAAGAGTGTTTTCATCACAGGTGTGGCCGGATTTATCGGCTCGAACCTTGCAAGGCGGCTGCTCTCCACAGTGGAGGGTGTAAAGGTCGTGGGTCTGGATAACATGAACCACTACTATGATGTGCGCCTGAAAGAAGCCCGTTTGAACGAACTGGAACAGTTTGAAAATTTCAGTTTCGTAAAAGGCAATCTGGCAGACAAGACTGTGATCGAATCTATCTTTGAGCAGTATAAGCCGGAAATCGTAGTGAACCTCGGTGCGCAGGCGGGTGTCCGCTATTCCATTACGAACCCTGATGCCTATGTGGAAGCAAACTTGATTGGCTTCTATAACATTCTGGAAGCCTGCCGCCATTCTTACGATGAGGGGCATACCCCGGTAGAGCATTTGGTCTATGCGTCCAGTTCTTCCGTGTATCCTCTATGTGCTTGTCCTTAATGGTCAGAAACTTGTTCAGGGTATGCAAGTCCATAAGCAGCTGATGCTCCAGATAATGCCCCAGCGCATAGCCGCACACCATCTGCTTCGTCTGTTTGTCCAGCTGGCGATTGATAAGGATCAATGGCTTATCAAAATAGAGCGAAAGTAAACCCAACATATCTTTAATGCGGGATGTTTCACTGATGTCCAGACTGCAACTGCGCGCAATCTGTTTGATGTTGCGAGTTCCGGCATTTTGGACAAGTTCGTTGGCGGCTTGGTGAATAAATATAGAATCCATACCTGAAGCACGAACTCAGGCTGCGGATGGATGAAGAATTTGATTGCTACGAGGTGGATGTGTCCGAAGAAAGCACAGCATAGGAAGGAGGTCATATTCAACATTTCATTTCGCTGATTCGTAAGTGCAAAAATCCAACAGAAATCTCCGATTCAATGTTTAACGAACTTGTCGATAAAATCGTTGTTTATGAAGCCGAGGGTGCAGGCAATGCCCGCACACAAAAGGTTGACATTTATTTCAACTATGTCGGCCAAGTCGATATTGCTTATACTGAGGAAGAACTTGCCGAACTGAAAGCGCAGAAGGAGCAGGAAGAACGGCAGCGCATGGAAAAGCAGCGCAAACGTGAAAAAGCCTATCGAGAAAAGCGAAAAGCAAAGAAAATCGCTGAAAACGGTGGCGAGATCATTAAAACCAAAACGTGTCCGCACTGCGGGAAGGTGTTTACACCTACGAGCAACCGACAGCTTTTCTGCTCAAGGGAATGCTGGAATCAGGCAAGACAGGAGCAAAAGAAAGCGGATAGAGAAGCCGAGACTACAGGCAACGTGCCTGTGCCGTGTGCGGTCACTCCTACTGGCCTACACACAGCCAGCAGGAATTTTGTTCTGATGAGTGCAGAAGAATGCAATTATGCGGAACTTTTAGAGCAGTGATGGCTGCTCATCCAGACAAAGAGCATTGAAGCGGCGAAAAAAAACGGGTATCCGTCTTGGTTGCCCGCGCATAAAAAGAATGATACACAGAAGGAGGGTGCACGGGTGTTCTTTATATCATGCCTATGCTACTGCCGACAACGATACTCTATACAGAATTATCTTCTGCTGACCGCTTTCAAAGCTTTTATCTCCTGTGTGACCTTCTTTCGTTTCGTAATGCCCTTGTATATCAAACGCCATACCCAGTAGAAAGGCAGCAGAACTGGAAACTTATATACCACAGGAGCATAACACTTACACCACTCCATATTTGGAAACATACGGGATATGATATATTTACCCTTGGTTTTCGTAGTGAGCGGTTCCCCATCTGGCTGAAATTCCTGCATCCTATGAAGTGTCTGGTTGAACAGATTCCCGTAGGTTGTCGCTCCCAGATAATAGGCAAACATCTGGTTCTCCTCCTCAGTCAACTCGGACCTCAACACGGTTTTGGTATTTCCAAACAGCTTCTGTGATAACTTACGACTGTCCCTTTCATAATCAAGGATGCCCAGACTCCTCAACTCAGACTCTACATACTCCCAGTCTAAGGTCTTCCCCAGTTTCCGATTCATAACATAAAAATCTGCCAGAGTCCGGATGCCAGTTCCTCCATGACTGTAATGTTTGTAAGCATGTGCCACAACAAACACATAGAAATCCTCTGGGGTGAAGTGATACCGGAAAGGTAGCTTCTCGTCCTGCACCAGCCTGTCTACGACATTCTCATACTTCTTTTGAAGAGTTGAGCAGTCTTCGTGAAACAGCGCAACATGCATCTCAAAGTTATAGATGGGTTGCTTTTCATAAGCATCATTGTTACTCTTGTTATAGGACTCAATGCTGTAGCCCCTGTTTACAAAAATATCTCTTACCTGCTGCCGCCTTGTCGCATCAAACAGAATATCATTATCCGCCATTTCGCGCATTCCGAATTTAGGATACCAGTCTTTCAGAATGCTGCCTTTCAGCGGCATATACCAGATACCATGTTCTGCAAATTCTTTTTCCAGCTGGTGTCGTTCGGCGTCCAGCAGCATATTTTTGCGGATGGCCTTGTTTTTGCTATCCAGCCATTTCAGCCGGGTGGTTTCAGTGGTGTGCTGGAACGCATCGGTCTGTTCCAGCGCCATGCACACCATTGCAGAAACGGAATGCGCTTTCGCCAGCCGAAGCAGTGCCTCCATGTCAATATTTGCAAGCAGTGCTTCTTCCGGCTTTGTGCCTTGCAGTGAACAGGCCATGAGATAAATCAAAAGTTCCGACGTTTTTTCCATATCATGCTCCTTCAATACTCATCCCAACGGCTGTAGATTGCACTGATTTCTTCTTCGAGTTCCTGAATGCGTTTTTCCTGCTCCGCTTCATATTTTTCATAGGATTCCTGCCGCTCTTGCTGGGTGGCATTCTGGTCTGCCACTGCCTGAAAAGCACTGTTCAGGTCAACATAACGCAGCTCATTGGCCGCTTGCCGGTCGTCTGTCAGCGTCATAAATCTTTCAACATCTGAAATCTGGAGCGTTCCGCTTTGAATCGTTGAAAAATCAAACGACGCAAGCATCATGGTATGTGCTGTAACAACTTGAGAAATATAGTCTGCGTAGTAGACGGGCTGCTTGAAAAAGCCATAGCAAATGTATGGTTTTCCATTTTCCTGCATACCAGCCTGCAAAGAATTATCATACAAGATCAATTCTGTATAGCCATGTTCATTCAGAAGATTCCGGTTCTCTTCTGTGTTCACATTGTTCCGAAGCAGGAACGCAGGACTTTTGGTATTGTCCATCTGCGCCAACAGGTCTTTCATCTCGTCCGCCGTCTGCAAAATGGATTCGTCAATTTGCAGGCCCGCCAACACAACTTCATAGTCTTTTGCAACGGCCTTTTCCAAAATCTGGGCCAGCTGTTCTTTTTCCTGCGAACAGTCCAGAAGGATCACCGGGGTGATGGAATGTTCTGCAGCCAGTTTATCGATCTCGGTAAAATCGTCCGCCGATGCAGGAACAAAGCCAAAAAGGATGCCGGAAGTATCTTCTTCAATGTTGATGGCACGTTGCTTTTGTGCAAGCTCCAAACGAATATCGTTGATCTCTTGCTCATATGGCATTGCTTCCTTTTGAAGCTGCTGCATATACGCTGTCTGCCGCTGTTCCTGACGGTGGTTTACAAAGAGCAGTCCGAACAGCACGACAGTAAGAAGAAGGACTACGATCGATAATGCTTTGCTTTTCATTTGCACGTTTTCCTTTCCCTCACGCAAATGCCATCCTTCGAGAACGCCAGTTCTGCATCAAAGAACCCGGCCTGATTCATCCGGTGCGTGACCAGAATCACCGTTTTGTCCGTCATCTTTCGCAAATTATTCAGCAGTCGAAGGGCTGTTGCTTCGTCCAATGCGCTGGTCGCCTCGTCCAACAAAAGAATTGGATGGTTGGAATATATCGCCCGGGCAATGGCGATGCGCTGCATCTGCCCTTCGGACAGACCTGCGCCGCGCTCACCCAGCACGGTATCCAGCCCGTTTTCCAGCCTGCGTACAAAATCATCCGCACAGGCGATTTTCAGTGCGTTATAAATTGCATTCTCATCCTGCGCCCTATCTTCATCCCCAAATGCAACAATGCTGCGGATAGAGCCGGACAGCAGCTGGTTGCCCTGCGGCACATAGGCAAACAGACTTTTCCATGCTGAGGTCAGCGGTTGGTTTCCGCTTTTCGTGAAAAGGAAGCGCTGGCCGGAATCCAGCGGATACAGGCACATGAGCAGTTTGAGGAGGGTGCTTTTGCCGCAGCCGGACGGCCCGGTAAACACCACATACTCGCCCTTGCGGATGGTCAGACTGACATCCTGCAAAACCACCGGCATGGCGGGCGGTTCGCCCTTGGTCTGCACTGGTGGCTGGTAGGTAAAGCAGACGTGTTCCAGCTGAAGGGACTGCAATTCGGTCTGATAAAAATGCAGGGTCTGTTCTTCAGGCACCGTTTCGGTGCTGTCCGGCGCAAAGGCTTCGGCTTCCATCAGGCGCTCGGCGCTGGCCAGCATGGAATAATACCGCGGCAGATACCCCGTCAGGTTGGCAAACGGGCTTTGCACCTGCCCCACCAGCTGCATAATGGCCATCAGGTTGCCGTAGTTCATGGTGCCGGTCAGGATGCCGTAGCCGCAGAACCCGATGCCCAGCAGATACGCCCCGTTCATGGCACCGGCAAAGCCGATGTTGCACAGGTTGGAAAAATTGCTGCGCTTCATCCGGGCGGCTTTGTGGGCGTCCATCAGGGTGTCTGCCTGCTGCGCCATCTGTTCTTCCTTGGCAAAGGTGCGGACGATGACAAGGCTTTCCAGCCGCTCCTGCAAGAACACCCGGAGCGCGCCGTCTGTTTCTTGAATTTTCTTGTGCAGTCGTTTCAATATCTTGCGGAACGCATAGGTCAGCAGCAGCATGGCCGCGCCGCCAGGGAGAAGGATGTACAAAAAACGCGGCTCGAGCCACAAAATAGCGGTCACTGCGCCCAGCAAGCGCACCAGCATTCCGATCAGCCCGGGCACGATCTGGGTCACGCCGCCCGCCACCACGGTGGTGTCCGAGGTCAGGCGGTTCATCCACTCGCCGGAGTGCACCGCCGCGACCGACGCATAATCGCCGGTAAGCAGGGCGGAGAAGAGCCGGTGCTTGAAGCGGTTTTCCACAGTGGCGCTGGTGTACTCGCTTAAAAAGCGGCCCGCCGCGCTCAACATGATCTGCCCCAGCAGGATGCCCACCAGCAGCGCCAGCGATGCCCAAAAACCGCCCCGTACCCCGTCCACGGCCATGTTGATGATGCGCCGCAGAACAAACGCAAAGGCGATGCTGGAAACGCTCAGCACGGTCTGCACCACCACCAGCAGCCCCACCAGTCCTTTGGCTTTGCCGGTGACGGCGCTGAGCCATTGCAGGGTATGTTTCTGTTTCATCGGTGCAGTTTTCCTTTCACACGCTTGCAAAAGATGCGCACCGGCTGAAAAAAGACCCAGATGCGGCTGTAAAGCCGATACCTCCAGTCGGACACGGACACCGTATGGCCGTTGTGTTGGAAAGAAGTCAGCACGCCCAAAATGTCCTCGTCCCGGATGCCGTATTCTTTTGCAATGCAGTTGTCGCCCAAAATCACATAGCTGTCCGGGCGCACTTCAATGATGCGGTGCAGCACATACGGGTCAGACGGCCTGCGGTACAGTACCACGTCATATTTTTTGCAGCGTTCCGAGCCTTTTGGGACTACGGTAAACAGGTCTCTGCCCTGCCGGAGCATGGGCTGCATACTCACACCCCGGATGCGGTAGGTCAGAAAACCATTTTCCGCAAGGCATTCTTCCAGCGTGAGCTTAGGCATCCAGCGCACCAATTTTTTTCAGGTTGCCCAGCACCATATCCACGTCCTCTGCCATCACAGCGCGGGGGGCATCGTACTTTTTGCACATGGCATCCAGAATGGCTTCCCTGGTAGTCTCTGTTTTGAGCTGGTCGATGATAAAGGCGGCGGTGGCATTGCTGCGCACCATGCCGGCAAAGCCGCCGTTCGCTTCCACCATCACCTGCTCGCCGTCCATCTCCTGCGTCACAAAAGTATCTTTCAGTTTCATATCGTGTCGTCCTTTCTTCTATACCAAAAGAAGGCAGGCAGCCAAAAACTGCCTGCCTTTGAATTACTCAGCCCACAGCACTTTCGCACAGTCACCGTCCGGAGTACAGAAGAGGTCCTCAATCTTACAACTGCCATCGTAGGGGCAGTTCTCGATCGGGAGGCTTACCGTAACAACATCCTCGTTCTCGAACTCGATGACTTCCATCTGAGCCTTGGTATACTTTTCCATTGTTTTTTCCCTCCTTTCGTGAGAAGATTCTCTATGTGAAGCAGTTTTTACACCGCGTCACGCGAAAGAAGGGGTTGCCAGAAAACCGGACTCAGGACATAATTTAACTTGCTTGCTTGCTTGCTTGCTTGCAATTATCGCCATTTGTTTCATAATGTCAAGTCCTTTTCTGCCCTGTGTGGAAATTTCTATGGGAAAACGCTCTTGCCAGAGTGTGTGTTATCTTGTAAGGCAGACAGCCAAAAACTGCCTGCCCTGTGGGGAATTACCAACGTATTCAGCGATAAAAGGCTGACATTCGGCAACTTTATAAAAAGTTGTCAGTCGCCAAAGCCTTCATCGCCACCGCCGATTTCACCGCCACTGGTCGTGATAACATCCTCGTTCTCGAACTCGATGACTTCCATCTGAGCTTTGGTATACTTTTCCATGTTGGTTTTCCCTCCTTTCGCGAGAAGATTCTCTATGTGAAACAGCTGTTACGCCGCATCACGCGAAAGAAGGGGTTAACAAAAAACCGGACTCAGGACATAATTTAACTTGCTTGCTTGCTTGCTTGCTTGCTTGCTTGCTTGCTTTGCAATTATCGCCATTTGTTTCATAATGTCAAGTCCTCGCTTCCGTTTTGGAAAAAATCTATGTCAGCGCCCTTTGCAGGGCAAGGGGAATCGGGCAGGACAGACAGCCGAAACGGTCTGCCCTTATTCTGGAGTTAGTCTGTAGAAAGTTCCGAACAGTAACTCGAACAGCCAGGGTTATCGGTTCCGCAGCCCCAGCCGCCAATGCCGGCATTCACGCCATTGCAGCTGCTGGTCGTGATAACATCCTCGGCTTCAAACTCAATGACTTCCATCTGAGCCTTTGCATACTTTTCCATGTTTACACACCTCCTTTCGCAGAGAATCTCTATGTGAAGCAGCTGTTACACCGCATCACGCGAAAGAAGATATTGCAAACAAAACGGATTCAGGACATAATTTATCTTGCTTGCTTGCTTGCTTGCTTGCTAAGCATTATCGCTGTTTGCTTCATAAAGTCAAGTCCTCGCTTCCGTTTTGGAAAAAATCTATGTCAGCGCCCTTTGCAGGGCAAGGAAAATCGTGTAGGGCAGACCGCCGAAACGGCCTGCCTGCTGCAGGAGATCAAAGACCTTGACCGGGGTAGTTCGGGTCGTTTGAGCCAAAACCGGGGCCGTAGCCTTCGATGGTGCAGTTGCCGCTGGTCGTGATGACATCCTCGGCTTCAAACTCGATGACTTCCATCTGAGCCTTGGTATACTTTTCCATGTTTGCACACCTCCTTTCGCAGAGAATCTCTATGTGAAGCAGCTGTTACACCGCGTCACGCGAAAAGTCAGCAGTCCGGGTGAGGTTCTTCCTCATCGATCTGCTCTTTTTTTAGCCATGCGTTGTAGTTTTTTTGCATGGATTTTAACAGGTATTCTTTGTACTCTGCTCGCAGTTCTTCAAAACATTCTTTCTGTTCAGCACACTTTTTCAGACGGATACATTCGGGGTAATAGAAGCAGGTTTTGCACGCCTCAATCGGCTCCCAGTATTCTCGAAAACTTTGGATGACGGAACGCTCTGACGCTTTTCCATCAAGGCTTCCCACAAAGTTGTCCTCGCTGTAATGTTCGCACAGCCCAAGTTTCCCGTTCGGCAGGATCGTAAGGGAACCGCCGCTATCCGCCATACATTGCCGGATACGCAGTTTTTGGCGCAAATAGCACGATGCTCCGATTCCGCAATCGTCCAGTTTTTTGCGGAGCCGCTGCTGTTTTTGATAGAGCTGGCGCCGTTCTTCTTGGGTACGGATATGTGCTTTGCTGCCTGCAAACTCAAACAAGGTATGGCTGTAAACCGAAAATTTACCTTTACCTCCGAAGCGCTCGTGCAGTTCATCCGCCAGTTCCATCAGATTATCGGCGTTGTGCTCGTCCATGTTCAGCCGGATATGGACGGAAACCCCTGCATCCAGCAAACGCTGGATATTTGCCAGTACCACCTGATAGGGGCTTTTGCTATCCTTATAAATAAACGACTTGCTGCGGTTATAAATCTCTTCCGTGCCGTCCAGCGTGATCTGCACGCTCTTCAACTTCCAATGGGAAACCGCTTGTTCTACGGTAGCGCCGTCAAACAGATACCCATTAGAGATCATCATGGATTCGTACACGATGCCCTTTTCAGCAAGGTCGGTGCAGATGATATCAATGACCTGCTTATTAAAAAGCGGTTCACCGCCAAACCAGTGCAGATGGACCTTTTCGCCGCCGCAATGCGCTGCAATATAAGCCGCCGCCTTATGGGCGGTTTCGTTGCTCATGGGAATCCGGGAACGCCCCAGCTCGTAGCAGTAAAAGCACCGGGCGTTGCAGTCCGTAGTAGTAAAAATGGTATAGCTTGTAATATGCTCCGGCTCCTTCTGCATCGTGCGGCGGATAAACCGCACCTGGTCGGCATATTTCATGTCGTCCATCTCCTGCGGTACGCGAAACCAGCCGTCCCGCAGTTCGGGCAGGTTGTCCGGCGCGGCATATTCTTCCGGCGTGAGCAGCAGCAGCGCCCGTGTCAGGGTGTGGAACACCAGCACCCCGCCCTCGACTGGCTGGGCAAGAACGTATGTCATCCAGCGCAGACCGTGCTCTGCCAGTTTCGGCTTGCCAAGGATCTTGATTGTATTGCCAGACGGCGGCAAAATGATTTGCATTGCAGTGCTCCTCCTATTGATTCATCCCGTGGTAAGCTACAAGTGCGGCTTCCGGTTCCATGTTGCAGCCCAGCCGGTACAGTGGCACGCTGCTGCCCAACCGGTCTACCAGCGCCAGCATTTTTTGTGTCCCAATCGGGGAACATGGGCGGTAGCTCTGCTGGCAGAGCATGGGTAATGCCGCCTTTTTGTCGATGCGCTGGATTGAGTTTTCTGTGTTGCGGGTCAGGATGCAGACAGCTTTCAGCGGGCAGGAGGTGTTGGTACTGCGGTGGTGCTTGCCGTCCCACGGCGTTCCGTAAACAGTCACGCCCTGTGCGCTGATTTTCAGCAGGGGCTTGTCATCGTTGATGAACACTGCCCGTTCACCGAACCACTTTTTCCAAAGCTGGGTGTGGGTGCTTTTGCCTGTGCCGCTTTTGGCGGTGAACAGGTAGGCTTTGCTGTCCACGCTGATGCAGGAGCCATGAAACAGCAGGGTGTCCCATTCTAAAAGCCGCTCTACGATTTTGCGGTACAGTGCCAGCGTTTCCAGATATTCATCGGAGAAGTTCCCCGGCGCGTGTCCTTCCACCGCAGCTTCCCGGTCGTTTTTTTCTCGTTCAAACGCAATATCAGCGGGAGTGACTGCGACTTCAAACGATGCGGGTGCATCGGTCAGATAATTTTTGCAAAAGGTGCGGGTCTGCTCATACAGCGCCGAAACACCAATGACCTGTCCCGCCAGTGCAATGCGAAACGACACCCTCATATATAGCACTCCCTCACTTTCCTGCATTATACTTCGCCGCCTGTTTTTCTCCCCGGCACCATAGCAGCAGCATCTCTTTCAGATGAAGCAGTTCCTGGGTATGGTCATCTTTGGGGTCATTGAGCCATACAAGCCCTTGTGCGTATCGCTCTGCCATGCTCAGCATCGTGATAGATGATGTGATAAACATTTCCTCTTCCGGGATATCCGTGCGGATGCTGCCATCAACTTTTGCCCGCTCATACATTCCATGAAACAGGAGCTGCATGGGTTTGAGTACATCCAGATGTTCCCGGAGCTGCTTATCCTCCATATTTCCGCGGCGGTTCATATAGGTTTTATATTCACCGCTGAATCGCAGTACTTCCGGACGGTTCTTGTACAAAGCAATCATCCTATCGGCGTAAAACTCAATGCCCTGATAAGCAGTAAAATGCTCAAAGTGATTGGTTCCGGGGTCTCCCAGAGCCTCCTGCCATACTTCATCCCACACCTTTGCACTGATGGCGATAAGCAATTTTTCTTTCGTCAGAAAATATTTGTACATCGTTGCAGGGCTGACATTTGCAGCGTCTGCCACTTTTTGCAGGCTGACAGTTTCGATTCCGTTCTGAGAGAACAGTCGGAATCCCGCTTCGATCAACTGATTTTTCCGTCGGTCAGCTTCACGCTTGTCACGTTCAATGTTTCTTGGCATCTCATCACTCCGGTTTTATTACACTGCTCTCATTCGTAGAGTGACGCTCTACTTGTTAGTGATTATACTCGCGGAATGCCGATTTGTCAATGTAGAGCAAATATTATCCTGAACGGAAATCAGACACTTTGCAGTCTTACACGATTACAGCCCGGAAATCGGCAAGTATCTGACGATTTACTGCTATCAGCCTGCACCGGGCTTCTGCGCCTGTGTGCTGCAAGTGACGGAGCGATAAATCGAATAAAAATAATATATGTCCTTGCCCCGCGCTGCCAGTGCCTTTCTTAGGGCAATACCGCATAATTCTAAGTGCCGATACGGCGAGCGAGGTGCGGCAG
>ERZ772892.2971-NODE-2971-length-13192-cov-23.657075_pt1 | contig 13192 bp, 10 predicted proteins | sample MGYA00512126_ERZ772892 | MGnify/ENA primary metagenome ERZ772892 (study PRJEB29015, sample SAMEA2737697) | human gut metagenome | biome: human gut; feature: human-associated habitat; material: faeces | place: China | collected 2012 ... | reverse complement strand
GCGTGGTAAGCAGTATCCGTATGACACAGGCTTCTCCGGCAGGAAAGAAATAAAGGGAAACAGTAAAGGAGGGTATCCGAAAAGTGAACACCCTCCTACTTTCAACCAATCTATTTTACAACCTAACCTAAATTTTATCCAATCTTATGCTCCGGCATATATTAAAAATCCCAATCCTATAATAAATAGAAAAAACATCGCAATATTCAATTGATTCGAAACCTTTGGAGCACCTTTAAATTCTCTCCAAATCAAAATTCCCCATAAAGCCGAAACTAAAGTTGCCCCTTGTCCAAGTCCATAAGAAATGGCCGCACCAGCTTTCTCCGAGGCGATCATACTGAAAGACTGTCCTACGCACCAAACAACACCACCTAGTATGCCTACCATATGCGTGGTCATTGTCCCTTTGAAATAGTCTTTCATAGAAACCGGTTTACCTTCTACCGGATGCTTCATAGCAGCGGTATTGAAAATAAAGTTACTTAAAAAGACTCCCACCGCAAAAACAAATACAGCAGTATAAGGGGTCAGCTTCCCAACTTCAGGAGAAGCAAAATTGCTCAGGTCCATGGAAGCTGCCACAAAACGATAGAAAAAAGACATTATCACCCCTGCCGCTATGGATATAAGGATGCCTTTTGTCGTAAGATTTTTCTGGCCTGTCTGCGCTTTCTTATAAGCAAAGCCGTTCAGGATAATGGCAACAGTAATCAACAAAACACCGACAAAAATATAGAGTGGCTCTCCTTTAGCCGCACCAAAATAATTAATCACTACCCCCAGCACCAATGCCAATCCTACTCCCACCGGAAACGCTACAGACATGCCACAAAGAGCAATAGCAGCAGAAAGAAGGATATTGGAGGCATTAAATATTACTCCTCCCAAAAATGCGCTGAAGATATTGCCTGCATCTGCTTGCATCAGATCCGCAACAAAACCGCGCCCCTCCTCGCCCATACTGCCCAAAGTAAAAGCCGAAATAATGGAAAAAAGCAACAATCCTAGTACATAGTCCCAATAAAAGAACTCATAACGCCATGTCTTTGCCGCCAGTTTCTGAGTATTTCCCCAAGATCCCCAACAAAGCATTGTCACAAAGCAAAATAATATTGCTATGAAATAATCTTGTATAATAAACATAAGATTAGTGTCTTAAATGGTTAATGGATTCAATAATTAACGCTGGTTTATGCGTGGAGTATCCGAGAATATAATAGTCTTGCTACAACGTATATCCGCACCCTCGACAGGATTCAACCATTTAAAGGAAACTGTATGTTTTCCTTTAGGCAAACCATATTTCCAAAACAACTCATGACGTCGTACCCGATAAGAAGCAGGCAATTTTATAGTTTCTACCAACTGACCGTCAACAAAAGCTTCTATCACTGCCACATAATTCTCATCTTTCGCCCTAACATTTCCCGCTAAAATCAGTCCGGTCCCCTCAAAAGTGAGATCTCCAACCTCTTGTAAAATCTTTCCCTGACCACGCCCATAAGCAACCACTTCAACCGGATAAAGTCCTTCAAATGATTTTTCGTAACGGACTGCGGTGGGAACTTGAGTTTTTATTGTTACGCTCTCCGTTTCTACTTTGCCGCCATTACGTTCTATAACCTGTAAAGCCTGGTCAAAACTCATTTTATAAGCTTTATTCAATGAAATGGTAGTATATGCAAAATCCATATCTTCCACCTCTTTCAGATTAGGCATCCAATATTCCGGAATATGACTATATCCCAGCATAGTTCCCAATATACCTGCGGCTGATGCCGGATTACAATCCGAATCCTGCCCGCAACGGGTAGCAATATCCATTGTCTTGGCAAAATCACCTTGCCCGTACAGCAACCCCATTACGATATAAGCGCTATTAATCGTGGCATCAATATTAAATGGAACAAAGATACCTTCAGGGCAAGCCTTGTCTTCACTATATTTCTTTTCACATTCCAGCCAGGTCTGCTTCCAGTCATCAGGATATTGCCTATACCATTGAATAACATCATTAATACACTGATAATATAGACTCTGTTGTGGAATTGTTTTCAAAGCCTCAGTTACAATATACTCTATATCATCGGAAACAAAAGCCAGTGTATACATAGCCCCCACATAAACACCACCATACCAACCATCGCCATAATTCATAATATGACCTATTTTATCAGAAATTTCAGATGCTGCATTGGGCATGCCGGGGCTCATCAAACCTGCGTAATCAGCTTCTATCTGATAGTCAATATCATCAGCATGGGGATTATTCTTCCAATGACCGGATTCGGGAGGCATAATACCATTCAGAATATTGTAACGCGCAGCCTGATTGGCATGCCACAGCACATAACCTGCATTGGCAAAAGCCACAGCAAACGAATCGACCGGAGCATCCAGTCCCAAACGGTCAAATACATCCACAAAGGTCAGATCCATATAAACATCATCATACAAACCCGGTTCATTTTCATAATACCATTTAATATACCCATCCGGCCAATTGATAGGAATATAATCTTGTATCATTGTCCCCGGATATCTGAACTCTGTAGGACCACCATACGTGCAACCTATTGTTTGACCAGCCCATCCTCCTTTAATCTTATCAAATAACTTAGCCTTGGTCATTGTTACTTCAGCAGGAACCGCATTTTTAATACCCGGTTGTTGCTTATCTGTACAAGCCACGACAGCCAATGCTGATAAAAATAAACAAGTGCATAATAGTACATTCTTTTTCATGTTGTTTTTCATTTTTCAGGGTTAAACACATCCACTTCATTTCTATAAGGTGCTGATGACTGCGCACCTATTCTTGTCACGGCAATTGCCGATGTCTTACAGGCAAAGCGAGTTGCCTCTATCCAATCACGCCCTTCGGAAATAGCAAGCACCAATGCTCCATTAAAAATATCTCCTGCCCCCGTTGTATCTACAGCCTTCACTTTATAGGAGGGAACCAATTCACAAATAGTGTCAGTACAAACAAACGCTCCTTTCGCCCCCATCGTAATTATTACGTTCTTCACCCCTTTAGCTTTTATCAAATTAGCAGCCTTGGTAGCCGAATCAATATCCGTGATTTTCTGTCCACAAATAAGTTCCGCTTCCGTTTCATTTGGAGTAATAAGATAAAGAGCACTTAATAATTCTTCGGACAAAGGTTGGGCAGGAGCAGGATTTAAAATAACTTTTTTATTCTGCTCTTTGGCAACTTTGGCTACATATTCAACCGTTTCCATCGGTATTTCCAATTGCAACAAAATAATATCTGCCTCATCAATAGCAGGCCTAGCCTTTGCCAAATCAGCAGGAGTAAGATTCATATTGGCACCGGGAGCGACAGTTATACAATTTTCAGCTTTATGATCAACCGTAATCATAGCTATACCGGAGGGATACTTGGAATCCGAGAAAATATACGAAGTATCAATCCCTTCATCCTCAAATAATTGATGTGATTGATGACCAAAAACATCCCTACCAGTCTTGCATATGAAAGTAATCTTTCCCCCCAACCGGGCAATGGCAACAGCCTGATTAGCCCCTTTTCCACCCGGATTCATGAAAAAAGTTCCACCTAAAATCGTTTCCCCTAATACTGGAAGATGATCTGTTTGAATCACCATATCAGTATTTGTACTGCCTACAACCAATATTTTTTGTTGTTTCATATTATATATTTTTTTTAATTAGTATATCCAGGTTCTTGTTGTAGGGTAGGATTAGAAAGTAATGCCCAATACGGTATCGGGAACAGTTTTTTGTAATCCTCTGAGGGCTCTTTAAAATCCCAAGCTTTTCCCCATGTTCCGAAACGAATCTGGTCTTGCCTACGCAATCCCTCCCATGCAAATTCACGCCCTCTTTCTGCTAAGATTTCATCCAGGGTCAATTGACTTGCTGTATATTCAGCTACACCTGCCCGCCGCCTTACTTCATTAAATAACGGAAGCGCTTCGGTTACTTTTCCCATACGTACCAATGCCTCACCTTCCATCATTAACACATCAGCATAACGATAGATCACAAAATCATTACTCATAGAGCCCTGCAAACCATCTTCATATTCATATTTTGCACAACGTGCACCATCTTCCGTTTTAGCCGGATTCTGTGGATCATACAAAGAAGTAACACTGACGTTATAACTGAACGGCTCACCCCGATACATCAGCGGATTACCGCTTTTATCATATTGCGGACCTGCCAACCATGATTTTCTACGTACATCATTCTCATCATAGCTATTATACAATGACTCGGTGGCACAAAAACCGTCCCAGCAAAAATCAACAATACCATATGTTTGTTGACTCAGAGTATACAAGGTTTCTTGATGTAGTTTGAAATTATAAGTCCAATCACCCGAAGTTTGGACATTATCATATACCACTACCATAATATTCTCCTTTGAATTCTCATTATTAACTTTAAAATTGGCAAAATAATCAGGCTCCAGTGTCATACCCAGTTTTTTTACCTTCGCGCAAACATCTACTGTTTCCTGCCACATCTCTTTACCAATCCATTCCTCCGCATTAATATAGAGCTTGGCTAATACTGTATATGCCATAGCCTGAGTCGGTCGGCCATAGTTACTGGTAGCCGGTATAGCCGGAAGGGCTTCTACGTTTTCCTTTAGTTCCTTTTCAATCCACGGGAACAAGAATTGGCGGTCTTTTTGTGGTGGTAATCCCTCATCTTTAAAATTATCAGTAAAAGGTATGTTGCCGAATAAATCAATGCCATTCATATAAAACCACGCACGCATCACTTTTACTTCAGCAATCAAACTAGGTTTGGAAGCAAAGTCCACTGGAGATTCCTCAATCATGTAAAGAATCTGATTGCATAGGGCCACCCCTCCAAAAATAAAATCCCAAGCATTGTTATTCACATGCGAATGGAAGTTATGGGAGTGCAAATCAATCCACACGCCGTTATCCCACCAAAGATTGCCTTCGCGGAACGGACAAATGGCCTCATCAGCACTGATAGTCAATGCCCCCCACATATTAAAATAATGGGTATATTGTTTCATATAATCATAAATCCGTCCAATATTCATCACCATCTCCTGCTCGTTCTTGAAGAAGTCATCGGTCTGAATATATGAATAAACGTCTTCGTCCAGATTGGTACAAGACTGGAAACAATTGCCGGCACATACAGCCAACAAAGCAGATATAACTATTTTTTTCATGAGATACAATTTAATAGGTTAATCCATCAATTATCAGAATGTTATATTCAAGCCCAGCAGATAAGTTTTAGTCCGGGGATAAAAAGTATACCATTCGATACCCGGTTCCAGACCTGCCAAATGAACTTCCGGATCCATGCCTTTATATTTGGTCAAAGTCAGCAGATTCTGACCGGTCACATAAATCCTCATCTTAGAAATAATCTTACCTTTCAAAGGCACATTATATCCCAACGTAAGGTTATCAAGTTTCACAAAAGAACCGTCTTCAATAAAACGTGAAGAATAAATGGCTCCACCTTTATATTCAGGATGGTCTAAAGTCGATTTCAGAATATTATTACTGCCAAAATAGCTGAATCCTTCATAATACAACCGACTCATATTCAATACATCATTTCCTACCGAGCCACGGAATAAGAAACTCAAATCAAAATTTTTATAAGAAAATGAATTCTGAATAGAGAAAGTAAAATCTGGATAAGCGTTACCAATTACCTGATTGTCTCCATCCGATAATTTCCCGTCATCATCTAAATCTTCAAAAATATTATCTCCGTTCGCATCAAATCCCAACCATTTAGGGCCATAGAAATTACCGATAGGCTCACCTTCTACAATACGTTGTGTATATGTCTTCAAGTCTTCACTGAAATAACCGGTATTCATCTGTACCATAGCATATTCATTATTGGAGAAACTAGCCAGTTTATTGGTATTACGAGCAAATGTCAGGTTCAGATTCCAAGTAAAATCTTTAGTCACAACCGGAGATGCTCCCAACGAAATTTCAATACCCGAATTATTTATCTGACCTACATTAGCAAACATCGTATCATACAAATTAGGGGGAACAGGAACTGTATATGAATTCAGCAAATCCTTTGTATGACGTACATAATAATCAATGGTACCTGTCAAACGTCCCTTCAGCACACTGAAATCAAGTCCCACATTGAATTCCTCTTTTTTCTCCCATTTCAAGTCTGGATTAGGATTACTATTCGGATAAACCGTACTAGTCCACTTTCCATCATACAAAAAACGGGAACCGAATGTAAGCAATGACAAAGACTGGTAATTATCAATATCCTGATTACCGGTAACACCGAATCCAGCACGCAATTTTAAGTCATCCAGCCATCTGAACTTTTTCATGAACTCTTCTTGCGTAATGCGCCACCCCAAGCTGACAGCCGGGAAGGTACCCCACTTGTTATTTGCTCCGAAACGGCTTGACCCTTCATAACGTACAGAAGCAGAGAGCAAATATTTATCGCTGAAATTATACATGACACGACCGAAGAACGAAATCAGTTTATTGGACTGCTTGTTACTGGTAAGTGATGCTTTACCTGCGGACAACGCAGAACCTGCCCCCATATTATAGAATGAAAAAATATCAGTATCATATCCATAATTCATACCATAATAGCGTTCATTCCAATAATCATAGTACGAATAACCGGCAATAGCCTGAATTTTATGGTCGCCAAAAGAGTGGTTGAAATCTGCATTCACTTCAAACTGCTTGCTGCTTGATAGAGAATTCGTGCTGGTAGCCCGGCCATTAGTACCGAAATCAATAGGATAATATTGGGTTTGGTAATACCCATTCCGGGTATTGGTTTCCACCAATGAAGCCAAAGCATTGATTTTCAAAGGATCAATAATCTTTAATGACGCATGTACACTTCCCGAGAACTCACGGTCTAATGTCTCATTAGTCGATTCATTTTGCATGGCAACCGGATTGTAATACTTAAACGGACCATCATTATAATAGTAACCGCCGGAAATCGGAGTTCTCCCTTCTGTATCATATACCGGTTCCGTAGGATTGCGTGTTACCGCCTGCTTCATCACTTCATATCCTGAATAATTCTTTTTGGCAGTAGAATAAGAGATATTGTAATCCAGCTTTAACCGGTCATTTAAAGCAGTTTGTGACACATTGAAACGCATTCTTAATTGTTGGTTTCCCGAATTACGCACAATACCTTTATCATCATGCCAGGAAATATTTCCACGATAAGTCAGTTTTTCCGAGCCTCCTGATGCTGCAAGACTATAATACTGACTAAGGGGAGTGTCACGAGTGACCTCATCAAACCAATCCGTTGATGCTCCATAATCCAATGTAGCAGCCTGATTGGGGAGATATTCCTTCAAAGTAGAACGGAACTCATCAGCAGAAAGAAATTCCGGCTTTCTTGTAACACTTTGAGTAGTCCAATAACTGGAAAACTCAATCAAAGAGTGTCCTGGCTTTCCTTTGCGGGTAGTGACAAGAATAACGCCGTTGGTACCACGGGTACCATAGATAGCAGCTGCCGAACCATCTTTCAATACATCAATGGATTCAATATCATTGGCATTCAAATTGGCAAGATTTCCACCTTCAACGCCGTCAATCACAATTAGCGGCCCCGATCCTCCTTTCATCGTAGTCAAACCACGCAGCTGAATTTCAAATCCCCCGGTAGGATCCGCTCCGTCCGGACGGGCAATGTTCAATCCTGCAATCTGCCCTTGTAGCAACTGGATGGGGTTACTGATATTACCGGCTTTAAAATCATCCTTGCCGATAGAGGTAACAGAGCCTGTCAACTCCTTCTTAGTTGTGGTACCATAACCAATGACAACGACTTCATCTATTGCTTTCACATCCTCAGACATTTGTACATGAAGAGCCGTCTGGTTTCCAACCTGTATTTCAGCAGTAATATAACCTATATAGGAACATACTAGAACAGCTGAATTCCCCCGGATATCCAACGTAAAGTTCCCGTCAAAATCAGTGATAACACCATTTGTTGTCCCTTTTTCCAACACACTTACACCAATCATAGGTTCATTGTTTACATCCACCACTCTACCCTTGATCTTCCTGTTTTGCTGAAGAGTTTCACTGACTGATGGTGTTGCTGCCATCAACGAGTATGCATTGCCCATACAAAACATACATAACACTATCGGCAGAATATTCATCTTACGACAAATGTCATCTCGATAGATTTTCGATAAATTAGAAAGTCTGTGTTTCATAATAGATCTTAATTAATAAAGGTTTATGCATCAAAATCTAATTTCTATTTCCGGATATAGATAATTATTACTTCGACGCATTGCAAATATAGATGGATAGAATCATAAAACAACATCCATTATTTACCTGTTTTGATAATCCCAAACAGGTTATTTATCTAATTTTTTTATACTACACTATATCATACATTATTGGTAACCAACATAATAAATCACATAGACGCCCTTTTCTTTTTCTATATTTCTGAGCACAAAAAACTTTTTGAGCCATAAAGTGCCGCTAGCCATCATTACACATATAGAATTATCTTACTTTTAATAATATATAATTTACTATTTATCAAATGATTATATATTCAATCAATAAAAGAATATCCTTTTAGGATTATTATTATAACATAAAAACATACGCTTATTTAATACTTTCACCACTTGTATATCCATAGATAATACCTATATTTGAAAAGACATATATTATATACTTTATGAATAAAGCCATCTCACTACTTGCTCTGATTAAATCCCTATCAAAAGCAGAAAAACGATATTTAAAGCTATACAGCAATCTGCAAAATGGAGAAAAAGGCTATCTTATTCTCTTTGAATTATTAGAGAACAATACTTCTATAGATGATATCTACAAGCAATTCTGTATAAAACAAAAAGGAAAAAGTTTCGATATGGCAGTCAAGCATCTATATAAAGTAGTGCTTAACTGTTTAGTTCACCTGAATAAGCAACAGGATATCCAGACTCAAATTTTTGATTATATTTCAAAAGCCGGTATCTTATTTGAAAGAGAACTGCTGAATGAAGCCTTATCGGAACTTGAGAAAGCGGAAAAACTAGCTATCCATTATGAAAATGACTCATTGATACTATTGATACGCCGCACAGAACTAAAATATCTCAGTATGTATGACTTTACGGGTATGAGCGAAAAACAGGTGGTGGACAAACAAATGAAGATAAATGAAATAATGAGGTATACCCGCAGTGCCAATCTTCATACCCAATTATATGACATACTTAAATACCGGTTCACCTACAAAGGCTGCATCCGGTCCGACAAGCAAAAAGAGAACTTAAACGATCTGGTACTAAGCGAGCTGAATCTCATTGCCAATTCCTCATACAAAGGCTTTGAAACAGAAAAACTACATTTACTTTTCCAGTCCACCTATTTCCTCAATTCCGGTAATTACAAGGCAGCCATACGCTTATATCAAGATTTGATCTTGCTCTTCGATGAAAACAAACACATGATTCTAAATCCTCCTTTGTATTACCTAAATGCTATCTTGGGAGTACTGGACAGTTTACAGTCCGTCGGATTATACAAGGAGATGCCCTTCTTCATTTCCAGACTAAAAGAAATGGAAAAGAGAGATTATTCAGCAGAATTCAGACTAACAGTACAGGTCTACATCTACCTGTATGAATTTTACAGCTTATTCAATACGGGAAACTTCAAATCCGCACAAGAATTGCAACAACAAAATGAGGAGCTCATCTTCAAAAAGATTTCATTATTAGAATTGAATTTGCAGTTACAATTATATCTAAGTCTGGTTATTCTACATATAGGTCTGAAAGACCTAAAAGAAGCACGTAAAAATATGAAGAAGATATTAAGTTCCGGTAAATCCCTCTATATATTCCCTACTTACAGAATAGCAAGACTAGTCAATCTTATTTTACAAGCTGAATTAGGGAATTATGATTATTTTGAGAATGAAATAAAGTCAATTAAAAGGAGTTCTTCTTTCGAAACAAAACAATATATCACAGAGAAGCTTCTTTTTAAATTCATTCAATCCTATCCATTACCCAAAAGCAAACAGTATAGAAATAAGCTTTGGAGTTACTATCAACAAAATATACAAAAAATAGAAGAAGACAAATATGAAAGACCGTTATTAAAAACCTTTGATTTTTGCGCATGGATAAAAAGTAAACTGACAGATAATCCCTTTGATATAATTATAAAGGAGCAAAATAAAAAAATAATTATATAAAAGTATTTATCAATACATACTTTTCAGACAAGAATATGAAAATGACAATAAGAATTTATCTATCTTTGGAGAGAATTTAAACAATCAAAACCTGATGAATATATGAAAAAGACATTGCTCTTACTTTTTACCCTTCTTTTAGCCCTGTCGGCACAATCACAAAATTCGTTACGGCTAATGACCTATAACATTAAAAATGCAAACGGAATGGATGATGTATGCGACTTCCAACGCATAGCCGATGTAATCAATCATATCCACCCCGAAGTGGTAGCCTTGCAGGAACTGGACAGCATGACCCACCGCAGCGGACAAAAATACGTACTGGGCGAGATAGCCGGACGTACGCAAATGCACGCTTACTTTGCCCCTGCCATTGATTACGACGGAGGAAAATATGGTATCGGGCTTCTCACCAAAGAAATTCCCGTCAGCCTGAAAACCATGACACTTCCCGGACGGGAAGAAGCACGTGCGCTGATTATGGCAGAGTTCGACAACTACATTTATTGTTGCACCCATCTGTCTCTCACCGAAGAAGACCGCATGGCCTCACTGGAGCTTATAAAAGACTTTGCCGCCGCTCACAAAAAACCTTTTTTCCTGGCCGGCGACCTGAATGCCGAACCCGAATCCGCATTCATAAAATACTTGCAACAGGATTTTCAGATACTTTCTGACGTAAACCAGCATACATTTCCGGCTCCCGCCCCTACAGAAACCATTGATTATATTACAGCACTGAAACAGAACATGAAAGGCTTCACAGTAACCTCCGCACAGGTAGTAAATGAACCGGTAGCATCAGATCACCGTCCCTTAGTAGTGGTGCTTGAACAAAAATAAGCCCAACAGAGAATATGGAAATAAATAAAAGAGAGAACATCGGATGGATAGACTTGCTACGCGTCACCGCCTGTTTTTTAGTTGTATTCGCCCATTGCTGTGACCCTTTTGTGGCACGTTTTGACACAGACCGTCCTACTTTTCTGCAAGGGTGCGCATTGGGAAGTGCCGTACGCTGTTGCGTGCCCTTGTTTGTGATGATGACAGGAGTGCTGCTGTTTCCTGTACGAAACGGCATGAGTGAATTTTACAAAAAGCGGATCGGCCGCATTGTTGTCCCGCTTATCTTCTGGTCGGTCATGCTGCCTGTATTGTATTTCATTTATCTGAATTACATCACCACGACAGACAATCCTACCATAGACATGTCCGCCTTCACCCTGGAAATGACTATCACGAAGATTTGGACATTCATTTTCAATTTCAACTATGACACCACTCCTCTGTGGTATCTGTATATGCTGGTGGGGCTCTACTTCATCATCCCCATCTTCCATGCATGGCTGGAGCGTGCTACCCGGAAAGATATCAAGCTATTTCTTTCCATCTGGGGCATCTCCTTGTTCCTTCCCTACATTAAGATGGCCGCTCCCGCACTGGGATATATCGGCAACTGGGGCAATATGGATATCCTGGGAGTGTGCGACTGGAATGCATTCGGTTCATTTTATTATGTTTCCGGATTTATCGGCTATCTGATACTGGCCCATTATCTGGTAAAATACCCGCTGCAATGGAGTTGGAGAAAAACCCTGGCTATCGGTATCCCTATGTTTGTGACAGGGTACGCCATCACTTTCGGCGGCTACCTCATCATGCAGGAATATTTTCCGGGAAACTACGCCTATCTGGAAATAGTATGGCTTTTCGGCGGCATCAATGTATTTATGATGACATTTCCTGTTTTTGTCTGCATACAGAAGCTTAAAATACCTTCTTCGCCTGTTCTTTCAAAAGTGGCATCCATGACCTTCGGCATTTATCTGTGTCATTTCGTCTTCGTGCAAATGGGGTATGACTTGTTCGCCTCGCTGTTGCCCCAGGGGATTCCTGCCATAATACACATTATTTGCATGGCCGTAACAGCCTTTCTCATCAGCTACCTGGTGGTCAGAGGGATGTATGCATGCAAATGGACCAGAAGATTTGTGGCGTAAAAACAACGGATTCAAAACACAAGGAGTTACAGTATCCAGTTGGCTGATTATTTCCTTCAAATTCTTCATTTACTTATTAAGTATTGATAACCAACTATTTACCATGATTGATTTATTCATAAATTCTTCATCATTTTGTCATAGGATATTTCAATAGAAAGCACAACATTACAACCGTTATAAATGGCGCAAACAAAATGAATTCCATTCCTGTAACTTGAGTGATTCCACCGGTATTTTCTCCCAATCTCTGCCTTTTCATTTAATCGTTTCACCTTAGTGATAAACTTTCATCACTAAGGTAATCAAACTTCATCACTAAAGTGATACAGTATCTTCACATTAGTGATAAAACTTACTGAAAAGGCAGAAGAACAAAATACAACAGATAGATTTCACTGACAAGACAAAGAGCTTTCATGCTTTCCCACCTCACTTCCAAAGGAGAAGCCACGGAAAGCATAAAAAACTGACTTTTCCCTCTATCAGATACGAGTTACCCGGATTTATCACTATATTAGCAAAATCTAAACACATTCTTATGAAATCTTTACTTTTGACAGGACTACTATTCATTCTCATCCTCCCCGGATGCAGAAAAGAGACAAGCATACTTCCGCTATTACAATCTGTAGAGAAACTGATTCCCATGTATGCCGATAGTGCTTCTGTGCTACTGGACAGCATACAAGCCCCCGATGAACTGACTGATAAGGACTTTGCCCACTGGTGTATGCTATGCGGTAAAGTAACGGACGAAGCAGCCACCGGATTACTCCCTATCTACCAATGGCAACGGGCACAACAATGGTTCACCGAACACGGCACGGCAGAAGAACAGGCGCAAATAGACTTGTATCTGGGCCGTGCTTATGTAGAAGATGGGGAGTATGATAAAGCAATGCAAATAT
>ERZ772892.2968-NODE-2968-length-13199-cov-2.751598_pt1 | contig 13199 bp, 16 predicted proteins | sample MGYA00512126_ERZ772892 | MGnify/ENA primary metagenome ERZ772892 (study PRJEB29015, sample SAMEA2737697) | human gut metagenome | biome: human gut; feature: human-associated habitat; material: faeces | place: China | collected 2012 ... | reverse complement strand
CCTGAAAGAGTTCGGCCTGAAGTCGCTGGACGACAGGACGCTGTTCAGGCTGCCGTGGCTACGGACGCCGCTGCTCATCAGTAAAAATCTTTTTTATCAAAAAGATAAAGCACAAAATTTGATCAAGCTGAAAGTTAACAAGCGAGGTCGCGGGCCGTACATGCGTCTTTTGGGACGCGCTATCCAGAATCCTTACGAGGTCTGGCAGGTTCCGATGAATCTGTCGGGAAAATCGTATGTCACGCTGCGCTTTATCCGGCTTTTTAGGGGGGAAGGTGGCGAGCATATGGAAGGATATTCCGCCTTCAATTGGATCGGCATGCGTTACTGGTCAGGGGCGACCGTGTTCAAGGCCGGAGATCCGAAGATTGCAGGATCGGGGATTGCTTACTTGGAAGAGCAGCGCAACGGCGTTTTGCTTTTTCGAGAAGGGGGAGGAGGCGTGCTCCAAAAATAGAAAAGCGCCGGTGGAGACAGGCCCCGGCGCAGACGACACCCTTGCTACGAGCCCGGCCTGTTCCGGGTTCAGGGTACGCCGCCTTTGATGCCTTCACATTACCCATGAACCTTTCAGGAGTCAACAAGTGTCCGACACTACAGTTCGTCTTGCCATCGCCCGCACGGGCAGTTTCACCGATTCGCAGGGCCGTCCGCAGAGCTTTTCCGAGGCCGATCTTGATGCCATCGCCGCCAGCTACGATCCCGCCAAGCTCGAAGCGCCGCTCGTCTTCGGGCATCCCGCCGTGAGCGATCCCGCATTCGGGTGGGTCAAGTCTATCCGGCGGGAGGGCGGAAAATTGTTTGCACAGATTGCGCAGATTCCGGACGCGGTGCGGAAGCTCGTGCAGGATGGCCATTACAAATACGTGTCCATGTCCCTGATGCCCGACCGGAAGACGCTCCGGCACGTGGGGCTGCTCGGAGCCGCCGTGCCCGCCATCGACGGTCTGGGCCCGGTTTCTCTGTCCGGTGACAGCGACGCGGTAACCATCAATTTTTCAGGAGGCGATATGCCCACCATTGAGGAACTGCAGGCTGAAGTTGCCGCGCTCACGACCGAGCGCGACGGCCTGAAACGGCAGCTGACAGAGGAGCAGGGCAAGAGCGCGCAGGTGTCCAGCGACTTCACGGCGTACAGGGAAGAGGTCGAAACGAAGACCCGCGCAGACCGGATTGGCGCACTGATCAAGGAAGGGAAGGTGAAGCCCGCCGAGCGCGCCCGTTGCCTGAACTTTGCGTCTGTGCTGGCCAAGTCCGGAGAGACCTTCGATTTCGCGGCCGCTGACGGCAAGGTCGAAAAGCTCTCGGCGGAAGAAGCCTACTTCCGCGAGCTGGAGGCCCGCGAGGCGAGCCGCCTGAACCTCGACTTTTCGGAACAGATACCGCCCGCACACACATTTACGAGCCGTGATGAGGCTGCAGTGCAGCCTTCCGACATCATCGGCAAACTGTAGGAGGAGACGAATATGCCTGCTGAAGGAATGCTTGGCGGCTACAAGGTTTCCGGCGATCGGGTCGGCACGGACGAGCATCCGCTTGTCCGCAAGCATCTGCCCATCGATACGACGGTCGTGACCACCGTGCTCGAACCGGGCGTGCTGCTGAAAGAGGTCGAGGTCAAAGGTTCCGGCGATCAGAGCGCCGTCGTCGTCGAGCACATCTATGTCCCGTGGGCCGAAACCGATGCCGCCGCCCCGTGCGCCGTGGTCGACGACCGCTTCGACCCCGCGCATGACGCCAGCGCCGATAGCATCGTGCACGGCTGCGTCCGGACGCGGATGCTGAAAGTCGGCGCGACCGGTACCACCGCGCCCAGCGTACTTGCCCTCACCAAACTCTCGCACAACGGCATCTTTGCCGTATAGGACTGAATATGCTTGCGAATTTGAGAAAGATCTTCAATCCGGCGGCGGTGGCGCAGGCCCTGCAGCCTATGCCGCCCCTGAAGTCGACGATCATGGATACCTTCTTCACCAACCGTCCTTCGCATCCGATGGTGGTGATCGGCCTGAGCGAGCTGCACCGCGTGATCGAGACGGTGCCGGTCGTGCGCCGTGACGGCGCTCCCGTGGCGCTCGGCGGGGAGGACTTCGAGACGCAGTTCTTCGCCCCCCTGCCCATCAAAGTGAAGGTGGCGGTGACCGCCTCGGAGCTGAACGATCTGCGCATGATCATGAGCGACGCCACAGCTGTGGCCGCATGGCGCTCGGCGAAGATCGAGCAGATCCGGCGGACGGTGCGCCTGACGACGGAGGCCATGTGCGCCACCGTGCTCACTACCGGCAGCATCTCGTGGCCGAAGCAACTCGAAGGCGGACGGAGCGAGACCTACACCATTGATTACGGCGATCCGCTGACACACGCTGGGCACCAAGCTGGCGGCGGACAGTAAGATTTCCGACGTCTACGATCTGCTCGTCGCGATGGAAGAGAATATCCAGATGGCCGGGGTCGGCGGTTCCGCCGATTTCTGGTGCGGCAAGGACGTCTTCAAGGTGCTCATGGACATGGCGCAGGGCTACCTCTCCACCGCCGATCAGCGGATGATCAGGGTGGAGCTGGGAGCCGGGCAGGCTTCCATCGGCGGCTACGTCATCCGTGTCCTCAGCGAAACCTACCCTGAGCCCGCCAGCGGGACGTGGGTGCCGAAGCTCAACGCGAAGACGCTGATGGCCGTGGCCAGAGATGTGCCGGGCACGATCTGGTACTGCGCCCTCGACAGCATCAGCGCGGGCCTCGCGGCGCTGCCCATGCACATCGTGCCCATCCAGTCGCTGGACGATTCGAGCATCACGCTGATCGCCCAGTCCAAGCCCGTGCCCGCCCGCCCGCCGAAGGCGACCTGCCTGTGCGTCGCCGTGGCCTGATCCGAAAACGCCGTTTCCGGCCTTTGAAAAGGCCGGGACGGACAACGAGCCGGGTGGAATCTTTGGACTAGTCTTAGACTAGTCTTAAACGCCCGCAAAGGGGAAGCCATGCTGTTTTGCACCCGCGACCAGATCACCGACCTCCTGCTCGTCGACTATGTGGAGGCTTGCGAGGGGAAAAATCCGGGACTCGTCGAGCGCACCATCGAAGCGGTGAGTGGGGAGATTGCGACGGTTCTTTCTTACCGTTACCCGCAACCGTGGCCGATGGTGCCCGAGCTCATCCGGTACATCGCCAGCGTGATCAGCGCCTACCGCGTCGTGGAGGCGATCACCACGCTCGTGGACAGCGAATCGGAGGTCGGCAACGAATGGGTGCCGCTTCAGAAGCAGTGGAAGTACTGCACTGATCTCCTGAAGGACATCCGTGACGGCAAGCTGAAGCTGCCGCTCGATGAAGCCAACCCCGACCGTGAAGAACCCACGTTTGCCGTGGTCAGCCCCAAGCCCTTCTTCGACTTCCGGGGATTCTGATGGCCAAAAGCGGCGTGAGCCTGAACTGGGGCGGCCTTGATCGATGCCTCATGGAAACGGCGCGGGGGCTGGCGGATCATCAGGCCATCCTCGCCGATGTCGGCGAGGCGCTGGTGAGCAGCACCATCCAGCACTTTGTGGAAGGCAAGGGCCCGGACGGCGAAGACTGGAAGCCGTCGGAACGCTCGGCGCGGGACGGCGGCAAACCCCTGTCCGATACCGGGCGGCTCCGCCAGTCCATCGAATACGCCACGGCACCGGACAGCGTGATGGTCGGCACCAACGTGATCTACGCACGCATCCACCAGCTCGGCGGAGAGATCAAGCCGAAGAACAAAAAGGCCCTGAAGGTCGGGGGCAGGCTTGTCTCGAAGGTAACCATGCCCGCCCGCCCCTACCTTTATATGGATGAAGAGGACAAGGCGGAGGTGGCGCACATCATCGCCCTCCATACCAAAGGAAAACGCTGATGGAAAAGCTCATCAGGGAAGCGGTCACGCGGGCGGCGGTCGCTGCCGGGCTTCCGGCGGAACGGGTCATGACTGAGTCCGCGAAGGACAATCTCACGCTGCCTCGCCCCCGGGTTGAAGTCCAGATGCAGCCGGCGACATACAAGCGCACGGGCAGGAAGCTCGGCGTGACGCGCACGGAGACGCGGCACATCACCAAACGTGAGCTGTACGAGGTTGGGCAGCAGGTGCTGCTGAACGTCCTCGCCGAGGACGAGAGCTGGTTGTCGAAGTTCGGGTTCGACTTCGTCATGGCGCTTCCCAAGGGAGTGAACGACGAGCGGGGCAACTGGGTGGGCATCCGAGTGCAGAAGGCCACGCCGGGCAAGCCTCCGGTGAAGCGCGTCGGCGAAGCCGAGATCGTGGTGTTCACCCGGCTGAACACGCTGTTTCTGCTGACGTTCACGGGCCGGGTGACCGAAGATATTGAGCATGATCTCGTTACCGATGTAACCATCAACCCTCATTGGGAGAAATGATATGGCTGAGAAAGAAATCAAGACCGAGTCCGGGGAAGCTTTGGAGCAGCCTGTGGAGACCCTTGTAGTCCCGGAGGCTGAAAAGAAGAAGGGGGCATCGAAGAGGCAGAGCGTGGATGCTCCTGAATGCTCCGGGGCCACCGAGCCGCTTGTCACGCAAGATGAGAATGGCGGCTTGAAGACTCTGGATGAGCTGGCGCTGACGTTCCGCACGCCGTCGTGGATGCAGGGTGGGTTGTTGCGTCTCATGGGATGGGCGAAGGATAAGATGGTGACGGAAGACGAGTACGGGCGGGCCGTTGAGCGCTTGTCCGGTCGCAAGCTCGGCGGCGGGAGGCTGTAATGGGTGATGTGCTCGAATATCTGGTCGACGGCACCAGCGGGCTCGCGCCCGGTGGGGTCGACGGCAAGGCGATGGTCGCCGGGGTCTGCTCGAAGGGGCAGCCGGGCAAGGCGTATCTCGTGGGCCCCCGTTCCGATCTGTCCGGGCTGCTCGGTGTCGGGCCGCTGGTGGATAGGCTCCGCGACGTGCTGGCCACCGCCGGGCAGGAGGCCGTGGTGGTCGCGGTCCCCGTGCGGGGGCAGCAGGGCGGTTACATCTCCGCTCCGGTCTGGAGCGGAGGGAACGGCGTATACCCAGCCGCATCCATTTCCGGCGTGCCGCAGAAAAACGCCGATATCGTTGTTGAAGTGGTCACCGCCGGACAGGTCGGCACGGCGACGGTCAAGGTGTCTACGGACGGCGGGGCGACCTTCGGCTCTCCGGAGACTGCCGCCGCACAGCTTCCTATTGGGAAGTCCGCCGAAGCGACCGGGGCTACGCTCCTGCTGCCCGAGAACGCCTCGTTGGAAGAGGGGCAGCGCATCCGCTTCCTCGTGCGCTGCGCGGTGGGGCCCGTCGAGCGCGTCGGCGACACGTCCAGCCCGCTGGTGGTCGTCGCGGGCGACGTGCTGGCCGGGGCCGAGCTGTCCATCCGGATTACCAAGGACGGCGACCGCAACACCGGCACATACCAGCTCTCCGTGGACGGCGGCGACACCTATGAAAAGGTCAGAACCATCCCGGTGGACGGCACGGTGGCCACCGATCTCGGCGTGACGATCACCTTCCCCTCCGGCGACTATGTCGGCGGCACGATCTATTCCTGCCGCCTGCTTCCGCCGGAGCCGAGCATCGTGGACGTCATGGCGGCGTTGGAATCGCCCTTGTCCGTGCATGACGTTGAGTTCGTTTACATTGCCGCACCGTCCGATTCCGTGGACTGGGCGGCGTTGGCGGTCAAGTCCGACGAGCTGTGGAACCTGCACCGGCCCACCTACTTCAAATGCGAGACGCGTCTTCCCCACGACGATGAAGAGCTGAACGATTTCGCGGCGTATCTGCTTGCGGAAAAACAGTATTTCGCCTCCAGATTCGTGCAGGTGTGCTGCCAGTTCGGGGAAGTCACGGACTCCACAGGGCTTTCCAAGCTCCGCAACTGGGGCGGGCTGCAGGCCGGGCGCGTCGTCTCCATCCCCGTCCAACGGGCCACCGGGCGCGTGCGCGACGGCAACATCAGCCAGGGCACGCTTCCCGACGGCTGGGAGACCGTGCAGCCTACGCTGGAGGATGCAGGCTATCTCACCGCCAAGAAGTACGCGGGGTTGTCCGGCGCGTACTGGGGCGATTCGCGGACGATGGCCGACGCCACCAGTGACTTCCGTTATGAAGAAGCCCTGCGCGTCGTCTTCAAGGCTGTCCGCAAAATGCGCATCGCGGCACTGAAGTCCATGTATGATGATCTGGACCCTGTGGTGCCGGATTCGGACACCGGGCTCGGGTACCTCAAGGCCAACATCGCCGGAGCGCTCGACACGATGGTCGCCGCCATCCCCAAGGAACTGGCGGGATACAGCATCTCCATCCCGTCCAAGCAGGACTACGTCAACAACGGCCTTGCGGTCGAGGCGCGGCTCATCGGGATCGGCATCATCCGCGAGATCAAACTGTACGCCTCTTATGCCTACGCGGGCACCCGGGGCGATACCAGACTGGAGGGATAATATGAACATCATACACTCCCGCGAGGCGGTATACCGCTTTCTGTACGAGATGCGCGTGGAGCATCCCAATACTTACTACAGCTCCAACGACTTGGAGCCCTTCGCCGAAACCGGTCAGCTCGCCGCCGTGCTGTCCTGCGGCATGGAACTCGGTCACCTCGAGCGGTACCGCAAGCACTACAAGCTCACGGCTCAGGGCATGATGTACGCCGAGTCGCAGGGCTGGACGGAGGAATAATGGCTATCAACGGCAGACAATACGATTGGGAAGACATCTCCGTGGCTCTCCCTTCCGGCGTTGCCATCGGCATCACCGAGATCAAGTACACGGACGGGCAGGGCGCTGAAGCCCGGTACGGCAAAGGCGCGATCCCTCGCGGCTACGGGCGCACGAACTATGAGGCCAGCGGCTCTTTCGTGCTCGACCGCGACGAGTGGGAGCCGCTGAAAAAGGAACTGGCGGCGTCCGGCGGCGGGGGCATCTATGACCATGTGCCGTTCCCTATCGTCGTGAATTACGCCAACAACGACATGGGCAGCATCACGGACACGCTCCCGGATTGCAAGATCACCAAGTTCGACGGCGGTGGCGGCTCGCAGGGCGATTCCAACGTTTCGGCGATTACCTGTGAGATCGTGATTCTTTCTCCGATCCTCTGGAACGGGACGCCAGCAAAAAAGGCCACCAGCGGGTTGAAGCTGTGATGCCTTAAGTGGCGTGCGGTTTTTTTTGCATAAAAATGAAGTGACAATGAAAAAGGCCGGGCATATCCGGCCTTTTTCATTGTCAATCAACGTCAAGCTGGCCGTGCCCGACAGTGCCCATGTGGGCAGCTGGGGCGGTTGGCGCTGTTCGCATTAGTGCCGGTGGCGTATAAACGTAACGCCAGTCCTGTCACCGGGGAAAAATGGTGGGATAGAATATTCTGTGATGCTGCCTTTATCTTTTGTATATTTCGTTTCTACTGGACAGTTTCCAATGACATCCAGTTTTAGTTTATCGCATGAATAAAAATTTCGTAAATTATAACCAAGTATAGTGATAGTATGTTCAAGAATGGCGCATTTTCCGTGATTGACCCGCTTTTCAAAATTATTTTTTATATCTTCGTAAATATCAGGGCAAGTTTCACGGAACATTTCAATAGATATTTTTTGTTCAGCAAGCTCAATCAATTCAGCTTTTTTACTTTTTGGCGGTATGTCTATTTTGAGTTTTTGCAAAAGGTTTTTTATATCTTTGACAAGAGTCTGTTCAAGCATTGTCCTAAGACGCAATTCTGAAAAATCCACCATGCAAAGTTCAGGATATTTTTTCCACATATACGGAAAGTCACCATCTTTCAAAAAAATGGCTTTCCATTTGTCAAATTCAGGCCAACCCCATTGTCCCGACAATAAAAATTGTTCATACGTCGAGATACTGTTGTCGTGGGCAAGAGCGACGTACAGGTCGGCCTTGACGCGATTGTCGGCTTTCACATCCGTCATGACTCGTAGATAGGCGGCTTCAAAACCGCGCGGAGCATTCAGGGCGGAACCGCCTGTGACGCCTTGTTTTCGCATGGCCTTTTCCGCGTTCTTGCGGACGGAAGCATCAAGCACCAGTTTGGTTGCCGGGGTAGAAGCGGATTTTTTTCGTTGCCGTATCCACTGAATTATGGCGACGATCAAGACGCAGATGACGAACTCCCTCATAGTTCCTCCTTTCTGGACCCATGAGTATGGTTTTTCGCGCAGATACGCAATCTCCATTCTCATCTTGGGTGAAAAACTTGTTGACGATGTAAAAATGTCTTGGTACCAATATGTCAATAAGGAGGTGATATGGAAAGCGAGAAACTCAAGCAGACCACTTTTCGTTTGAGTGAGTCTGATCATCAGAACCTAAAGATTCTCGCGGCAAAGGAAAAGAAAACCATTCAAGAGCTTATTCTATTGGCTTTGGACAAGGTTTTCCCCAATTGGCGAAAACAATGAGAACAGCCGTTGTCTGGTCTCGACCACCAGACAACGGCCTAACCTGAAACTCCCCGCATAGGAGGGAATTATGGCTGAGAACACAGTATCTACACTCGTACCCTTTGACAAGGGCGAAAAGCTCCACTTCATTGAAGAGAACGGCAACATCCTGTTTACCGCGGAGGAAGTGGGCAGGCATTTGGGATATGGCGATCCCGCCCATGCCATCCACAAGCTCTACCGTTCCAACCAGAACGAACTTAAGCTGTATGCAGTTGAGACCAAAACGGTCTCGACTGATGGAAAGAGCTATGCCACACGCGCCTTTACCGAAGAAGGCGTGTATATCCTGTCCATGCTTGCCCGCACGAACAAGGCCAAGCTCTTTCGGGCCAAGGTTGCGTTGCTCCTTCGGCGCGTCCGGCAGGAGCGGCAGCAGCGGGACATCGAGCTCGCCCGCGAGTCCGGCTACCGTCAGGGCCGGGAGGAGACGCTGGCTCTGCCCGCCACGCGGGAACTCATGGAGCGCATCCGGCTGGAGGGTGTGGAGCAGGGGCGCAAGCTCCAGAAGCGGCAGGACGGCTACGCCATGACCATGAAGGCCATAGGCTACCTGCAAAGGGGCCTTACTGTCGCCGAAGCCGCCAAGCTGTGCGATCTTTCCAAGTACGCCTTGGAGATGCGGCTGCGTCGGCTGCGTTCCGGCATGGCCTCCCTGCGCCGCACGAAGCCTGTACAGGGGAAGCTCATGGAGGCGGCGTTATGATGGACTATCAGAGCGAAAATCCGGGCGACATCTCGACGCAGCTTCATGCCCGGCTCTCCTTTTTGTCGCTGGCGGTGCTGGCCATAGGCGAGTACAGCGAGCGCAACGATGTTTCCGATACTCCGGCATGGGAAGGGTTGTTCTACTTCACACTGGATTTGTTGGATATGAGTTCGGCATTAAAAGAAAAAACAGCCTAATATGATTTGAGAGGGGGCGGCTTTCGGGTCGCCCTTTTTTCTTTGCACAGCGTGCGAGGATTCCGGAAAAGCTCCTCGGCTCAGGGTAGGGTGGCGTTGATGGCCGCCGGTCGGCCCAACCTCAACCACAAGCCAAAAGGAGTATCCCATGTCCGATCTTGCAAAAAAGTACGCCGAGTTCTCCCATTCCTTCGTCGATCCGTGGGCGGACGACGGCGAGGAAACTTCGTTCTCCTTCCGTTTCGCCAAGCCGAACAAGGCGCAGATCAAGCGCATGCAGGACACCGCCGGGAAAAGTGCGGCGCTGGCATCCCGTAACCTGCTGTCTGAAATCGTGCATCCCGATGAAAAAGACGCGCTGCTTGCCGCCTTCGATGAGTACCCCGGCCTCGTGACCGCCTTCGCTTCCGCGATCATCAAAGGCATCGGCATTGCGGATCTGGGAAAGTAGAGCTGTCCCCTTTGGGCAAAGGGGACGCCCTCGTCCGTTTTTGGCTTCATACTGAGCCGGAGGACGACATTGAGGCGTGGAGCGTGCAGCTCGCTCAGGCGACCTTCATCGAAGAACGCACGCTCCGCGCCCTCGCGCAGATCATCCACGGCAAAAAAGCGGTGAAATAATGGAAGTCTTCAGCGTTTTCGCAACTATGTCCCTCGTCGACATGCTCTCCAATCCCCTTGAACGCATCAACAAGAACCTCAAGGGGGTGGACGGCAGCGTCTCCGGGCTCGGCAAGCGGATGGGGGTGCTGACGATGTCCATGATGCCCGTCGTCGTGGGGGCCGGGCTGCTGCTTGGGGCCTTTGGTCTGGCGTCGGCTGCCGCGATCAAGTTCGAGAGTTCGATGGCCGATGTCGCCAAGGTCGTGAACTTCGATACGCAGGCCGAGTTTCAGGCCATGTCCAAGGAAATTATGGATATGGCCGGACGGATACCGATGGCGGCGAGCGGCATCGCCGCCATCATTGCGGCTGCGGGGCAGTCGGGCGTCGCCAAGCAGGATCTGACGGAGTTCGCCGAGCAGGCCGCAAAGATGGGCGTGGCCTTCGATTTGACCGGCGATCAGGCTGGCAAGATGATGGCTGACTGGCGGGCGGGCATGAATCTGGCCTTGCCGCAGGTCTACGCCCTGGCCGATGCCGTCAACCATCTCTCGAACAATATGAACGCGGCGGCTCCGGCGCTTGGTGAAGTTATCCAGCGCGTCGGCGCTGTGGCCATGAGCTGTGGCCTTGCGGAAACACAGGTTGCGGCCCTTGGCGCGGCCTTCCTTTCGGCGGGCGCGTCCCCCGAGGTCGCGGCGACGGCCCTCAAGAAGTTTACGACGACGCTCGTAAAAGGGACGGCCATGTCCAAGGATCAGGCCGCCGCCTTTCAGTCTCTGGGTTTCTCCGCCACGCAGATGGCCAAAGATATGCAGAACGACGCGCAGGGCACGATCTTCAAGGTGCTCCAAGCCTTGGCGGACAAGCCAAAAGAGCTGCAGATGTCTCTGCTGACGGAGATGTTCGGCGAGGAGGCTATCGGTGCCATCGCGCCGCTGCTGCAGAACATGGGCAACCTGTCGCAGGCGTTTGAGCTGGTGTCGGATTCGACAAAGTATGCCGGGAGCATGCAGGCCGAGTTCGAGACGCGGTCGAAGACCGTGGAGAACGCGCTGCAGCTGCTCTCCAACAAGCTGACGAACCTCGGCATCGCCGTCGGCAATGTCTTTCTTCCCGCCATTTCCGGCGGCGCGACGCTGCTCGGCGGGTTTGCCGACGCCCTGCGCTCCGCCGCCGAAAGCCCCATCGGGCAATGGCTCATCGGGGTGGTCGGCGGATTCTCCGCACTGGTCGTGGGGATCGCCGCGACCAGCGCCGCCATGTGGTTCTTCTCGGCGGTGGGGCCTCTCATGGCCAAAAAGCTTCTGCCCCTGAAGACGGCGCTCATGGGGATATCGGCTCCGATGTGGGCGGTCATCGCGGTCATCGGAGCGCTGTACCTCGCGTACAAGACGAATTTCGCGGGCATCGCGGACACGCTCGATGACTGGTGGAAAAAAGCCACGCTGGTCGGCAAGGGCGTGCTTGTTGTTTTCGAGAGCCTGAAGGATGGCACGGGCGAGATCAAGGGCGAGCTGGCCACCGAGATCAAGGCTGCGGGGCTGACCGGGCTCGTGACCACGGTGAGCCGGGTCGTTTTCCGTGTCCGGGCCGCGCTGCTCGGCTTCCGAGATGCCTTTGCCGCCGCAATGCACAAGGTCGACGTGATCCTCGTGCCCGTGCGCATTGCGGTCGCGGAACTGATGATGCGCATTGGCGAGCTGTTCGGCGTGTTCGACGGCGGCGAAGTGGACGGCTCGGTGTCCGTGTGGACGCGCTTCGGCGAGACACTCGGGCAGATCGCGGGCGGGGCCGTGCAGGCGCTGGCGCAGGGGCTCGTCTGGCTTATGGATGTGCTGGGTTTCTTCGCTACGGTCATCGGGCTTGCCATCGACGGCGTCGCGGGGCTCGCCAATTGGCTCCGGGATCTGTCCGGAGCCTCCACCGAGGCCGCAGCGGCAGCCGATCCATACTCGTGGCAGACGCTCGGCCAGTGGGTCGGATATGCCGCCGGGGCGGTTTTCGCGCTCAAAGCCGGTCTGCTGATTTGCAAGGGCGTCATGCTCGTGACGAGCGGCGTGATGAAGGTCTGGGCCGCAGCCGTGTGGCTGGTCAACGCGGCGCTCTCAGCAAACCCCATCGTGTGGATCATTGTGGCCATCATCGGGCTCATCGCCGCCATCACCCTGATGGTGCAGAACTGGGACTGGATCTGCCAGAAGTGGGACGAGGTCTGGGCGTATGTCGGCGGCATTATCGGCCCGATCTGGGATTCTATCTGGGGGACGATCACATCGGTCTGGCAGTCCATTGTTGACTGGGTGGTCTCTGTCGGCCAGACGCTGTGGTCAGGCATGCAGGCGCTTTGGGACAGCATCGTGCTTGGGGCGCAGGAATCGTGGGACAGCCTCGTTTCGTCCGTATCCGGCATCGGGCAGCGCATCTCGGACAAGCTGTTGGAGATGTGGGCTGGCGTCACCGGCTTCTTTGACGGCATCAACCTTTACGAATCGGGCGCGAAGCTGCTGAACACCTTCGTGGATGGCATCAAAAGCATGGCGTCGGCTCCGATCAAGGCCGTGGAGGATGTGCTGGCCAAGGTGCGCGAGTATCTGCCTTTCTCCGATGCGCACACGGGCCCGTTGTCGCAGCTCACGCTGTCCGGCACGCGCATGATGACGACGATAGGCGAAGGTGTGGGACAGGGCGCTCCCGGGCTTGTTGGGTCCGTTTCCGGGGCTTTGAGCAAGGCCGGTGCTGCGATCGGCAACTGGTGGGCCGGTCTGAGCGGCGCGGAGCGGAAAGTGGCGGTTGACGTCCCCATGCCTCCGCCCTCTCAGAGAGCAGCGCCTGATCAGGCAGTGCCGCAGGCACTGGATGCGGGTACTCTCATGACACCGCTTCTGGTGGTTCTGGCCGACATGCGGACGAGCGTGATCGACGTTTTTACAGGGATTGACCTTTCCGAGTCCGGGGCGAAGGCCATGGGCACTTTTGCGGACGGCATCAAAAACATGGCGGATCTTCCGATCGGTGCCGTGGAGGCTGCTCTGGCCCGGGTCCGTGACCTTTTTCCTTTCTCCGACACGCACGCCGGGCCGCTGCCGCAGTTCACGCTTTCCGCTCTTCCTGAGCAGCCGGAAAGCCCCGAACTGTCGTACCGAATGCCTGAAGTGCCGGGCCCACATATGGAGATGCCCCGGATTCCGGATGCTGGAAGCCAACCCCGGTCCCGGTCTTGGTGTCCTGCTGGC
>ERZ772892.2966-NODE-2966-length-13205-cov-2.914905_pt1 | contig 13205 bp, 10 predicted proteins | sample MGYA00512126_ERZ772892 | MGnify/ENA primary metagenome ERZ772892 (study PRJEB29015, sample SAMEA2737697) | human gut metagenome | biome: human gut; feature: human-associated habitat; material: faeces | place: China | collected 2012 ... | reverse complement strand
TGCAATCAACATATTCCCTTTTGCCGCTCCAAGATAAGCAATCTGTGAGTTCAATGATACCATTGTATCGCCCTGCCAGTTTGAAGCAACTGCAAACGCAAAATCGGCAAGTGTAAAATAAACGCCTCCCATTACTGCCCCAAGCGCATTCTTATGTTTTGCCTCTAATGTCAGACTGCATCTCGCATAGCGGTCGTCTATCTCGTCTATCACCGCCCCGGTCTCTGCCGCAAACCGATCTTTCTCAAAAAAACGGACGATTTCTTCTGATGGTTTCATTGTTCCTTTGCTTCCTTCTTACCACTCAAATTTTTTCTCGAAGTATGCTTTCAAATCTTCGATCTTCCCTCTCTCCTGCTCCATCGTATCACGATCACGCACTGTAACAGCTCCGTCTTCTTCCGAATCAAAGTCATATGTTACACAGAACGGAGTACCGATCTCATCCTGACGGCGGTAACGCTTACCAATGTTTCCTCTGTCGTCGAACTCGCAGTTGTAATACTTGGAAAGCTCTGCATAGATCTTCTCAGCGCCCTCGTTGAGCTTCTTGGACAGCGGAAGCACACCGATCTTAACCGGTGCAATCGCCGGATGGAAGTGAAGAACGGTTCTCACATCGCCCTCGCCGATCTCTTCCTCATCGTAAGCTGCACACAGGAATGCCAGCGTTACACGGTCAGCACCCAGGGACGGCTCGATAACGTACGGGATGTATTTCTCCTTCTTCTCATCGTCAAAGTAGGTCATATCCTGACCGGATGTGTTCTGATGCTGGGTCAGATCGTAATCGGTACGGTCTGCGATACCCCACAGCTCGCCCCATCCGAACGGGAACAGAAATTCCAGATCGGTCGTCGCCTTGCTGTAGAAGCACAGCTCTTCCGGAGAATGGTCGCGCGCGCGCATCTCATCCGGCTTGATGCCAAGTGTCTGCAGCCAGTCGATGCAGTGCTGTTTCCAGTATGCAAACCACTCAAGGTCGGTTCCCGGTTCACAGAAGAACTCCAGCTCCATCTGCTCGAACTCTCTGGTACGGAAAGTAAAGTTACCCGGTGTGATCTCGTTACGGAAAGATTTACCGATCTGACCGATACCAAACGGGATCTTCTTTCTGGATGTTCTCTGTACATTCTTGAAGTTTACAAAGATACCCTGTGCTGTCTCAGGTCTTAAATATACTGTGTTCTTTGCATCCTCTGTTACACCCTGGAATGTCTTGAACATCAGGTTAAACTGTCTGATACCTGTAAAATTATGTTTTCCACATGAAGGACAACAGATATTCTTTTCTTCGATAAAGCTCTCCATTTCTTCATTTGACCAGCCATCAACAGAACCTTCGATCTCCATGTTATTCTCTGCCATGTAGTCTTCGATCAGTTTATCTGCACGAAATCTTTCATGGCACTCTTTACAGTCCATCAAAGGATCTGCAAAACCGCCAAGATGTCCGGATGCTACCCATGTCTGTGGGTTCATCAGGATCGCACAGTCAACGCCTACATTATATGGATTCTCCTGTATGAACTTTTTCCACCAAGCCTTTTTTACATTGTTCTTTAACTCAACACCAAGGTTACCGTAATCCCATGTATTTGCAAGTCCACCATAAATCTCTGAACCCGGATATACAAAACCTCTGTTTTTTGCTAAAGCAACGATCTTGTCTAATGTCTTTTCCATAATGTCCTCCATTTATATTTCATCTTTATATTTGTACGTTATTGTACCTTCTCTCCCTGTTTTTTTCAAGACAGGGATTCAATTATTTCTACAGAATTGAATTTTCGGTCTACATATACCGCCAGAAATTCCTTTGCGATCATCATAAGTTCTTCCAGCACGCTGTCTGAAACCGTGAAATTATACAGATTTCCAAGCGTTGCTCCATTAATATACTGAAGCACATATCTGGCGTCCTCTGATATATGGATACTTTTCTTAGCCTTGCTCCGGCAGTTCTCACACAAGATTCCACCGGATAAGGGATCAAATATCCGTGTCAGCCTGTCGCTTCCACAGATCGGGCAATGAAAGCTCTGCAGTCCCTGTCCAAAGATATCCATGATCTTCAGTTCATATACACAACGGATCAGTTTCACCGGCAGCAGTCCTTTTTTTAATGCATTCAGGCTGACAAACAGCAGATTCAGATAATCTGCCGACCGGTCACCTTCTCTTGTAAAATATGACATCATCTCACAAAAGTAAGATCCGTAACAGTATTTGTTCATATCAAAGGTCAGTTCATGAAAATATTCCTTTGCATCTACGTTGATAAGTGTATATGCATTTCTTCCCGGATATACAGTAAATGCTCCCATGACAAACAGCTGCGTCTTTGAGATCAACTGGCTGCTTGGTCGTCGGACTCCCTTTGCAAATGCTGTAATCTTCCCCTGCTCTCTGGTCAGTATAACAAGCCGTCTGTCATATTCTCCCTGAAGACCGGAGGAAAGCACGATTCCGTTTAATACTATCTCATCCTTCATGATTCATCCATCTTATAACCATAATTTCGAAGAAGGGTATCGGTATCCCGCCAATCCTTCTTCACCTTTACCCAAAGCTTCAGATTCACATGTGTATCTAATAGCTGTTCAATGCCATACCTTGCATTGCTGCCGATCTTTTTCAGCATTGCACCCTGTTTTCCGATAATAATACCCTTATGGGAATCCCGCTCACAGATGATTGTTGCATCTATATCCATAAGCCGTCCATTCGGACGTTCCTTCATCGAATCAATAACAACCGCGATTCCGTGTGGAATCTCTTTATCCAGAAGTCTTAAAGCCTGCTCCCGGATCAGTTCGGATACGATCTGTCGCTCCGGCTGATCGGTGATCGTGTCTTCATCATAGAACTGTGGTCCGTATGGAAGGTATTTGAACAGCGTCTTTATCAGTTCATCTTTGTTCTTTCCCTTTAATGCCGATACCGGAACGATCTCCGCATGACTGCAGGCATCCTTATAGGTCGAAATCGCCTTGAATACTTCTTCTTCACTTACCGCATCGATCTTATTTACCACAATGATGATCGGTGTCTTAACACGTTCTAACTGTTCAATGATATACCGTTCTCCTGCTCCGATAAATGTCGTTGCTTCAACGATCCACATAACGACATCTACTTCATTTAATGTTCCCTCTGCCACCTTTAACATATATTCACCAAGCTTGTTCTTGGCCCTGTTGATTCCAGGTGTATCGAGGAAAACAATCTGTCCTTCATCCGAGGTATACACGGTCTGAATACGGTTTCTTGTTGTCTGCGCCTTACTGCTCGTTATCGCGATTTTCTGTCCGATCAACTGATTCATCAGTGTGGATTTACCTACATTTGGTCTTCCTATGATCGCAACAAATCCTGATTTGTATGTATCGTTCATACTTCTCCTTCCATACTCTGTATGTATTCATGTTCTCCATTCGGCACAGAATCCTGTAACCTGCCGGAGAACTATTTACAAATCTATATACTTATATCTTCTTTCGTTACTTCTGTAAAAACTATAGATCTTTTACTTCTTTAAACTTTGCCCGATTCTGTTCGATCTTATCTTCCCCACCGATCGCACAGATAACTCCGCCGTCTGTGATTGCCCGGATCACAGGTGCCAATGAACGGATCGTTTCTACATTTGCAGTAAGCACCTGATCACGTTCTTTCTGAAGCTGCTCATCTGTAATACCTGCAAAGTAACAGGTCTGGCTAAATGCTCCTTCTGCTGATGGTGTCATTGGAGAATCTAACTTTGCGATCGCACCGATCAGATATTTGGTCATATCTCTGTCGCTTGCATCAAAGCCTGCCACATAATCTGCTGCCTTCTTATAGACATCATATGTCTCCATCAGGTTCGGATCTCTGTAGGATGTAAAATATACCATTCCTGATCTGGCAAATGAACACATAGCTCCATATGCCCCACCCTTTACACGGATATTCTCCCAGAGATATCCATAGGAGAAGATCACCTGTAGGACTTCCAGTGCTCCGGTATATTCAAATCCTTTTTCTTTATAATTTCCTGCGAGAGCCGCATACTGTACCTGGCTTGCTGTCTTAAAGGCTTCGTTCTTAACAGCTTTTTTCATCACACGTTTTTCTGCAAAAGCAGGTCTGGTCGACAACTTTCTTGCAAACGCTTCAATATCTGCGCCCAATAATTCCTTGATATCATTGTCACCTGTATAAGAGATTGTTACCGCTCCTTTTCTGAGGATCTCGGCAAGCGTTGTCTGCAGCTTCTCAATGATCGCATCTGCATTCTGCTCAAAATCCTGATCCAGCTCCTGTAAGAAATCATAATATCCGATTCCCTCTGTCATATCCTTAAATGCCATCACATCTGAGACATACGACATCGCGCGTGTTGCAGATGTAATATGCCCTGAAGATATCAGATCAGTCTTAAGTCCGGCCTTTTCTTCCGATATAATCTCTTTCAATCTCTTCTTATCCGAAAGCTTCGATGTGAACAGGATCTCCTCGATCAGCTTCAGACCTTCTCCAAGCTTGTCATACATGGCCTTTGTCTTAACGGAGAAGAATGAAAGATGATCCTTCCCGCCATCCTTATACATGGCTCCTGTAGAAAATCCGATACCACCGGTATGGAAATTGATCTGATTGGACAGTTCACCATATGTGTAATGCTCTGTATCCACATATTTGAAAATGTTAGTGAGCAGCTCTGCATATGGAACAAACTCTGCATCCAGATCATTGATATCAAATATAAACTCCAGATAACCGATTCCGTTAGTAAAGATATCATGACATATTAATGGCATACCATAAATGCTGTCCTCACGATTCTTTAACGGATGGATCTCTTTTCTGATATCAGAAATATTAAGCAACGGAACCTTCTCCATATCCTCTGCCGGAGATGGTGTCTCCTGATATAATTTTAATTCCTTTGTATCTGATACAACCTGTTCAAGCTCATTTTCCGTAAGAGAGGCCTTATAGTCTGCAAGCTTCTGCTTCTCTGCTGCATCATTCTCCTTATCAAGCCCCTTCTTCGGCTTCATAACAAAAATCATACCAAAGGTATTCTGAACCAGCTTTTCCCAGATCAGTTCTTCAAAATATCCGGTTTTCAGACTTTCTTTCAATTCATCATATACTTCATTTAACTTAAACATTTCAAGTGCAGATGCATCATCATACAGCCATGTATTAAATGCATCCAGACCCATCATAAGCCCCTTCGGAAATCTACCGAAGTTTGCTTCCTTATGTTTAAACTCAAAATTATTGATCGCAGCCTCGATCGAAGTCCGATCGATCGCCTTTCCTTCTTCTCCATGCCCGGAAAGATCGGTCAGTGTATCCCTGATCACAGACACAAAACGTTCCTTATCGGACATATTTGCATTTCTTGCTACGATTGAAAAGATTGTCTGCCGGATCCCATCATCAAAGGAAGCAAAGACATCCTCTCCGATCCCTGCATCTACTAATGCTTTCTTCAATGGTGCGCCCGGAGCGTCCATAATTGCGTATTCCAGTATATTCATGGCAACGGACTGCTTCTTATCAAGGCTGCTGCCAACTACCATATTATAAGTTAAAAATGTCTGATTTTCTTCGCTCTCATTTTCTGCGATCGAATAAAAGCAGCTCTCATCCTTTATCTGTTCATAGGCTGTCTGCACAGCGATCGCAGAATCAATCTCTCTATAATCAAAGCTTGAGAGATACTCCTTATCGATATAGTCCAGTTCTTTATACATATCAAGATCACCATACAGATAAATATAACTGTTTGACGGATGATAATACTTTCTGTGAAAATCAAGAAAACGTTCCTGACTTAATGTTGGAATCGCCGCAGGATCACCACCGGATTCATTCTTGTATGGTGTGTCAGCAAGAAGAAGTTTTTCAATCTTTGAATACATCTGCTGTTCCGGAGATGAAAATGCACCCTTCATCTCATTAAACACAACACCATTATAGATCAGTTCCCCTTCTACAGTTTCAAGTTCATAATGCCAGCCTTCCTGACGCATGATCTCTGTATGTTCATAAATATTCGGATAGAATACCGCATCCAGATAGACATCCATAAGATTTTCAAAATCCTTTTCGTTACAGCTTGCAATCGGATATACCGTCTTATCAGAATATGTCATTGCATTTAAGAATGTATTTAATGAACCCTTTGCCAGTTCTACAAACGGGTCTTTTACCGGATATTTTCTGGAACCGCATAATACCGAATGTTCCAGAATATGCGGAATACCGGAATCATCATACGGCGGTGTCCGGAATCCGATATTAAACACCTTGTTCTCATCATCATTTGCAATTACAAGCACTCTGGCCTTTGTCTTCTTGTGGCTTAAGATATAACCTGTTCCATTTACTTCAGGGATCTTTTCTTCTGTTATGATGTCATACCCTGTTAATTCTTTTAAGTCTCTCAATCTGATGTCTCCTTTATTCTTCTTTATTCAAATGGAATGTCTCCGGAAGCAGCTCTTCTACCGAATACATCCGATATTCCTGTTTGTTCTTTGCTACAACGATCACGCAGCCTTGTTCGGCAAATTCGGCAATGACCTGTCTGCATATCCCACATGGATAAGTATAGTCACATTCTCCGTTCTTTAGTCCGCCAACGATCGCGATCGCAGACAGCTTTCTGCACCCTTCACTGACTGCCTTAAAAACAGCCGTCCGTTCCGCACAGTTTGTTGCCCCATAGGAAGCATTTTCTATGTTGCATCCTGTATAATAACTTCCATTCTCCATCTTTACACAGGCTCCCACCTGAAAATTCGAATATGGCGCATATGCCTTTGTTCTTGCCTGCATCGCAAGCTCAATCATCTCTGAAATCTCGTTTTCATTCATACAAATTTCCTCTTACTTCCTGTTACATGGAACTAACAGTACCACCCATAAATATAGCCTATTTTCCATGTGTTTGCAATGCGATTCTGGCGTATTCTAACTGCAAACTATACAAAACAGATTGACAGTGGTCTCACCTATTATTACACAAGACATTCTCATTCTATCCTCATGTAGCGGTACATAAGGCAGCAAAATACGCTGCCCAAGTACCGACATTCGTAACTGAGACCTTAGCTCGACTTGATCGAGGTTAGTTCGGAGTTACACAGAGTGGATAGGCTTGTTACATAATAGTAAGACCACTGTCAATCTACTATTTAAAATTTCTACTCTCTATTTAAAAATAAATCATTATTTCAAATTCACCGTCTTCTGTTTTTAAACTTCCGTGGTAGCCAAATATCTGCATGATCTCCTGCACGATGCTCAATCCGATTCCGCTTCCGCTTCTGCCGGTTCTTGCTTCGTCTCCCTTTACAAATGGCTTCCATAACTCCTCCGGATCGGTTGTAATCGGCTGTTCCATCGGATTGCTAAGGATCAGATGATCTTCCTTTAATACCAGCCGGATCACACTTCCTTTCAGTGAATACTTAATTGCATTTACAAACAGATTCTCTAACATATGGGAAAGCATCAGCGGATCACCTTTTACCGTACAGTTTCCTGACATTCTTACCTCCAGACCTTTTTCATCCAGAAGATTCTGATACTGTTCCTGTAACGGCTCCCATATCTGTTCGATGCTTACAGACTCTGTCTGTAACGCTTCCATTTTACCAAGCTTGATATACTCGCTTAACTGACATAAAAGTTCATTCATGTAAGATGTATTTTCCAAAATAACATCTATGTAATGCCGGCACTCTCCTGTCTGGTTTAACTGTTTCAGATTCTCTGCATACCCGGAAATTGCCATCAATGGACTTTTTACATCATGTGCAAGTGCTGTAATAACCGTTTCTTTTCTCTCTGCATCTTCCATCTGTGAAAATGTCCGTCTACAGGATATAAACGCAGTCAGGATCGTTGCAATTATAATGAGAAATACAACTGCAAGTCCTCCATAAAATAACCAGATGCCTTCTGTATGCCAGCCAAATGGATCTGCATACATAGCGGATACGATATAATATATATCATTGTCAAAAACGACATACTGACTTTTAAAATAATAGTTTCCACCCAAACAACCACTTATACTCTCTGTTATATCTGCCGGATGTGCTCCATAAGTCTCCATCTTAGCCAGCAAATACCTGCTCGTCTTACTATACTGATTGGCATCATCTACTCTGCCATGAAGACTCCATGCAAATTCCCCTGCATCAGCATTTTGAACCACCTGCCGGAAAGAAGGCATAATCGGTGAATACATCTGTACTTCGGACTGCATCTGCTCCATATCATCCTCTATATCCTGTACCTGTTGTTCTAATTTTTCTGTATCATTTTCGTCTGTATGCTTCGTAGTTTCTGTTTCTTGATTTTCATCTGCAGCATTTACACCGTCTTTTTCTTCTATATTGTCTACTGCATCTGAGCTTTCCAAATGCCGCCTGTAAACTGCTGTCAAAAAATATGGTGTATTTTTCTCCGCAAAGATCTCCTGTATTCTATTACGGGCTTCCTCTATATCTGTCATACCTGCAATATCTTCCTGACATTCAGCCAAACCTGCACTAACACTATTTGTTGATACCTGAAAATATTCTTTTAATTCCAGATTGACCTGATTTCTGTAATAACCGATCACCAGCAGATACAATATTATGCTGACTGCTATAATGCCAGATGAAATCCATATCCATTTTCTTTTTATCTTTTGTCTTTTTCTTTTCTGCCGCTCCGACAATAATGCATTTCTTTTTTTATCATTCTTTTTGTTCTTTTTCATCGTCGTCACCCCGTATCTGATATCCATTTCCTATCACTGTTTTAATCTGCTTTCCTGCACTTCCAAGATGTTTTCGAATCTTTCGAATGTGATTATCCACACAACGATCACTGCCTTCATAATCATAACCCCATACACCGATCAGCAGCCGTTCTCTTGCCACAGTCTTATTTTTGTTCTCAAGCAACATCCGCAACAATGCAAACTCTTTTGGCGCAAGTTCTATTTCCTGAGAATCCACAAGAACCCTATACTCCGATGGCTTCATATGTATCCTGCCACAGACCAGCTCTCCGGTTCTGCTGAGATCCTTTGACCGTCTGATCAGTGCCTTGCATTTCGCATATAAAGTCACAAGAGAAAATGGTTTGATGATATAATCGTCACAGCCGAGATCATAGCCAAGCAGGATATCCCGTTCGGAAATTCTGGCTGTTAAAAACAGGATCGGAACCATGCTCGTCCTACGCATCTCCCGACAGATCGCAAATCCATCCATTCCCGGAAGCATGATGTCTAACAATACAAGATCCACCCGTTCCGTCTCAAATAAATCCAGCCCGTCCTGTCCATTCTGTGCCGTCCGTACTACAATCTCATTTTCGCTTTCTCTGGTAAAATAATCTTTCACTACTTCGCAGATCTGTTCATCATCTTCAATCATCAGTATCTGATATGTCATATTTCTTACCTCCTTGCGCCTATCTTAACAGTGTCATATGACTTTTAAATGTTCTTACATAAAAAGCCCAAATAGAGTTTACTGCTCTATTCAGGCTTTCTTATTTGCTATAGTTTCTCTCTCACAGCTCGTTCCATATTCTGCATGGCACATTCTGTCTGCATGGCTCTCCCTCGTTCCTCTTCGGAAAGTCCGTCGGTTATGGAATAACATGCATCAAACAAGCCGCTCTCCATACATTGTTCGATGCCTTCCCCGAAGCAGCCTGCAAATGCAACCACTTTTTTCTTCTGTGCTTTTGCAAGTTTTGCTACGCCTGCCGGAGTTTTTCCCATTAACGTCTGCGCATCCATCCTGCCCTCTCCGGTAATAACCAGATCGACATTTTTTATTCTTTCTTTTAAATGGATCTCATCAAATACTATATCAATTCCCGGTCGTAATCTTGCATGCAGGAACATTAGAAATGCATATCCAAGACCGCCTGCTGCACCTGCTCCCGGTGTCATACGATTTATTATGCTGTCCATCTGACACTTCTCCGGGTCTGTATTCATTTGCACTTTATCCTGCTTACAGCCTGACCAGTTCTGCTGTTCCACCAGATCTGCATAACGCACCATGGATTTCTCCATGTTCTCTACCATCTGAGCATCTGCTCCCTTTTGCGGTGCAAAGATATGGCTGCATCCATTCTCTCCAACCAGCGGATTTGTAACGTCACAGGCAATCTGAAATGAACATACTGAAAGCTCCGGTAACATATCTTCTATGTGAATCCCGCATACTTTGGAAAGTCCTTCTGCTCCATAGCAAACTTCGTTTCCATGTTCGTCAAGAAAATGGCATCCAAGTGCCTGCAGCATTCCGATCCCGGCATCATTTGTTGTGCTTCCGCCAATCCCTATAATAAAGCTCCGGCATCCATGCAGCATGGCATCCTTTATCATCTCGCCTACTCCATATGTAGTTGTATGCATCGGATTTCTGGCTGACTCCGGTACAAGCGGAAGTCCTGCTGCCTCTGCCATCTCGATCAATGCCACTTTTTCTCCTGCTTCATCATAACTGATATAAGAAGCCTTTACGACCTGTCCAAGTGGTCCTGTTACATTAACTGTATGACGTTTCATGTTCGATTTTCCATAGGCGATCGCATCCATGGTTCCCTCTCCGCCATCTGCAACCGGAACCACTTCGATCTCACAATTCTTATAATTTTTCTCCAGACCTTTTTTAACCGCCATGCCTGCCTGAACAGATGTCATACTGCCCTTAAAAGAATCAACAGCCGCCAGAACCTTAAGCGGTCTTTCTCTCAATTTCAGATCATCCTGCAATATGGTGTCATGTATTTCACATGTTCGATTCATTTGAGAAGTCCTCCCTTGCAAATATCACACCGTTTATTTCCGGTTCAGATTATATCCGACAACTGCACCCACAATACCGCCAATGATATGTGCCATATTCGAGATATTGTCCTGTACTACGATACCTTCATATACCTGCTGTCCGATAAAGATGATCGCAACCAGAATAAAGGATAACGGAATTTCGCCTGCTCGGAATCCGGTAAAGGACGCCAGCACGATAAATGCAAATACGACACCACTCGCTCCACAAAGTGCTACATTCCAGAAAAAGATGTAATTCACAATACCGGTCGCAAGTGCTGTTACACCGATCACTTCCAACATTTCTTTCGAACCATATTTTTCTTCTAACATCGGTCCAAGCAATAACAGATAGGAGACATTTCCGATAAAATGACTCCATCCTGCATGCCCGAATACATGTGTAAAGAATCGCAGATATGTGAGTGGATTTGTAAGCGATGAATGATATGTCATAAATAATAACCGGGTACTTCCGCCACCGGTCAGTACCCCAAGCAGCGTTACAACAAAACAAATAAATACAAAGCCCAGCGTCACCGGCGCGTTAAATGTGATCTTTAATTTTCTCATCTGTATATACCTCCCCATATAGAATGAATAGCTTTATTATACCCTATTTATGTATAAATACAAAGAGCCGTTTCGACTCTTTTACCCCAGAACAAAATTGCTTTACAGGATAAATATTTCTATAAAACAAAACTACCGTCCATCCGGCAGTCTGATCATAGCAGTTTCAACTGACGATCAAATCTGTATCCGAATAAACGGTAGTCTTATATATACTTCGCACATTCTATGCATCCGAAAAATCATTGCCTATACTATGGTCAGATGATTTTCCATCACGATATACCGATGAATTTACAGATTATATTCTTTCTTCGTATCAGCAAGTGCCGCATCCATACGCTCGATAACGGCTGCGATCTGTTCCTCTGTAATAACCGCTGTCGGCTCGAAACGGATACACTTGGAGTTTACAAGTGTTCCGGCTGTCATAACACCTCTTGAGAACAAGCCCTTTGCGATGCTGTAACCGATATCAGATGTAACAAACTCAACAGCAAGCATCAGACCTACGCCTCTGACATCATCGATGATCTCAGGATATTTTGCCTTCAGACTTTCAAGTCCTGCCTTTAAGATCTTACCTTTGCTTGCACACTGTCCTGGAATATCATTATCAATCATGTATTTGATCGTTGCGATCGCTGCCGAACAACATACAGGGTTACCACCAAATGTAGGAGAACCAAGTAACCATGGGTTGTCGATCAACTGCTGTACCCACATGGATGGCTTACAGATAATACCTGTGATTGGCATAATACCACCACCAAATGCTTTACCGAATGTCATGATATCCGGTGTTACGCCTTCTGCTTCGCATCTCCACATTGTACCGGTACGACCCATACCTGTCTGGATCTCATCAAAGATCAACGCTACACCATACTCATCACAAATCTGTCTTAACTCTGTCAGATATCCTTCCGGTGGAACGATAACACCAGCCTCGCCCTGAATTGGTTCAACGATCATGGCTGCAACCTTTTCACCAACAGCGATCAGGTTACGGATTGCCTTTCTTGCATCCTCTGCATTACCATATTCTACATGCTGTACCTGCTGTACCATAGGTGTATATGGAACTCTGTATGTATTCTTACCACCCATTGAGATTGCACCCATTGATTTACCATGGAATGCACCAACGGTTGAGATATACCATCTTCCGCCTGTTGCGATTCTGGCAAGCTTCAATGCCATTTCGACTGCCTCTGCACCACCATTTGTAAAGAAACAATACTGAAGATCACCCGGTGTGATATCTGCAACTGCCTTTGCAAGATATCCACGAAGCGGATCCAACAGCTCCTGTGAATGAAGCGCCTGATGATCAAGCTGTGCCTTTACGGTATCAAGGATCTCTGGATTTCTATGACCACATGTATAAATACCGAAACCACCAAGACAGTCAATGAATTCTTCACCATATAAGCCATCACATACACCGTCATGATCTTTCCACTCAAGCACTGCTGAGTTGGTAGATACTGACTTTCTGTATTTTAACCAGCCCGGGCTTACATAATTATCAAAATAATCTAATGTCTGCTCTGTCATTAATTTCTTTTCATCATCTGTTAATTCATCTGAATGGATATAACCAATTACCTTTTCCAAATCCTTACTTACCTGTTCATAACTCATATTAAAATCCTCCTTAAAATATATTCGTGTTATCGTGTGTCTGTCTGATCCTGTATGTTACCTAACACAACCTTTCCATGAACATTTACAATCATTGATTGAAGTATAAATTTTACGGCCATTAAAC
>ERZ772892.2963-NODE-2963-length-13208-cov-11.150916_pt1 | contig 13208 bp, 10 predicted proteins | sample MGYA00512126_ERZ772892 | MGnify/ENA primary metagenome ERZ772892 (study PRJEB29015, sample SAMEA2737697) | human gut metagenome | biome: human gut; feature: human-associated habitat; material: faeces | place: China | collected 2012 ... | reverse complement strand
GGCAATATCTGGCCGAGTTTGACAAGAACATTATGCAGGAGTTGACCGAAAGCCGAGAGAAGCTTGCGTCTTACCAGCAGGAACTGATTAAATATGAAGAAGCTTTGAAACGCACCATCGTTAAAGCGCCGCTTTCGGGGTATGTTCAGCAGCTGGTTTATCACACCAAAGGCGGCGTGGTCGAAACCGCCAAGCCGATTATGAACCTTGTGCCGGAAGATTACAAGCTTGAGGCTGAAGTGCAGATTTTGAACAAAGACATCGGCTTTGTGCGGCCGGAGCAAGACGTGGAAATCAAAATCGACAGCTTCCCGTTCACCAAATATGGTACAATTAAAGGCAAAGTCCGCAATATCTCCGGCGATGCGATACAGGACGAGAAGCTCGGGCTGGTGTTTAACGCCCGGCTGACTTTGCTTGATAATAAAATTAAAGCAGACGGACAGATTATCCAGCTCAAACCCGGCATGAGCGTGACCGCCGAAATCAAAACCGGCAAACGCCGCGTGATTGAATATCTGCTCTCTCCGGTGATGAAATATTTGAACGAAAGTATGAAAGAGAGGTGAGGGAATATATCTTTAGATAATTTTAAGTATTTTTATTTATAGTTTTTAAATTAAAATTTTTATTGGAGATGAAATATGGATCAAATTACAAATTCATTGTTAGATAGTTTTGCTAAAAAACAATCTTTACAGACATCTGATCAGAGTAAATTGTTTGAATTTTTTGTAAATTATTCTATTTTATCTCGTTATAATAATAATTTGAATTTGGATTCTTTTGATACAGAAAACACCATGGGAATAGATGGGGCGGCCATTTTAATAAATAATCAGTTTGTTTTTTCTCCAGAAGAAGCCTCGGATATTATTCAACGGTGTAATTATTTTACTTCCGAGTTTATTTTTATATCATCAAAAATGCCAAGTTCATTTGATAACTCTTATATTTCAAATCTTTTTGTAGGGATTTATGATATTTTTTCATCTAATGCAAAACATATCAATGCTAATTCATATATAAAGGATATTGTTGAAATAAAAAATATCATTTTGGATAATGCATCTAAAATGGAAAATAATCCTAAATTAATTGCTTACTTATGTACTACAGGAATATGGAATTCTGGAGATTCTGTATTAAGAAATGTTGTTGAAACTAATAAAAAGAGCTTGGAAAATTTAGGGCTATTTTCTGATATTTCATTTACACCATTAGGTCGCAGTGAAATACAGCAACTGTACAGAAAAGCAGATAGGTCTTTAAAGACCATATTTAAATTGGAAAATCAAATATCTCTTCCTGATATGAAATATATAGATTCTGCATATATTGCTGTAGTAACAGCTAAAGAATTTTTAAAAATTCTTGAAATATCTTCAGATAAAATAAATGAAAATATATTTTATGAAAATGTTCGAGACTATCAAGAGGATAATTCTGATGCCAATAAAAGTATGAAAGATACTCTTAGAAACTCACAAAAAAATGACAAATTTTGTTTATATAATAATGGTATTACATTATTAGCTCAAAGCGGTTCTATGTCTGGTCAAAATATTACTTTAGATGATTATCAGATTGTAAATGGCTGTCAAACAAGTAATGTTATTTTTGATATATCTAGAACAGACGATATTAGTGACGTCCTAATACCATTAAAAATCGTAATCACAAAAGATGAAAATGTCCGTGAAGATATTATACGCTCAACTAATACTCAAAAAGCAGTTTCTATTGAACAATTTTTATCTTTAACACAATTTAGTAAAAATTTAGAAGAATTTTTTAAAAGTTTTGGTAATAAAAGTTTATTTTATGAACGTAGAAACGGGCAATACAGAAATCAAGATGTAAATGCGTTAAAAATTATTGATCAAAAAACTTTGATTAAAATATCTGGAACTGTTTTACTTGATTTACCGGATGAGGCCGGACGTTATCCTATTTCCTTTTTAAAGGCTCACCCGAATGAGTTGTTTCAATCTTCTCAGTTGCTTGATCCTTATTATTTTGGAGCTTACATGTATTATAAAATTCTTGAACATCTTCGAAAAATATCTGCTTCCAGAAAATATAAAAATTTAATATTTTATATTCTGATAATTTTAAGATACAAAATATCAAAAGAAAAGCTTCAGCAAAGTTCTGCCAGAGCTGCAAGGGAATTATTTACGAAAATTACAAATATTTTGGAAGATGATCAAAAATTGGAAGAATTAATTAAAGAAGCTATTGCCACATTGGAGCAGTGTTGTAACCTTGATGAAATTGATAGAGCTACATATTCTTCTAAGAAATTTAGAGAACATATATTAAAAATTGTCAAAGATGGAGAGGCTGTAAAAAAATATCAAATAGTATAGTTAACATTTTATATAACTAATATCTCTTTATGTTAGAAATCCTATACTAATAATGTTTAGGAATTTTAGAATGTTGAAATTTTTAATTTAAATATATTCGAACTGTTGGACACGAGAAATGTTAGATTGGTAATTTTTTATTAATTTATACTAAATTTTCAAACCTTTCTGCCAACCTATAAGTCCTTGCCTTTTTGGATTCATTGGCATATTGCAGAAAACCTTCGGTAATCCATTGACGAAGTAAGGCTCTGGCCGATTGGGCGGAAATGCCTAATATATCCGAGATTTGCATGCTATTAACTTCCTTAAATTCTGCAAATAATTCCAAAACTTTCCGCTGTTTTATATCAAGTTCACGCAATAAAGGGCTTTTATCTGCCGTAAATCCCCGTACCTTTTCATCTTTGGCATGTTCATTAACCTTGCCAAAAGCATCGGCAACACCGGCAATAAAATACTCCAGCCAAGAAGTTATATCTGCCTCATGCCGCCCGTAATAATAGTTATGGTGCGGATGTGTCTGCAAAGCATCATAATAACGGATTAAATCTTTGGCATAATATTCTTCCAACGAGTAAATACCTTTTAATCCGTAACCGCCTTTACGCATAATAAAACTGGTCAAAAGTCGTGCTGTTCTCCCGTTCCCGTCATAATACGGGTGTATTGTCACAAACTGATAATGCACAATTCCTGCTACTAACGGCACCGGCAAATTTCCGGCACTTTGCACCCATTGGCAAAAATCCATCATCATCTCCGGCACATCTTTAGCCTCAGGCGGTAAATAAATTTTAGCACCGGTTTCGCTGTCATAAATTGCATTCTGATTATCCCGATATGGAATTGTGCTTTTGCCGGCCTCAACCAAACTATGAATATTTGCAATCAGCTTTTCATCAAAAGGATGATCGGCAACAACAGCCTCTTCCATAGCATTCCAAGCCTTGTAATAAGCTTTGACTTCCTGCTCGTCTTTTTCTCTCTGCGGTAATCTTCGCCCTTTCAGAGCCTCGGCAACTTCTTTTCCCGTCAGACGATTACCTTCAATCTGCGTTGAATAATGAATTGTTGCTACTTTGGCACTTTCCCTCAACGATAATAACAGTTGTGGTGATATGGGCTGATTTTCAAATTGCTGTTTAATAACCTCAATTTTGGCCAGATTTGTAAGCATCTGAGCAGTTACCATATATTTCGGATTAAAAGCCATGACTATTTCCTTAACATTATTTCAATATTAAAATAATATTATTTTAATATTAAATCAACATTAAAAAACAATATTAAACATCAAAGCATTTGATACCATGATTACGGCAATCTTTGTCAGAATTTCCGGTGTAATTTTAATATCTGTGATATTGGGCATCAAAAAACTTCTGTTACCTATTAAAGATAATTTGTTACCTAATATTACCTAAAAATCAGGAACAGATAAACATATCAATAGGAATATTCAGGTTCACCAATAGAAAAAATTAATTCAAAACACGCTTAACAAAAAAATATTTTTTATAAAATTGTAAAATATATTTTATATTTATCTTGATTTCTATGTTTTTGCAAATTATAATTTCATAAAAGATCAGGAGGATAAACATGTTACAAGGAACAGAAATAGTAGTTGGCAGACCGCAATATATAGAACAATTGAAGAAATGGCAGAGTCAGACTGATTTAATCAAAATTGTTACGGGGGTTAGACGTTGTGGCAAATCCAAGCTATTTTATCTCTATCAATTTGATCTGATTCTTCATAAGATTGCAGATGATAATCAAATAATCAATATCAATCTTGAAGACCGTATGCTAACCCAAAAAATTGGACTGGAATATGACAAAGAGAACTTTTTAACCGGTTATGATAAGCTTCTAGACTATATCGTAAAACATCTTGATCCGGAAAAGATGAATTATGTATTTATTGATGAAATACAGTTATTGAGGGATTGGCAAATAGCTGCGAATACCCTGCGTTTGCAGGACAATGTGGATTTATATTTGACCGGGTCGAATGCTTATATGTTCTCCAGCGATTTGGCAAATCAACTAGGTGGGCGTTATGTTGAAATCAAAATGCAGCCTCTGTCATTTAAGGAATATTTTGGGGCATATTCTCAATTTGCCCAATTGTTTGTACATACTAAAAAAGGCATGATAGAATTAAATAGCCCACAGGGTATTTATTCTCATTATATTAAAGAGAGTGGTTTTCCTCAAACTTTGAGATTGTCATATGATAAGCAACTGATTAGTGATTATTTGCTGGATACCGTATATTTGAATACAATTCAGAAAGATATTGTAAAACGATTTAATATTGCGGATACCAATAAGCTTGATGCGGTGGTGAAATATTTGTTTGATAATATCGGCAGTGAAACCTCTGTTCGTAACATATCAAAAAAACTGGAAGCCAGCGGACGCAAAATATCGGTTCCAACCATTGATACATATATTCAAGGTTTGGTGGACAGTTTCCTGCTATATAAGTGCGAGCGGTACGATATTAAAGGAAAACAATATTTGGACAGCAATGCCAAGTATTATGTAGCCGATATTGGTCTGAGAACAGCTTTGTTGGGTATCAAAGATATGGACGCAGGGCATATTCTGGAGAATATCATTTACTTAGAACTGATACGGCGCGGTTATGAGGTATCTGTAGGTAAGCTCGTTAAAAGCGGTAAAAATATAGAGGTTGACTTTGTCGCCAGAAAAAGTGGCGGACTGGTTGAATATTACCAAGTAGCCTTAAATGTTCTTGAACCTCAAATTTTGCAGCGGGAGCTGGCACCATTGGAAGCAATTGATGATAACTATCCTAAGTTTCTGCTGTCAATGGATTATGGCTCGGGAGAAAATAACGGAATTAAACGCCTGAATGTGTTTGACTGGCTGTTAGGACAAGAATTGTAATTAAATTTAAGAGAAAAATCTATGAGTGACGACAATTTAGCTATTGAATATGATAAAATTTTTGAAGACGATAAATTAGGCATAAAATCATCTGTCATTGATTTTGCCCATTTAATTGAGCAAAACACCTATATTGAGGGCGGTGTTTCTAAAGTTTATTCAATTTCAGCGGATTTTGGAACCGGAAAAACCTTTTTTTGTGAAAAATTAAAGAGCGTCCTTGAAAAAGATGGCGTACAGACAACCAAAATGAATATCTGGGAGATGGATTTTTATGAAGATCCTCTTATGCCAATATTGGCAAAATTAAATGAAATTTATGAAAAGGAAGGCAGAAAACTGCCAACAAAAATTATAGCTTCCATTTTAAAATTTTCTAAAAATTCGCTTGCGTTCTTATGCGGCACCGCAATTAAAAGCATATCTCAGGAAGCCCTGACTGTTGACATTATTGAGGAATTTAAAAATCATTTTTCTTCAAAATCACTTTATGATGATTTTAGGCAATATCAAAAGGCTCTCAAGGAACTAAAAGAAGCATTAACTCAATGGGCAAGAACCTCTGACAAACCGATAATCATAATTATTGATGAATTGGATCGCTGCAGTCCGGATTATGCCGTAAGAACATTAGAGGTATTAAAACACTTTTTTGATGTGTCCGGATTCGTTTTTGTGCTTGCAATAGATGAAAATCATCTTGAAAATTCTGTGAAATGTTTATTTGGAACTGAAAATTTTGAGGGATATAAACGAAAATTTATAAATAATACATTTTTATTGCCACATCCGGATAAAAAAGCATTTGCTGAATTCTTATACGATAAATCTGGAGTTGATACTATTATAAAGAAAATACAGGAAGAAAAACGGGAACTAGTTTTTCTTATTGATATCTATAATGTATTTTATAATTCATTTTCATATAGCAGGTATGGAGATACGCAAGGAGAAATTGAAGCAAAAAAATATAATACACTTCAAACGTCAGAAAATATTATTAAACGTTATTTTGCAGCTTATAGTATTTGGTTTAATTTTTCATTGCGGCAAATGGAACAAGTTTTTGACAGACTAGTTATGTTTATAAAGCAAATCGCCTCAGGGCATGAGCTTTTCTCACCTGATCTAGCCGTATTCTTAGTATGTTTACATGAATTCGATGTAAAAGTATATAATGCAATGAAGGTTAATAAAGATCCATATGGGTACCCAATTCTTACCAAAAATCATAGCGATCCTGGAGTATTTTATTTTACAAAACAAATTTATGGTGATAAGGCATATAAAATGTTGGAAGTTTTTGACCGAAATATTACCCCTGAACTCTTAGAGATAGGGACATTCTCATATTTCTTTCAAGATCGAAATACAAAAAACAAATTTTTTATTAAGGATAATATCGACAGATTCTTTTATGTTGAAGAACAAAATTGGCTTCGTGAGCAATATGCCCTTAGAACACAAAACGTGCTTACGCCGGAAACAAATTTCAATCTGGAGAACTTCAAGCAAAATTACTTTAATAAAATGGATTTTTTATCTCATTTTGAATAAAGTCATTCCTCGGGATTAAGATTATCAATATCTACAATGCTTTCCAGGTGTTCCAGAATATCAGGGTTGTTGATCCGGAGATAGCGGTTTACACGCGGGTTCATTACCAAGGTTTTGACGTATCCTTTGACCAGTGTGAAATTTAGGACATTCAGACCATAATTCTCCTCAATTTCCTCATATTCGCCATGCAGCCGGTTAATTTCCTCCTCCAGTTTGGTAAAATGGCTGAAATCCATTACTATTGATTTTTGTCTGCGACGGGGAATTGCCAATAAATCATCGGCCGTAGCAAGCCAGATGGAACGGGCAAACGAGGTGGTAAATGTTTTGCTCTCAACCATAATCTTAGTCGCATCGATTTGACGTTCCGGCTTCATGCGGGCGAGATAATTAAAAACCTTAGAGCTTACGATTTTATCTTTAAGCATTTCAACAACTTCAGGACAAATGTTTTTCAATAGATTTTTCTTCTGACGGATGTTTTCTGGCTTCATATCCAGAACTTTTGCCAAACGTTCAATAGAAACGCCGCGATTGATGGCTTTTTCTATCATTTTCTGTTCCTGGACATTGGAGAGCCGATTAACATGTTTGTTATAGGTAAAATTTTCATTATCGGTAGAAACAAGGCAATCTACTTCCGGTATATCCAAGTCCTTAAGCGCATTCAAACGCAGATGGCCATCCAGAAGCGTATAACCGTTATCGCTAAAAGTTACGATCGGCGCTTCAATCAGGCCGATTTCTCGAACGGAAGAAACAATTTGCGCATATTTTCGGGTGAAAAATATGTCCTTATTAATTTCTTTTGAAAATATTATGTCTGAAACTTTTAAATGAACAATGGCTTGTTCAAAGGCTTTATTTAATTTCTTATCCATGTATCTGTAACCTTTCAGCCAAGTATTTCGGCAGTTTTTCCAATTCTTCCGCTTTCAATAAGTTATAAAAATTCTCGTTGCCAAGCAGGCTTTTGATGCTCTGGGTAACAAAAATCAGTGAATTTTCAACCCGATCATTCTTGGCAATAATCAGCTTTGTCCGTTTGATTTCCTGCTCGTAAAGAGCCTGAACATCTTGTGCTGTCAACTGCTTGGCACTGCATTTTTTCTTATAAATGCTTTTGCCTTTCTTAATTCGCCGTTCAATTAAATCCTTTACAAAAGCTAATTTATTACCGCGAATCTGTCCTGCCTCATAAGCCTCACGCAGGACATTCTGAACATCCTTGTCATCTGCATCCGAAATATCAATTGCTACGTTTAGTGGAATACGATCCGTATAGACGGCGTTAATCAAGCGTTCTTCCCCCCGAAACAACAACTTGCTGATTTGGTTGATATATTCTGCTGTAAAGCCTGTTTTGCGGGCAATCTCGGCCGAGGAATATCCTTTGTCCTTGAGCTGTTTGATTCCCTGAAGCAGTTCGGTCGGGGAATAATTCCGCCGGGCAATGTTCTCAACAAGGCTCATAATCAGGGTTTCTTCTTCATCGGCATCAATGATAATTGCCGGAATCTCCGTCTGGTTATTGGCAATATAAGCCTCTAAACGCCCTTGACCGCAGACCAGATCATACTCTTTGCCATCCGTAAAATCTAACCTCCGGGAGACGGTAATCGGACGTTTCAGGCCGACATCTTCAATATTTTTCTTAATTTCGTTGGCAATTTTACGGTTACGTTCCCGCGGATTGAGAATGTTAATCTTTTCAATTGGGATATTTTCCAGAATTTGATGGCGATTCATTAGGCTGCCTCCCAATAGCGGATAGAATTGCGACGAGCCATTTCAAACAGTTGGCTTAAATCTGGGAAACGGTAAGAATCGAGTACCCCTTTGTTTTGTTCGGAAAGCAATAGCTTAGGATCCCTAAAATCCAGAGCCGGCAGCAGATAGTAGTCCAATACGTTTTTATTATCGGCGGACATGCGCACGGCAATGGTTATATCCGGGAAAAGAGAAGTATCAAAACGGACTTTCCAACGGAGACTATCATTAGGAAGTTGCTTACACCGGCAAATGACAATGGATGCCGAAAAATAGTCGTTGACATTCAAAAGGTCATTTTCGGCATCAATCTTAACATCCCCGCCGATTTCTTGGATTTTACCTATCGTCTCCTCAAAAATATTTTTATGCAGCCCGCGCAAAAAGCGGTTAATTTCAATAAAACTGTAATCCCGTTCTGGATCGTAACCGATAAGCTGATAAGCCCGGACCAGGCTGCCAAAGCGGCTGGAATAGATGGAACTTGACGGCATATCGGGGCTTTCGTTGATGATAAGGGCAGACAGATAGCCTTTCTTGGCTTGTAAATCCTTTAATTTCTGCAAAAGCTCATCATTGGAGAAACGTCTGGCACGGGCATTAATGATGCCTTTGGCGATATAAAAAACACTCGGTTCAACGATTGCCTCAAAAGCTCCTTCTTTACGAATCCATTCGCTTTCCGGATTGACCACGCGCTTAGTCTTTAATTTAAAAGAAATGCGGTTGGAAACGTTGTTGCCGATATATTTCTCATTGGTTAAGACCTGATTGACCGTTGCCTTAGTCCATGCTCGGTTTAAGTCAGTGAGAATTCCCTGTTGATTGAGAATATCGGCGATTTCCTGTTCGGTTTTCAGTTCCTCTGTAAACATTTTATACATCCAACGAACAATTTTTTGCTCTTCTTCCGGCCCGGGAACTAAAATGACCCGGTCTGTGGCAATGCTTTTGTGTTCCCCGGCGACAAGAATCCCCTTATGTTCGCCATGCTCGTTTACCAACATACGCCGCAATCCAAAGCCTGCGAAACCTCCCTGACGGTAGCCAAGGTTGATTAAGCGGCATTTTCCGGCAAAGACTTTGCAAGAAAGCTCTCGGCTATATTCGGCTGCCATTGTCCGTTTAACGCCTTTAACAATAGTCGCGACAGGACTGCCGTCATTATCAAACTGCTCATTACAATATTTTACCGGCGTTCCGGCTCTTTTGCAGATGTACTCGTAATATGCACTCTCATCGGCATCCTGAAACCGTCCCCAGCGGGTAACGTCCAAAACCAGAATGGCTTTATATTCAGCCTGATGGCTTTGAACGTCTTTCAGCATTTGCTGCAAAGCTGCACGGCCGGCGATATTTAAACCGCTTTTTCCGCCATCGGTATAAGTTTTTATAATTTCATAGTTATTACATTCTGCATATTCACGGATGGCTGCAGCCTGATTTTCCGGAGAGTATTTCTGATGCTCCGTCGACATCCGAATATACATGGCTGCGGGTATTTTGTCTTTGTTCATTGGTTACTCAGTCCTTTTATAATGTTTGTTGCTTTCTATAATAATAAGAGGAGTAACAATGTCTAATGAAGAAAAGCACCAGATCTGGTGCTATTTTGGTGTAGAAAAATTTATTATCGGCAACAATGAGGAACTTTCTGCTCTTTTGACCAAACTGCTTCGACATCACCATAAGCGGCAAATTTACAAATATGTGGCACATAATTTAGATATCAACATGTATGTCTCGCGAAATTGGTTCCAGAAAAACACGGGAATCAGCGCATATCATCTCATTCTTCTGATGCGGGAATATGACTTTATTAAAGAAATCGTAGATGAGATGGTTACACAACGGGAGTAATAAGTATCAAAAAACTTTTTTACAAAAGAAACTACTATAAAAATATGTTAGATTCTAATTAGATAAAAAATTTATCCATAATATACTAAAGATAAAATGATGATATTGCTCAGGTGCTTAATCTATAACATAAAAGTATTTGAAGTCATTGTTTTTTATTAAAGTTTATCTTTAGTATCTTGAACGCATATTTCTATAAAATATAAATATTCCAAGGTAAGCTCGGAGGTAAATCAGCAACAAAATTAATGGTCTAATTATGCTTATTGGGAGTAGCATTGAACAAAACCTTGGCATCTTTTTCTGAGCTTACCTTGGATTTTTTTACAATTATAACTTTCTAACAAGAAAATTTGCTGAAATTATTTTATGCATAGCATCCTATAAAAGTTCATTTAACAGATTCATACATTTTATTTTTTGTTGCATATTTGCACGTCCATATACATTTAATGTAAAGGATACATTTTTGTGGCCTAAGATTTCAGATAATGATTTTACATCAAATTCAGGTATTTCTATAGCTCGGACAGCAAATGTATGCCTAATTTCATGAAATTTTACACTCCGTAAGTTATGTTTTTTCAAAAAACGTGCAAAAAACTGCCGATAAGTTCTTGGTTCTGTCGGTTTGTTTTTTCCAGTTAAAAAATATTGATTAGGGTTATCTGTATAATATTTTTTGATGATATTTATTAAAAGTGATGGGAGTGGAATTGTTCGTGCTGAACTAACAGTTTTTGGTGCACCGATATAAACATATGATGTTCCTTTAACTTTATCGTAAATTCTTTGAACAGTACGTTGAATGGTTATTGTTTTATCAATCAATGAAATATCTCGCATTTGCAATCCGCACAGTTCTCCTATTCGCACTCCAGTGAACAATGCTACAAGAATTCCGGCTGTTCTACGATTCATTTTCATATAGATACATTGAATTAAAGCTAGTTCCTCGTCTTTTGATAGAGAAATGACTTTTTTTATTCTTAAATCTTTGGGGTATTCTATTAAATCCCAATTTAACATTGGGATAATCTGTTCTTTATATGCAAAAATGAGACATAGGCGTAAGACGAGAATTATATCCCGAATTGTTTTTACCGTTAATCCTCCTGTTTTATCAAGACGTCCTTCATGATATAATGTATTAATATATGTTTGGATATCAGCCTCGGTGATGGTTGATATTTTCTTTTTTCCCATATAAGGAATTAAGTGGTTTTCTGAAATCAAAACAAAGTTAGCATAAGTTGATGGGGTAATCATTGGCTGCTTTTGACATAGCCATGTTTTTACCAATGTTTTGAATTGAGTATTGGGTGTTATTTTCATTCTGTATTCTCCATTAAAAAGTTAATACCGGAGAATATTTTGCACAAAATATGAGGGTGTTAAGTTATTAACTTAAAGAAGTATAAAAGAGGGTTATTTTTGAAGCTTTATAATGATTCTGATAAAAGCATAATATCGTTCAAAAATATTTATGAAATGGCATCCGAGGGAGGAACACCTTCAACATCAGATTCTGAAAATTATGAGAATGGAAAAATTCCTTTTATTAAAATAGATGATCTAAATCAACATTATTTAAATTTCGCAAAATATTTTATTACAGAAAAAGGACTAAAAAAATCTAGTGCATGGATTGTTCCTGAAAATAGTATTATTTATTCAAACGGCGCAACTATTGGTGCTTGTTCTATTAATAAAATACCAGTAACCACGAAACAAGGAATTTTAGGTATAGTGCCAAAGAGTAATTTTTCTGTAGAATTTCTTTATTTCTTTTTCACTTCAAGCATTTTTAAACAAAAAATAAGAGCCATTACAACAAAAGGAACTATGGACTGTGCCTATTTAAAAGATATAAATGGTATAAAAATAAGCATTCCTGATTTCATAGCCCAGCAAAAAATAGCAAAAATTATGGTAGATTTTGAAAATTTAATAGAGCGTACAGAACTCAGTTTCATATACTTACAGAATATTAAAAAAGCTCTTTTACAGCAAATGTTTATATAAACATTTGCTGTAAAAGGCCTTGTTTTAGATTATTAAACATTTCAAGTTTTTTTTCTTCATTTTGAATTGTATTGTCATACCTTTCAATAAAATGAGCAATAATCTTTTGTTCCTTATAAGGAGGTAATGACAATTCTATTTTTTTTAATCTTTCGGAGGATAAATTAATTCTTGTAGCTCCTTGTGATTCACGCATGATCAATAACCTGATTTTATAGCTTCGCATATAATGTGCCATGAATTGTGGATATGCAAATTTTGAATTATTAAAATGAAGACCAAAACAAAAACTGTTTAAAAATACTTTTTTATGAGAATTCCAAACAGAACAAAATCCTACTTCTTCCATTGTTTCTGATGATTGAGTAAATAATAGATCTCCAAAATTTACAATATTTTGATGTTCGTTAGGTAAAATATTTACTCTTTCACAGATGGTTTCATTAGCGATTGTGTTTTTAAATACATTCATATATGTGATGTATTCTGAATTTCCAGTTCCAAAATCGTCTTTGTTTTTTCCTGATAACCCATTATAAAAACTTCCTAAGTTATCTAAAACAAAGTTATCCCATTCCGGATAATCATTTCCATTTTCATCCTTAAATCGTAATTTATGGTCAAAAATGGCGGATAATAACCCTCTTTTATACTTCTTTAAGCTCTCGACCAATTGGCGTTGTTTTTCAATCCGGC
>ERZ772892.2962-NODE-2962-length-13214-cov-3.336576_pt1 | contig 13214 bp, 8 predicted proteins | sample MGYA00512126_ERZ772892 | MGnify/ENA primary metagenome ERZ772892 (study PRJEB29015, sample SAMEA2737697) | human gut metagenome | biome: human gut; feature: human-associated habitat; material: faeces | place: China | collected 2012 ... | reverse complement strand
GGTATAAAGCTGTATGTGTCCGAATCAGGCCATAGTGACACATCGGTGGATGGTTTACGAAGTTTTGCGTACAGAATCCAGCTTTGCTTAGGAGGTTTATGGTCGTTTTGATCATGATTTTGCATTGCAAAAACGCAGGATTTTTAAGAGAAGAAAGCTCTGTAGAACAGATCTTAGTTTTTCTGTTTTTCTATTGACAACAAAAACGACCTGCTATAAAATTTCTTTGTTTTTGAGCAGCTTCAAAAGTGGTGATTCTGCCCGAAAAACAAGACTTTAAGATTTGTTTTGCTGGAAGGTAACGAAATGAAAAGACAGACGTTCTCCATGACGCAGGGCTCTTTATATCGAAATATTTTTCGGTTCAGTGTCCCGCTGATTCTTTCCAATTTACTTCAGGTCATTTTCAACATGTCGGATATTGCCGTGGTCGGGCAGTTTGCGGGCAAGGAAGCACTCGGTGCTGTCGGCTCCTGCGCGACGGCAGTGTCGCTTTTTACCGGTCTGCTCATCGGCATGGGCGGCGGCATCAATGCAATCGCCGCCCGCTATGAGGGCGCAGGCGACCGCCTGCGTATCGGAAAGACCGTTCACTCCTCCCTTTTGATCTCCCTGATTTTCGGCTTTTCCATCATGACGCTCGGGCTGCTGTTCATCGACAAGTTGTTGATCATGCTGAACACCAAGGACGAGCTGCTGGCAGACGCCATTCTCTACATGCGCGTCTATCTGCTCGGCACACCGGCGCTTGCCGTCTACAATTTCGGGAGCGGCATTCTCAGCGCCGCCGGGGACTCGAAACGTCCGCTTTATTATCTGTTTGCGGCTGGCATTGTCAATATCGTACTGAATCTGTTTTTCGTCATTGTCTGCAACCTCAGCGTCATGGGCGTGGCGCTGGCAAGCGCGATTTCACAGTATCTTTCCGCTGTGCTGATTCTGCGCCGCCTGTTCACCTGCGGCACGGAATATGCGCTCTCCATGCGCGAGATGCGCATCGACGGCGTGATTACCAAGACCGTGCTGATGCTCGGCCTGCCGACCGCGCTGCAAAACGCCATCTTCGCCGTGGCAAACCTCTTTATCCAGGCGGCGGTCAATTCCTTTGACACGCTGATGGTGGAGGGCAACTCGGCGGCAGCCAATGCGGATGCGCTGATCTACGACATGATGGCGGCATTCTATGTCGCCTGCACCACCTTCATGGGGCAGAATCTCGGCGCGGGCAAAAAGGAACGCGTACTGAAAAGTTACAAAATAAGCGTTGCCTATTCGTTTCTGATTGCCTTTGTCAGCGGCGTTTTGCTGTTCTTCTGCGGCCGTCCGTTCCTTATGCTGTTTTCACACGATGCCGATGTCATTGATGCGGGCATGAAGCGTCTGACCATCATGGCGTTTTCCTACTGCGTCTCCGCTTTCATGGACTGCACCATCGCCGCCTCCCGCGGCCTCGGCAAGACGGTAGGGCCGACGGTCATCGTAATTCTTGGGTCCTGCATATTCCGCGTTGCGTGGGTCTACACGATCTTTGCCCACTTCCACACAATCCCGGCGCTCTACCTGCTGTATCCCTGCTCCTGGGCGCTGACCGCCGCCGCAGAGATCGTCTATTTTGTGTTCAGCTACCGCCACGCCGCCCTCCGTCTGCAGGAGCGCGATGCGCTGGCGCAGCTGTGAGAGCAGGGGAGAGGGCTGCTGTCATTTGCTGCATATCCAAAAAAATTGCTAAAACAGTCTGTCATGTATATTTTGTATACCAGATATACAGAAAATACTTTTTACATACACCACTCCCACGTGTATAATAGTCGATGCAAGTAAAAGAGGAGTGGAAAAGTATGCAGTATACGGACCTGACAAGAAAGGAATTGCAGCGGGAGTACAGCCGCCTGACACGGAAGTACACGGACTTTATCCGCCAGCCGGTGGAGCTGGACCTGACAACGGAGGATCCGCTGCCGGGCTGCGCGAACCGCCGTGCGGTGAAGCATTTTGGCACTGTGCTGGGCAAGGAGCTGCGCGATACCGGCGCAGCCCACCCCGCCCAAGCACCGGACGCCGTGGCGGCCCTGGCCACGATGCCCGGCTGTGCCCACCGCACGGTGGAGCTGTGCCGCAAAGCAGGTGTCCGCTTTGACGCCATCGACCACTGCACGGTGCTGGCGCGCACGATCCCGGAAGATATCCGGTCCGACGAGCTGACCCACGTTGCCAGCGTCTTTGCTGTCAGCGCCCGCATGGCTGCATTGGAGAGCCTGCAGGGAACGCTGATGAGAGCGTAAGACCGTCTGCCGCCCCGTAAACCAAAAACCCGCATTGGCATTCAAAACCAATGCGGGTTTTTTATTGGTGCGCCCGGCGGTAGGAAGTGTCAGCCGAAGGCAGCGGAAAACCGATAAGAATGGAAATCCGCGGCTTTCCTTGCAATTTTCCGGCGAACATGCTACATTTAGTATAAAAACAAAAGGGGGCGTGCCGGGTATGATTCGTTTGGCCCTTGTCGAAGACGACGAGCTCTACCGCAGCCAGCTGCGCGAATATATTGACAAATACAGCGCGGTATCGGGCGAAAAATTTACCGTGACAGAATTTTCCGACGGCGACGAGATCGCACTTGGCTATAAGGCTGTCTATGACATCATCCTGATGGACATCGAGATGAAGTTTATGGATGGCATGATGGCTGCCGAGGAAATCCGCAAGGTCGACACCGAGGTTATCATTATCTTTATTACAAATTCGCCGCAGTATGCCATCAAGGGCTATGCCGTCGATGCGCTGGACTATGTGCTGAAGCCGGTCAGCTACTATGCGTTTTCGCAGAGACTTGGCCGCGCCGTGGAGCGCGTGGCGCGCCGCGCACGGCACTTTTTGCAGATCAATGCCCACGGCACGGCACATAAGCTGGACACCTCGGCCATTTATTGGATCGAGAACTGCGGGCATGACTTGGTCTTTCACACGGCGGAAGGGGAGGTGACCGCCCCGGGCTCCATGACGGAGACCGAGGAAAAATTGGCGCAGGACAGTTTTTTCCGCGCAAACAAGGGTTGCCTTGTGAATCTGGAACACGTTGACCGAATGGACGGTGAGGATGCCATCGTCCACGGAGACCGTGTGCCGCTGGCCCGAGCGCGGCGCAAGGCATTTCTGGATGCACTGAACGACTATATCAACGGGGCAGGGTGACGGTATGCCGCTGAAAATTCCTTATTATGAGATGGATATTCCGCGCCTTGTCACGGCGCTGGCAGACTGGCTGTCCTGCCTTTTGTACCTGCGGTTTCTGCCTCCGCGCTACGGCGGGGTCAAGCGTGCGGCGCTGTACGGCGGTGCATTGGCGGCATTGGCACTCTACCTTGTGGCCACCGACGGCTTTAACGGCTGGCGGTTCAATGTGCTGTACGCGGTTTCTGTCGCACTTATGCTGCTTTTTATGGCGGCGGCCACCCGTGCAGACCGCTGGCAGGTGGGGTATTTCTGCACGCGGGCGTTTATTCTGGCGGGTTTTGCCGGGGCGCTGACATGGCAGATGTATGTATATTTTGCGCGTTACATCGCAGCATTGCAAAGCCTGCCTGCGTTGGTGCTCTTTATTGCGGCGGGGTTCGGCATCATCTTCGGCCTGATGTGGCTTCTGGAGGATGGCGGCAGCACGGGCAGCATTCAGTTTGACATTCGGCCCCGCACGACCTGCATCGCGGCGGTCATGGCGGCAGCCATCTACATTTTGTCCAGCATCAGCTATACGCAGCTGAACACGCCGTTTTCGGCACGATGGAAATTTACACAATGCGCACGGTTGTCTATTTCGGCGGCGTGGCGCTGCTGTTTGCATATCAATCGCAGCTGCGAGATTTATTGACACAGCGCGAGGCGGATGCCTTGCGGAACATGCTGCACATCCAGTATGAAAACTACAAAATCCGGCAGGAGAGCATTGATCTCATCAACCAAAAATATCATGACTTGAAGCACCAAATCGCGGTGCTTCGCGCCGAGAGCGGCGAGAAACGCAATGCCGTGCTGGACAATATGGAGCAGGAAATCAAAGCCTACGAGGCGCAGAACGACACCGGCAATAAGGTGCTGGACACGGTGCTGACAGGCAAAAGTCTGACCTGCCGCACCAAAAACATTCAATTGACCTGCGTGGCTGACGGCACAGCGCTGGACTTTATGGACGTGATGGACATCAGCAACCTGTTCGGCAATGCGCTGGACAACGCAATCGAGAGCACCGACAAAATCACAGACCCGGAGCGCAGGCTCATCCACCTGAGCGTGGCGAGGCAAAAAGGCTTTGCGGCCATCCGCATTGAAAACTGCTTTGACGGTGAGCTGAAATTTGAGAAGGGCCTGCCCGTCACGACGAAAAAGGATGTCTTGTACCATGGCTTCGGTGTAAAAAGCATACAAAACGCCGCCGCAAAATACGGCGGTACCGCGACAATTACGACCCGCGAGGGTTGGTTTGAGCTGCGCGTGCTGATTCCGCTGGGGCAGCCGCAGCAAGAATAAAAAATGAAGTTTTACGCCCCCTGCATCGGCAAACGCCGTGCAGGGGGCGTTGTTTGTGCGGAAAAAGGCTATGCTTGGATGCCGTATTTGGCAATGTGTACAAAAAACAAGCGCATAGCCTTGTGAAATCCGACGAAACCAAAAACCGTTTGTGCGAAAAAGAGCGCATTTCGTGCAAATTATGCGCCGCCGCATGATTCTTGTGGTATGGTAGGCTTGCAGAAAAAAGGAAGAATCTCCGGACGGGCTGCCCGTCCGACGAAGGAGGAGAACACATGTTTGAAATCACACGCCTGACGGTGGAGCATCTGGCCGCCGGCTGCGTGACCGACTGCTCCACACCCCGCATCGGGTTTTCCCTGAGCAGTGACCGCCGGGGCGCACAGTTGGCCGACGCCGAGTTGACCGTCGGCGACTGGTCCGCCCATGTGACCAGCGGCCAGAGCGCTGCCTACGTCGGCCCTGCGCTGCTGCCGTTCACCACCTACAGCGTGCGCCTGAACGCCACCGACGACGCAGGCGAGACCGCCACCGCCACCACTGCCTTTGAGACAGGCCGCATGGAGACGCCCTGGAAGGGCCGGTGGATCAGCGACCCGAGCTACCACTTCACCGAGGCAAAGGTCAGCCCCGTGCCGATGGTTTTCCGCAAGGAAATCACAACGAACAAACCCATTGCCCGCGCGCGGCTCTACGCCACAGCCATGGGCATCTACGAGGCCGAGCTGAACGGCCAAAAGCTGGGCGAGCAATACTTCGCCCCCGGCTTCACGAGCTACAAGTCCTATTTGCAGTATCAGACATACGATGTAACGACACTTTTTACAGGAAATGACACGCTGACCTTCACGGTTGCAGGCGGCTGGGCGGTGGGCAGCTTTGTGTTTACCCGCAAAAACCGCGTGACTGCCGACCGTCAGGCTCTGCTGGCCGAGCTGCGCATTGAGTACATGGACGGCACGACGGAGACCATCGGCACCGACGCTACATGGCAGGTCAGCGAGAGCGGCCCCGTGCGGATGGCAGATCTGTATGACGGCGAGACCTACGATGCCACGCAGGAAATCAGCGATTGGCACAACGCCGCGCCCGAGACGCTGAAAGTCACCCCCGCCATCACGGCGGACTACGGTGCCCCGGTCAAGGCCCACGAGGTGCGCAAGCCTGTGGCCGTGATGACCGCCCCCGACGGCGAGACGATTTACGACTTCGGCCAGAACCTTGCGGGTGTTGTCCGCATCAAATTCAACGGCAAGGCCGGGCAGGTCGTGACCGTGCGCCACGCCGAGATCCTGAACCCCGACGGCAGCTTAAACACGACCTTCCTGCGCACGGCCAAGGCCACGGCGACCTACACCTGCCGCGACGGCGAGCAGACCTACAGCCCGCGGTTCAGCTATATGGGCTTCCGCTATGCGGGGGTCAAGGGTATCGACGCGAAGGATCTGGAAATCGAGGCCGTGGCGCTCTACTCCGATGTGGAGCACAGCGGTTCCTTCCGCTGCTCCAATGAGATGCTGAACAAACTGCAGTCGAACATTACATGGGGCGCCAAGTCGAATTTCGTTGATATACCGACGGACTGTCCCCAGCGCGACGAGCGCATGGGCTGGACCGGAGACATTGCCGTGTTCTCGCCCACCGCGCTGTACAACTTTGAACTGTGCCGCTTTTTGGAGAAGTGGCTGCGCGACGTCAAGGCCGAGCAGCTGCCCACCGGCGGCATCCCCAACACCGTGCCTGTGCAGGGCTACGGTTTCCCCGCCACAATGCCCGAGATGGCCGTGGACTGGTGGGGCGACGCCTGCGTGCTGGTGCCATGGGCTCTATACGAGGCCACGGGCAGCCTGGACGTGCTGCGTATGATGTACCCCACCATGCAGAAGTACGTCAAGGCGTGCTGCTTCTGGGCCGGGTTCGGCATCGGCAAGCACCGTTACATCTGGCACACGCCGTCGGTGCTGCATTTTGGCGACTGGGTCGCCCCCGATGTGCCGAAGATGAGTCAGTGGCAGGCCCGCAGCAAGTACACCGCCACGGCGTCCCTGTGCAACACCAGCGGCACACTGGCGAAAATTGCACGCATCCTTGGCAAGACCGAGGACGCCGCCAAGTACAAGGAGCTGAGCCGTAAGGTGGCCGATGCCTATTGCAGTGTGCTGACCGACGGCAGCGGCAAGACGAAGGAAGAATTCCAGACCGCCTATGTGCTGCCTCTGTACTTGAATATGTTCCCTGAAAACGTCAAGGCGAAGGCTGCCGAGAATCTGGTCAAGCTGGTTGAGAAGAACGACTACAAGATCGGCACAGGCTTCCCGGGCACGCCGTACATCCTGTTTGCGTTGGCCGACAACGGCCACGCCGACACTGCCTACAAGATGCTGCTGAACACACAGTGTCCCAGCTGGCTGTATGAGGTCCGCGTGGGCGCAACCACAGTTTGGGAGCGTTGGGACGGTCTGGACGAGAACGGCGAGTGCCCAATCGGCGACGACGGGACCGACATGATGATCTCGTACAACCACTACGCCAGCGGCGCGGTGGGCGCGTTCCTCTACCGCCGCGTGCTGGGTGTGGAGCCCACCGAGGCCGGGTACCGCAAGTTCAAGTTTGCGCCGGTGGTCGGCGGCGGCATCACCGAGGCTGAAGGCACGGTGGGTACGCCCTACGGCGTGATCAAGGCTGCATGGAAGATCGCGGACGGCGAGATGACGATGACCGTGGCGGTGCCCGTCGGCACCGAATGCACCGTCGTGCTGCCGAGCGGGGAAGAAAAGGTGCTTGGCAGCGGGGAATATACCGTTACAGCAAAGGCGTAGCGTAAACAAATTGCTTATATACACAAAGAAGGAGTGACTCTCTATCATGTCAACCTCGAAATCCAACTTCTGGTCCTCGCCGCTGACGAAGTCCCGTATCACCAGCGACGACGTTAAGATGCCGGAAATGCTGCTGGGCTATTTTATCGGCCCCTTCGGCGCACTGCTTTCCTCGGGCATCTTCACCAGCATCCTGCAGAACTACTTCACCGATGTCCTCAAGCTAGATCTTGGCTTTTTGACGACCTTGCAGCTGGTCTCCACGGTGCTCATCGTGGCGTCCAACCTCATCGTCGGTCAGCTGATTGAGCACACCAAGGCTCTGGCCGGCAAGGCACGCCCGTGGATCCTGCTCTCCGCGCTGACCCTTTCCGTCGCCAGTGTGCTGATGTTTATCGTGCCGTTTGAGGGCATGGCCAAGATGGTCTGGATCGCCATCGCGTACAACCTGTACTACGCAGTCGCTTACCCCATCTACAACACCGCCAACTCCACCATGATCCCCGTTTCCACCCGTGACAGCAAGCAGCGCGGTGCGCTGGCTTCCTTCACCAACGTGGCGGGTCTGGGCGTTATGGGCTGCGGCTCGATGGTATTCCCGATGCTCGTTTCCTTCGCGCTGAAGGAGAACCAGCACCTGTGGTTCCTCACCATGCTGGCCGTCGCCATCTTCAGCGCACTGACCATCTACCTGCAGTTCCTCTTTACCCGTGAGCGCGTCACCGAGGAAGGCCGCGCCGACACCGAGACCCCTGCCAAGTCCGCCACGCTGGGCGAGCAGCTCAAGGCCGTTACCGGTGACCGCATGTGGTGGATTGTCATGGCGTTCTATATGCTGTTCCAGTGGAGCGGCGCGATGAAGAACGGCTCCATGAGCTACTTCTGCAAATGGGTTCTGGACAACACTTTCTTCGGCACGGCGGACGCATGGGGTGCCTCCCAGGGCCTGCTAAGCATCATGGGCGCTATCCCGATGGCCGTGGCTGCGGTCTTTGTGGTGCCCCTGGCCAATAAGTTCGGTAAGCGTCTGGTCTGCGGCGGCTTCATGCTGCTGGGTGCCGCGGGCGGCATCATCGCAGGTCTGGGCGGCGGCAACATCGTGCCGGTCGCCATCGGCGTGGCCCTCAAGTGTTTGGGTTCTTCCCCGGCCTGCTATCTGATCCTGGCCATGATTGCCGACGTTATCGACCACATTGAGTACCGCACCGGCATCCGCACCGACGGTCTGACCATGAGCATCTACAGCTCCCTTATGGTCGCCGCCACGCCGATCTGCAACTCCATTTTCAGCGCCATGCTGAACGGAAGCGGCTATAACCAAGCCGCCGATGTCGCTCTGGGCACCGCCGCCCAGACCGCCAGTGTGCAGACCGCGATCTCTGTCAGCTATATCTGGGTCGAGACCGTCTGCTATATCATCGGCGCCGTCATCCTGATCCTGTTCTGGACGGTTGAGAAAAACCTGCCCGAGGAGCAGAAGGCTATCAAGGAACGCAGCAAGAAGTAACGCGCCCTACACGCGATTACGATATACACAAGGATACACAAGGAGGAAAAACATGAGTAAGAAAAAATCCGGCCGCCGCGTCTGGCGCGGCGTGACCACGGCCACGGCGTCGCTGCTGGCGCTCAGTGTCTGCGCCTCGACCGTCGTGGACGGATTCCGCACTGACATTGACAAGTTCCTGGGCACCAAGAGCACCAAGCTCGTGACCGAGAACTCCGACGGCACTGACCTGTATACTTTCAAATCCGACTACACCTCCACTACCGAGCTGCTGCACGGCATTCAGGACGTGGGTGAGCGGATGAGCGAAGAGGGCAGCGTCCTGCTGAAGAACAACGGCGCACTGCCCTTGACCAAGGATGAGACCCAGAAGATCACACTGCTTGGCTTCTCGAGCTACTATCCCGTTCAGGGCGGCGACATGGGCTCCAGCCTTGTGGAGAACACCGGCACGGATGCTGACACCGTGGATATGGTGCAGGCCTTCAAGGCGAAAGGCTTCAGCATGAACCAGACTGTGGCCGACATGTACGAGGCCCTCAAGCCGACGTACAAATCCGAGGTCCAGAGCTGGGGCGGCACTGTGGAGTACAACCACATCACCGCACCTTCCACCACCGGCGTTTTCTCCAGCAAGGAGCCGAGCCAGGCCGCGATGGACGGCCAGAACGCCACTTGGAAAGACAGCATGAATGACAACAATGTCATGATTGTCACGATTGCCCGCTCCGCCTCTGAAAACGGCAGCTACAACCCCGGCACCGCCGGTGTTGATCCCACCCAGAACCTGAACCAGACCGACCCGCTGGGCCTATCCGACGACGAGCGCGACCTCATCAATGCAGCCGTCACCGCCAAGGCGGCCAACGGCGGCAAGGTCATCGTTCTGTTGAATAATGCCAGCGCCATGGAGGTGCAGGAGATCGAGGACAACGTCGGTGTTGACGCCATCCTGCAGGTCGGCCTGCCGGGCGGCTACGGCTTCTACGGTGTGGCCGACATTCTCTCCGGTGCGGTCAGCCCCTCCGGTCATCTGACCGATACCTATGCCGTCAAGAACGCCAGCGCCCCCAGCGCCCAGAATTTCGGCGATCTGCAGTGGGCCAACGCCAACCCCGACATCAGCATGAACGATGCCATTGTCGAGGCCGAGAACATCTACATCGGCTACAAGTACTACGAGACCCGCTATTTTGACACCGTCATGGGGCAGGGCAACGCCGCCTCCACCGTCGGTTCCTCCACCGGCAGCGCGTGGAACTACGACGACGAGGTTACTTACCCGTTCGGTTACGGCCTGTCCTACACCACGTTTGAGCAGACCCTCGATAACCTGAATGTCGATCTGGAAAACGAGACCGTCACCGCGAACGTGACCGTCAAGAACACCGGCAGCGTCGCCGGTAAGGATGTTGTGCAGCTCTATGTCAGCCTGCCCTACACCGATTATGACAAGGAGCACGGTGTTGAGAAGACTGCCATCCAGCTGCTGGACTACGGCAAGACCGCCGAGCTTGCGCCCGGTGCCTCCGAGACCGTGACCATCACCGCTGACATGCAGAATATGGCCAGCTGGGATTCCACCGCTGACAACGCGGCCGGTACCAAGGGCTGCTACATTCTTGATGCCGGTGACTACTGGTTCACCATCGGCAACGGCGCACATGAGGCCGTGAACAATGTACTGGCCGCAGAGGGTCAGAGTGTGGACGGCAGCGCCGACAAGGCCAAGAGCTGGACGCTCGATTCCTTTGACGACACGACCTTTGCCACGACCAAAAACGGCACCGCCGTTGAGAACCAACTGGCCGACATGGACATCAACAGCTGGCTGCCCGGCACTGCCACCTATCTGACCCGTGCCGACTGGGAAGGCACCTTCCCCAAGACCTATAAGAATCTGATCGCCTCCGATGAGATGCTCGACATTCTGGACAATGACATCTATGAGATCAACGCAAACGGCGATCCGTCCACCGTCACCTTCGGTGCCGACAACGGCCTGACTCTGGCGGACCTGAAGGGCGTCACTGACCTTGATGATGAGCGCTGGAGTCTGCTGATGGATCAGCTCACCCTGGAGGAGGGCATGATCCGTCTGGGTCTGGGCGGCACCTCCACCAAGGCCATCGAGTCTATCATGAGCCCCGAGACCATCCAGAACGATGGCCCCAACGGCATCTACAGCTATCCTCTCGGCCAGTATGCCAACACCGACAAAGCCAGTACAGACCCCTGCGTCGTGGATGCCAACGACCCCAACCTCGCATACAAGTTCGGCACGATGGTCAACGAGACCGTCATTGCCCAGACCTTCAACAAAGACCTCGCCAACGAGTACGGCAAGATCTGCGGCAACTACAGCCTGTGGAGCAACCTGACTATCTTCTGGGGCTGCGGCACCAACCTGCACCGCTCCCCCTACAACGCCCGCAACCACGAGTATTATTCCGAGGATGCCGTCCTTACCTCCGGTCAGGCCGTTGCCTTTATCAGCGGCGGCAAGGAGTACGGCGTTATCATCGCCCCCAAGCATCTTGCCTTCAACGATACCGAGATCAACCGTACCGGCGTTTCCGTCTTTATGACTGAGCAGCAGGCCCGCGAGAACGAGCTGCGCGGCACCCAGGCCGCCATCGAGGATGCCGGCGCTCTGGGCGTCATGACCGCCTTCAACCGTGTCGGCATCACCGCCGCCAACGCCCACACCGGCCTGCTCAAGAACATTCTGCGCGGCGAGTGGGGCTTCAAGGGTCTTGAGAGCCAGGACTTCATCATGAACCCCAACTACGCCGTGCTGAAGGAGTATGCCCTCAACGGCGGCACGATGACCACCTTCACCGGTGAGAACACGATGGCCGCTGTCAGCGAAAAGTTTGCCTACTGGACCACCGAGAATGTTGGTCAGGACACCGAGCTGATGAGCGCCATCAAGCAGGCCATGACATGGCAGGCCTACGCGCTGGCCAACTCCAACGCGCTGGACGGCATGGCCAGCAGCACCCGCCTTGTCAGCGTGCGCACCTGGTATGACAACGCCCTCGTTGCCGTGCAGGTCGTCTTTGCCGCCCTGACCGTACTGGCCGCCGCCATGTATGTGCTGAATGACCGCAAATCCAAGAAGCAGTAAAGGAGTGCAAACCATGAGTTCTACGAATAAAAAGGGCGCAGGTCTGATCCTGTCGCTTCTGACCGCCGTTGCCGGTGCTGTCGGCCTTGCCTTCTGCATTGTCAACGCCGGGACTGATTCCTTCCGCAAGATCGGCACCAGCCCGGTTGTCATCGGCTGCGCCGTCATCGCCATCCTTGCACTGGTGCTGCGCGTCGTGCTGGACAAGAAGCTGACCATCGCCGCCGATGCGATGAGCGTAGTTGCCGGTATCACGCTGGTCGTGGCTGCCGTACAGTTCATCAGCCCCCGCGTCAACACCATCGCCTCGATCATGACCTTTACGAACAACGCCCAGACGATGGCTGACCTGTCCAGCGCCATCTACGGCACGGCCGCGCTGCTGATTGCCGTGGTGCTGAACATCATTGCCGCGTTCACCAATGTGAACGAGCAGTAATTATGCGCCATTCCCGCGTCACTTCATCGTGACAGCTTTTTCCTCATCCACACCCCGGGGGGCTTTCTCTCCGGGGTATTTTGTATTATGATGTAAAAAACAGTTTTTTTCTGAAAGGATGTGTTCCACCTGCGCCGCCTGATGCTTATTCTTGCCATGCTGGTTCTGCTGGCAGGCTGTGCCGCTGCCCCGGCAGCCCCTGCGGTGCAGTGCCGCATCGTTTTGGAATCCTCGCCTGCGTTTACAGCGCAGACCCAGACCGCAGCCGTTACCCCGGGGCAGAGTGTGACCTTCACCCTGACCCCGGCCGACGGCTATACGCTGACGGGCGCAGACTATCCCGGTGCGTCGCTTACCCGCACCGGCGCGGCGTACATCCTGACGCTGCCCGATGTCCGCTACTCCGTTGCCGTGGCAGTGACCGCGGAAAAGAGCGATACTGCGCTGTATTATAATGACAACTGCGGAGGCGGCTGGGTCACTGTGCCCGTCACCGCGAGCCATCTGCGGCTGAACACCGCCATCGACGGTGCGCTGTTCACCCGCCCCGGGTACACGCTGACGGGGTGGAACACCGCCCCGGACGGCAGTGGTCAGGCCGTTGGGCTGGGCAGCCGGACCGAGCCCGGCGCGCGGCTATACGCGCAGTGGGCTGCTCAAAACGACGCCGCGGAGTTTACCTACACGGTTGAAAACGACGCCGCAGCTATAACGGGCTGGCAGGGCGGGGGAGAAGTGCTTGTCATCCCCGATACGCTGGGCGGCGCACCCGTCGTGGAAATTGCGGCGGGGGCCTTT
>ERZ772892.2925-NODE-2925-length-13357-cov-9.441061_pt1 | contig 13357 bp, 6 predicted proteins | sample MGYA00512126_ERZ772892 | MGnify/ENA primary metagenome ERZ772892 (study PRJEB29015, sample SAMEA2737697) | human gut metagenome | biome: human gut; feature: human-associated habitat; material: faeces | place: China | collected 2012 ... | reverse complement strand
CGGCAGCCTATGAGGTGCTGGAGGAGAAGCATCTGAGGGACAGGAAAGAAGCGGTGGCAAAGTATTGAGTGGAGGGAAATATACGCAAGTAAAAAATAAAGAAATAGCTTGATTTACTATGATATTCAGATATATAATTAAGATACGGTATATATGGATATATCGGATACTGATTGTTGTCAAGACCTCCTTGTAGAAATCAAGTGTTTCTTGCCAAAGATATAAAGAATCATGTTTCTTTATATCTTTCCATAGCATGAGATTGAAATAAGTAAGGATTTGAAGAACAAGCACCATGATGAGTGGTGTTGGATGTGTCTCTATATAGAGCATAACACAGTTCACAATGGAATATTAAGAATGGAGGCTGCTTTATATGCAGTTTCGTTCACAATGTAAGACCCACCAGTAGTAAGGATCCATTCTTCCTATACTTGGTGGATTTTCCATTATTATGGGAGAATATTATGCATATAGATGAATGGATTGCATTACAATTGAAATTAAATCCAATAAGTTTTAGATATGTACATTTTGACTATAGAATGAATTTCTCGAATAAATTTTTTGAAAATTATATTAGTCAACCTGAAAAGATTAAAAAACATAATTTTTATCCTTTTCTTTATTATAAGAAAGATGGAATGAAAGTAGAAAAGCATGATGGTGATAGAATTTTTCAACCACATGGTCGGGATATTATGTACGCTGCACATCGTGATGCTTGGATTTATCGTTATTATGGATATCTTTTAAATGAAAAGTATAATAGTTATATGATGAATCTACACCTTAATGAAGTTTCTTTAGCTTATAGAACTAATTTTTCTGGTAAATCGACAATTGATTTTGCATATGAAGCTTTTCAATTTATTAAAAATACAAAGAGTTGTTATATAGTAATTGCAGATTTTCATCATTTTTTTCCTAGGATCAATCATACTTATTTAAAGAAGATGCTTTGTAAAATTCTAGATTGTAAATTTCTTCCTGATGATTATTATAAAGTTTATCGTACATTAACGAAGTATAGCTTTGTGGATTTAGCAGCTATTAATCAATTCTATTATAATAAAGCGAAAATATCAGATTTACCCCGTATATTTACTAATCAAGAATTTCATGAGTTAAGCCGGGGAGCGTTGCAAACTGAGCAAAATCAAAGGCTTTATATACAAAAACATATAGCACCATATGGGATTCCACAGGGGTCACCAATGAGTGGAGTTTTAGCTAATATTTATATGATTAATTTTGATGAAGTATTAAATAATTTGATTAAACAATATAAAGGATATTATAGACGTTATTGCGATGATATGATTATTGTTTTACCCGATAATATGATAAGAAATTTTAGTTCTTTTAAGAAAAAATTGGAGGAGATTTTTAACATCAAAGATGAGCAAACAGGTGATAAACTGGTAATTCTTTCTCCAGAAAAGACTAAAGTTTATCATTTGTCGCCCAATGATTCAATAAAGGAAGTAAGTTCAGAGACAAGACCGGTTAAGTCAATTTCATTTTTGGGATTTTCTTATGATGGTATTTTTGTGAGAATTCGAGATAAAACAATATCTAGATATTATAATCGCATGTATAAAAAAATGAGAACAATAAAAAGGCAACATGGGTATGTAAAGAAAAAAGGCGATGATAAATATAAAAAAATAAGTTGTAGGAATCTTTACCAAATGTATACTATTAAAGGTGCCTATTGTAGAGGATTAAATGGAAAGGTGGTTGGTAATTTTATTACTTATGCAGAACGAGCAAGAAAGAAGTTTGCTATTGGTTTTGCTGAGACAAACAAGACTGATCAAGTGTGCAAAAGACACCTTATTAAAGTCAGAAAATATTTAAAGCGAGAAGTTCGATGGAGCTTGAACGTTAAAAATATTAGTAAAAAGGAGAGGGATCATGAAAAAGAATTTTAAACCGAATACCTGGCTGTACCCGCAGCCGGTACTTGTGATTGCTTCTTATGGCGCGGACGGCACGGCGGACGGTATGGTGGCGGCCTGGGGCGGGATTTATGATACGAACCGGGTGGGGTTCATGCTGAACCATACCCATAAGACCGTGGCGAATCTATTGGAAAAGAAAGCCTTTACCGTAAGCATGGCGACCGTTTCCACGATGGCGGAATCGGATTATCTGGGGATTGTGTCGGGAAATCGTGTACCCGATAAGGTGGCGCGCGCCGGACTTCATGCGGTGAAGAGCGAATTTGTAGACGCGCCGGTGCTTTCGGAATTTCCTTTGACTTTGGAATGCAAAGTGTCCAAGGTGACGAAGGTAGGTGAGGATTACCATTTCGTCGGGGATATCGTGAATATCCTGGTCGATGAGGACATTCTGACTGATGGAAAGATTGACGTGAAGAAATTGCAGGCGATTACCTTTGATCCGGCCGGCGGGAAGTATATTGCTCTCGGTGACGCGGTGGGAAACGCATACCGGGAAGGCAGAAAGTATATGGTGTGACAGAAATTATCTATCGTGGCAAGGAAAGAAGAATCCTATGAGAGTCATCAGAGGAATAGATTCTTCGCTTTGTGTCACATTGCTGTTTCCCGTCTTTCTCACAAGGCATTCTTGACCCCCGCTCTGAATGACGAGGGATGGTAAGGCGTCATCCAAAGTGCCGGCGAAGAATCTGTCACCGTGGTGAGAAAGCCGGTAAGAAGATAAAAGCTATCAGCTGTGAGCTGAAAGCTGTTAGCCGTTAGCTGTTAGCTGTTAGCTGTCAGCTAAAAGTGCTGAATGACACCGAACGGCAAGACGTTATAATAGGGGGGAATGTTAATCGTCATCCGAAGCGAATGTGAAAATCGGCTGCCGTGGTGGGGAAGTCGGTAAGAAGATAAAAGCTATCAGCTGTGAGCTGAAAGCTGTTAGCCGTTAGCTGTTAGCTGTCAGCTAAAAGTGCTGAATGACACCGAACGGCAAGACGTTATAATAGGGGGGGGAATGTTAAGCGTCATCCGAAGCGAACGTGAAGGATCTGCTGCCGTGGTGAGAAAGCCGGTAAGAAGATAAAAGCTATCAGCTGTGAGCTGTCAGCTACAAGCTAAATATTCTTTTACGGTTTGAATCATCTTGGCATGCGAGTATCTGTTTCGGCTTCGTCGGTCACCGGGCGCATAATAATAAGTGGCGCTGAATTGGTAAGAAAGGAGCCGGCTTGATTTGTCCCCAAATTTGCCTTCTAAAGAAGGGGAGTTTCTAAATAGGAAAGTACCGGTTGATTTGATCCATTACCGATGGTATTTCTGAATTTGCGAAAAATTATTGACACAACCAGTTCTGACGGTAAGAATAATTCACTTACACCTGGGGGATGCTTGCATATATGCAAGGTATAAAAATAAAAACGTTTCTTCCTAATTGTATATCCGGGAAGGAACGCTTTTTGTATTGCGAAGATATATTTCTGACGCCTGGGGTGCGTCTATTTGTGGAAAGCTTATTGCCCGTGATTCTTTTATAATGCTATGCGGAAATCATGGTACAGCCCCCAACCGCTTGATAAACCAGAAAACAAATAATTACATCGATAAGGTAAATGCATGAGTACATAGGAAATGAAGGCGAAAGTGCTATGTGTGTTTACACCTGCCGGCTTGGATAAAATAAGCTGGTAACGCTGTTATTTGCCAAGAAAAATACGATGCGGGAGCTACTGTGTTTTTTCGCTCAGTACAGCTTGAATGATTTGAGACAGCATATCCTGTTTTTCCTCTGAGAGAGTATACTTCGTTCCATTGAAGAGAAATGTGCTGCTCAAGATGGATCTCAGATCCGGTAGTTCTTTTGTATTGTACGTACTTCTATCTTCCTGCAGGATATAATTCCGGGGCTTTCCTATCTGAGACAGTTCGTCAGTGGAAAGGTGCAGACCACTGCAGATTTTTACTATATTGTACATAGATCCGCCATCTACATTTTTCAGAATGGAATATAGAGTTCCATATGGCATATTGATTTTTGCGGCGAAATCTTTCAGTGTCCATCGTCGGAGGATCAGCTTTTTCAAATATTCCTCTTTTGTCATAATCGCCTTCTTACTGTTGATTTTACATAAATAATATCGAAATTTCAATGAATCAGGAGTGGGATGTGGATTTTTTAGTAATAAAAAGTTATAATAATTTGGAATTTCAAATTAAAGGGAGAGAGGAACGTGTATAAAAATCTGATGGCAGAATTGGCAAAACAGGAGATGAGCCTTGAAGAACTGTCAAAAGAAATGGGGATCAAGCAGGAGACATTGCTGCTGAAGATGGAAAACCGTCATGGAATTAATTTTAAGGAGGCTGTGAAGATTAAAACGATTCTAAAAACGGATATGCCGTTGGAGAAGCTTTTTTTTGGGAGTCGATTTGAAATTTAGAATCATATGATTGGGCAATTTTGTATGTATGCTGTTACAGTATGTAACGGCATACACATGACGGGAAATAAGGAAACTCTTTTATTAAAGTGGACTTGAACAGAAATATGGAGAATAAGGTAGCTTTTTAGGAATGCCTCGGAAATAATCGATCGCTCCGAAATTCATCTCCATTCTTAAGAAATATTGATATGAATCATATTCATAAAGGCATTTGGAATTAAAGTAAGGACAGCTGTACTGTTATTGCAAAAATTAAGAGCACAGCTGTTTACATTATATGAATGAAATGGCACTGAACCGGTAGATAAATATTCATCAGTGGAAGAGTTTGGGGAGTTGTTATAAAAGCTGATAAAAATGATGGGAAATATGGAGGGAAGTATAGAATATCTGTCGGATTATATATAAATTTTCAATATGGCATTATAGTTTTTATATGTAGTATGTAGAGAGGAAAGAATGTTATGAACAAAATTTACAAAGTCATTTGGAGTAAAGTGAAGAGCTGCTATGTGGTGGTTTCGGAAATTGCCGGCAGCAACGGAAAAAGCAGGAGGGGCAGAGCTACCAAATCTGCACTGGCGGGAGTTTTAACAGTGATGCTGGGGTTTGGCGGTATTGTTGGCGGTGAAGCGGCTACTGTCAACGATGGGGATACATTGAACGGAAGCACCCATATCACTGTAACTAAGGATGAGGGAACCAATACGATTACCATATCAACGACCGGACTGGCAACAACTGATGAAGTGACTGATTTAAACACGAAAGTGGATGCTAATACCGGTAAAATCAATGCCAACACAGCCAAAATCGGTGAAAATAAAACAAAAATCGATGCTAATACCGGTAAAATTGATACCAACACAGCCAAAATCGGTGAAAACAAAACAAAAATTGACGCTAATACCGGAAAGATTAATACAAACATTACTAACATTAATGCTAACACTGCACAAATCAATGCATTGAAAACGTTGACGGCTAAGGTAGGTCTTGATGCCAATCGGCCGGGCGTTAAGTATTTTCGTGCCAATTCTACCGGAGAAGATGCTTCTGCAACCGGGACGGATGCTGTTGCGGTAGGGGTCAAGGCCACAGCGAACGCCCATGATTCCGTATCGATAGGAAATAATGCCAGGAACGCCGGCAGCGCGGGAAATGGTGTAGCCATCGGAACGAATGCGGTTAGCGGATCCTTCAGTGGTATGACGGCAGATGGAGATGGAGGTCCTGTAGTTTTAGGCGGCGGGAAGAACAGCGTGTCTGTCGGGAATAATGCCAATGCCCGTGGAATTGCTTCCATTGCGTTGGGGGATGGTGCCGTTGTTAAAAATGACGGCGCCAATACCGCGCTGAATTACAACAGCATGGCCATCGGAACGAAGGCCGGGACAGTGGCTTCTAACAATGCCATGGCGATCGGGAATCGTGCTTCCGTTTCCAAAAACAGCCACAGCGCGATCGCTGTCGGCGACGGTGCCCAGGCCGGCAAGGAAGCCGCGACGGCTATCGGCAAAGAAGCGGCTGCCAATGGGAAGAACAGCCTGGCAGCCGGTACATCTGCCGTCGCCGAAGGAGAAAATGCCGTATCTATCGGACAGGGGACAGAGGCAAAAGGGGGAAATGCAGTCGCTATCGGAAATGCCAGTCAGACAGCCGGTGACAATTCCGTTGCTGTCGGTAACGAAGCTAGTGCGAAAGCTGTCAAGTCCGTGTCTATCGGTATCGGTGCCGGTAAAAACATGGCCGGTGATGCACTGGGGACAAAGGGTTCTCATGTGTCTATCGGTGATGAAGCCGGGCAGAATGTGGATGGGCAGCATGATATCGCCATCGGTACCAAGGCGGGCGGAAATGTAGCCAGCAATTATAATATTGCCATAGGCACGGAGGCAGGGACAAATATGGGCACTGCCGGAAATCCTTCTACCGGAAAGAATGTGTCTATCGGATATAATGCCAATAAGAATGACAACTTGGTTGCCCGTATCCAGTCGACAGCGGTCGGCAGCCATACGCAAGCCGCTGATGACGCGTTAGCGCTCGGGTATAATGCAAAGGCGGCAGGAAACGGCTCTGTTGCGGCCGGGTTTAATGCAAAAGCAGAAGGTGAGGCCAGCATGGCGCTGGGACAGGGAGCAATGGCTTCCGGCGGAAATATCGCCATTGGTAACGGATCGCAAGCCAGCGCGGCCATGCTCAGCGGTACGGGATATCTGACGGGCACTGCCGCTCCTTCGACGGGGGTTTCGGTCGGTACGGCAGCGGCACTGCGCCGTATTACCAATGTGGCGGACGGCGCGCAGGACCAGGATGCCGTCACTGTGGCGCAGCTGAAGAAATCCATTGATGAAACGGTGCGGCAGATCAATGCCAATATCACCCCCGGTACGGGGTCTACCGGTGTTTTCTATGATACCGTAACCGGTGGGCAGGAAAGCATTACTTTAAAGAATACCGATCAGAAAGGGACTCTTATTCACAACGTAGCAGCCGGCGAGAACGATACGGATGCGGTTAACGTAAAGCAGATGAAGAAGACGATGGATCAGGCGAAGACCCATTATTATTCCGTGAAATCCACAAGTGGGAACAATTATAACAATGACATGGCTGCCGGCGAAGATTCCATGGCGGCAGGCGTCAGCGCCAAAGCACTGGAAAAACGCAGCGTAGCTATCGGGAATAATGTACAGGCACAGGGAGAAGGCAGCATTGCTCTCGGCACCGGCTATGAGGAAACCAATGGCGGTACTTCTTCCCTTACGCAGACTTTAGCGGTTGCCGGCTACAAATATAATATGGCGATCGGTGCAGGAGCGGAGTCGTACGGGAATCATTCCATTGCCATGGGTACCCGTGCCGTCACCTCCATAAAGAATGGCGGAACCAGTGTGGATAAGGCAGTGGCCATCGGTTATACCGCCGGGGCATCTGATGACAAGGCGATAGCTATCGGCAGTGAAGCCAAGAGCAACAGCAAAAGCGCGACTGCTGTCGGCGATCAGTCGCAGGCCCTGGCGAACAATGCTTTGGCTATCGGTACGACGGCACGTGCTACAAAAGAATCTTCCGGTGCTATCGGTACGGCAAATACTGTCAGCGGTGTGGGCACATATGTCATCGGCGCACAGAACAGTGCCCCTGCAGCCGGAGTCATAAGCAACGGTTCGGACATCAAAGCGGCCAATTCCGGGGTTTTCGGGAATGAAAACACACTGGACGGTGAAAATAACAGAGTAGTCGGCAACAGCAATATTGTCAAAAAAGAAACGGCCAAAGGACTGTCGGATATCATGCTGACCGGCAATAACAATACGGTCAGCGGCGATCCGGATACATCGACACAGGATGATGCGGGCAAGGTGTCCGGTATCACGATCACCGGATCCAAGAATACGGTGAAGGCAGTAAATAATACAAAGCCCCTTACAGATGTCCAGATTGTCGGGAATAATAATACGATAGACACATCAAATAAAACGCTTGATTTGTCCAATACCCAAGTACTGGGCAGCAATGTAACTGCCACCATGGGCAATTCCGTATATTTGGGAAGCGGCTCTTCTTATGTGGCGGCCGGTGAGTCTACTAAAGGGATGGCGGCTTATAGTGGTGATGGTACCTATGCTTATGCCGGCGGCACGCCGGCAGGCGTCGTTACCGTGGGCGCCAAAGGCAGGGAACGCCGTATTCAGAATGTGGCGGCCGGATTGGTTGCTCCGCAGAGTACGGATGCAGTCAATGGAAGCCAGCTCTATACCATGACCCGTCCGCTCCGTTTTGGCGGAGACAATTCCACTATCGGCGCGACAAGCGCGGCAGACGTCAATGTGGTTAAACGGGGATCTGACCAGGCGATGTCCATCTTGGGCGGCGCTGACGGCAGCAAGCTGAGTGATAACAATATCGGCGTGGTAGCCGATGCGGCGAATAATAAGTTCAATGTCAAGCTTGCCAAAGAGCTGAAAGGCCTGACCAGTGTGACGACCGGTGATACGGTTATGAATAATAACGGTGTTACGATCAATAACGGCGCGGCCGGAAACACCGTATCCCTGACCAAAGACGGCCTTGACAACGGCGGCAACAAGATTACCAACGTGGCCAGCGGTGGAACGACAGATTCCAACGCGGCCAATATCGGCGATGTAAAGGCAGCTGTAACCAACGTCACAAATGCGCTGACAGCAAAAGGCCTTGATTTTGAAGGCAATGACGGTGCGGCCAACAAAGTACACCGTGATCTGGGTACAAAGCTGACAATCAAAGGCGGTCTTACCGATGTAACAACCGGTGTGTCAGGCAAGAATCTGGGCGTAAAGAAAAATGCGGCAGGAGACGGCCTTGACCTGGTGATGAGTGAAAAGCCGGAGTTTACGGAAGTGACGGCAGGCACGGGAACAAATAAAGTTGTTATCAACGATAACGGCGTGCATGTAGGCGGAAAGACCTACATCAATAACACCGGTCTCAATGCGAACAATCAGAAGATTACTAACGTAGCAGCCGGCACAGATAACAGTGATGCAGTAAACTTCGGACAGTTGAAAGATGTTGTTGCGGCAGGAAAGACGATCCTGAAAGACGGTAAGAATACCACCGTGGAAGGCGATGGCACTGCTAACAATCCGTACAAAGTCAATGTGAATGATGACCTGGTACTCGGTAAGGCAGGGGCCGACGGCAAAGACGGCTCCATCGGAGTTAACGGTAAAGACGGTTCTGCCGTAGTGATCAACGGTAAAGACGGTTCTATCGGCCTGAACGGCACCAACGGCGCCAACGGGCTCACCATCAAGGGCGCTAACGGAGCGAACGGTGTCGACGGCACGGATGGAAATAACGGGACAAATGGCATGACCCGCATCGTTTATGAAGACAAGAACGGTGTCACCCATGAAGTAGCAACCATGGGCGACGGCATGAAGTACGGCGGTGATACAGGAGCTGTCATCAAGAAGAAACTGAATGAACAGGTGAATGTAGTCGGCGGTATTACGGATGAAAGCAAGCTGACCACAGAAGACAACCTTGGTGTCGTATCTGACGGCAGCAACAATCTGAAAGTTCGCATGGCAAAAGAGCTGAAAGGCCTGACCAGTGTGACGACAAAGGATGCGGCCGGAAACACGACAGTGACCAATGGAGCCGGTACGACCATGACTGACAGTGCCGGAAACAAGACGGAAGTCACTGCCGGCGGTATTGCCATTAACAAACATGACAATCTGAATCCCGACGGAACGGTAAAAGATCCACAAAAAACAGTTTCCTTGACAGCGGACGGACTGAATAATGGCGGCAACCAAATCCATAATGTAGCAAAAGGCACGGCCGGTACAGATGCGGTCAATGTAGATCAGCTGAAAGACGAGATCGCAGCCAATGCGACCAAGCTGGTAGACGGAAAGAATACCACCGTTGAAGGCGACGGAACAGCAGCCAATCCGTATAAAGTCAATGTGAAAGATAACATCAATCTTGGTGAAAAGGGCGCGAACGGCAAAGACGGCTCCATCGGAGTCAACGGTAAAGATGGCTCTGCCGTAGTGATCAACGGCAAAGATGGTTCTATCGGTATGAACGGCAAAGACGGAAAGGACGGTCTCACCATGAAATCCGCCAACGGAAAGAATGGTGTGGATGGCACGGACGGACATAACGGGACGAATGGCATGACCCGTATCGTTTATGAAGATAAGAACGGTGTCACCCATGAAGTAGCGACCATGGGCGATGGTCTTAAATTCGCAGGAAATACCGGTACTGTAGCTAAAAAACTGAATGAAACTATGACCATCAAAGGAACCGGTACGAAGGCAGATGCGGAATACGATTCATCCAATATCAAAACTATGGTGAACGGTAACGGTGAGATGATTGTCGGCCTGGATAAGAACCTGAAAGCGGACAGCCTTGCCATCAACGGCAAAGATGGAAAAGACGGCGCCACGATCAAAGGCGGCGACGGGAAACCGGGCGTTGACGGGACAAATATCACCCGCCTTGTTATTGAAGAAAAAGACGGGAAGCAGCATGACATTGCGACCCTGGACGACGGCATGAAGTATGGCGGTGATACAGGAGCTGTCATTAAGAAGAAACTGAATGAACAGGTGAATGTAGTCGGCGGCATTACGGATGAAAGCAAACTGACGACAGAAGATAATCTCGGCGTCGTATCCGACGGCAATAACAACCTGAAAGTCCGCATGGCCAAAGACCTGAAAGGTTTGGAGACTGTGACGACAAAGACAGTTACTGCCGATACAGGAAATATCACTACGGTAAATTCCGATACGGTGAATGCCAAGACTGTCAAGACAGGAGATACCACGATCAATGATAACGGGTTGACCATTAATAACGGTCCTTCTATCACTAAAAATGGTGTAGATGCGGGAGATAAGAAGATTACCAATGTGGCGCCCGGTGACATCAGCCCGACCAGCAAAGACGCGGTGAACGGTTCCCAGCTGTTCCAGACAAACCAGAGCATCAGCAGGCTGGGAGACCGCGTGAACAAAGTTGGTGCAGGGGCAGCCGCCTTGGCAGCCCTCCATCCGCTGGACTTTGACCCGGATGACAAGTGGGATGTGGCAGCCGGCTACGGCAACTACAAAGACGCCCATGCGGTAGCGGTAGGAGCATTCTACCGCCCCAATGAAGATACCATGTTCAGCGTGGGAGGCTCCTTCGGCGGAGGAGAAAATATGGTGAATGCCGGCGTCAGCTTGAAACTGGGACAGGGCAACCATGTATCCACATCAAAAGTGGCAATGGCGAAAGAGATCAAAGACCTCCGCAATGAAGTGGAACAGCTCCGCAGCGCGCTCGGCCAGGTCGTACAGGGACAGGCGCTGGATCCGATGAAGATCAAGCTCTTCCCTGATATACCGGAAAACCACTGGGCCTACGAGTATATCGCCACCCTTGCGGGGAACGATATTATCGAAGGATATCCGGATGGAAACTTTGGCGGCGACCGTATGATGACACGTTATGAATTCGGTGCTATTGTATACCGCGCGATGCAGAGAGGATTCGAAGTACCTGCCAGAATGCTCAAGGAATTTGAACCTGAACTGGAACGGTTCCGCGTGGACACGATTGCGCAGAACAAAGCAGGACAGCCGACAATCGAACGCGTACGTGTTATTCACAACAGATAATCCTGTAAAATAATTTCCATGTAATATGAAATCATGCCTCCATGAATATGCGATAGAATTCAGGAGGCATGATTTTTCTATTTTCTATAAAGAAAGCAGATGAACAATTTTGAAAATAAATGAAACGTTTTGTCCCTGCGGATCCAGTAAGGCGCCGATTTCAAAGACGCTAAGCGGCGCATGAAGTTGTGATCATCATCGATGCTGTAGCTCTGGGGATACTCACTTGCGGGAGCGGGATGAAGAATACGGAATGAAATGTTTTCCTGTGTAACTGTCCGATTTGCTGTTGCGATTTAGTTTGTTTCTTAATTATCCGTGATAATTCTTAAAAAGATGGAAATAAGATAAATTTTTTGCTACAATATATAAATATTGGAAAAGCAGTTTTGTGTAACCTGCGGAATTTATCCGTTGAAATCTGAAGCCGGTTGTGTGACAGGGAGAGGTGAGATAGAGCGCGAAGGGGAAAACGTGACAGCTCTTTTATATTTTTATTTTCTTTAATATTGGGAGGAAAGTATGAACAGAATTTACAAGATTGTATGGAGCAAGGCAAAAAATGCTTATGTGGTAACGTCGGAACTGGCGAAGAACCACACGAAAAGCGCTTCGGGGAAAGCAGTGAAAGCGGCGCTGGCGGCCGCCGTGGGGATGGGGCTCCTCATGGGCGGTTATACGGCAAGCGCAGCAGATAATACACCCGGTGCCGGCAGTGGAGTTGCCATCGGTACGGGCAGTAACGCGCCGAAAGCGGAAAATGTGGCTGTCGGAAAAGGGGCAACAATTAAGTATTCTAATGGTGCTAGTGCTGCTACCGGGGATGTGGCTGTCGGAAGTGATGCCGTTATTGATAACTATGCCAGCCAGGGCGGCAGTATTGCCATCGGGAAAAATGCAAAAATAGAAAATATGACTGGAAAGCAGGAATCATTATTTGCACTGGGGCAAACAACCTATCACTCCGGAAATTTTTGGGGAACATTACAAATTCCCGACAATCCGGAGAATGTGGCAGGAAGTATAGCTATTGGTGATAATACCTATGCACGGACGGGGAGCATTATGATTGGTTCTCATAATTATAGAGGAGATATAGGAGACCAATCTGTAGATACATCTAAAACAAAAGACTATGGAGTCAATATTAATGCAACCACTTTAGGAACGAATAGTTTTAATCAAGGAGCTTTTTCTACCGTTAGTGGTGCTTACTCCATTATTTCCGGTAAATATGATGGAAGCGGTTTCTCCTCACATGTTGGACAGAATTTTGGCGCAACCATTACCGGTTCTCTGAACAGCATCGAATCAGCCACGGCGTCTAGCCGTTATTCCGGTATTGCAAACAGCATTGTCGGGACGGCAAACCGGACGTTTAACTCTAACGGTTCCCTGATCTTCGGTGCCGGCAATGAAATTACCAATTCGATTACAAGTATTACTGCTCCTTCTGATGGAGGTTCTTCGGCAAAAGAGTTGTCGGATAAACTCCGCACGGCCGTGAAAAATTCCAACAGCGGCGGTGCCACCCTTGCTATCGGCGGAGGAAATACAGCGGATTGGACCCAGCTTTCTCAAATTATTGGTGTGAACAATACGTTGAAAGGTGAATCTGGGGCTATTAGTAAGTTTAACATGATTGATGGCTACAAAAATACCGTAACCAAGGTCGAGCACGTGTCCGTAATCGGCTCCGAGAATACCGTTGAAAACAGCAAGAGCCAGACCGTCATCGGGGACAGCAATAAGATTACCGATAGAAATGCCGGTACGGTTT
>ERZ772892.2921-NODE-2921-length-13376-cov-10.625704_pt1 | contig 13376 bp, 8 predicted proteins | sample MGYA00512126_ERZ772892 | MGnify/ENA primary metagenome ERZ772892 (study PRJEB29015, sample SAMEA2737697) | human gut metagenome | biome: human gut; feature: human-associated habitat; material: faeces | place: China | collected 2012 ... | reverse complement strand
TTGTTGAGGCGGCAATGAAATCATATGAGCATGTAGAGTACCGAGATTTGAGTGTAAAAATTCTTGAACATTATGCATCTGACAATCGGGAGAAAGTTGTTAATGCCTATTGTATGCATTGTGCTTCTCTTCCGACGGAGGCCTTCAATTGGTATTGTAGTATTGCCCCGGTATATGCAGGAAAAAAAGTATCAGCAGACTCATTTTGAGCTTGGTTATGTGAAGAAATGTATTTCAACCAATCCAATCTTATGTTACAAATTTATATCGTCTCAGAGATATTTCGAGACAGAAGACGCCTCCTTGTTGGACGATGAGATTGTGGAAGTTTTACTCGAAGTATATAAGAAACTGAGGCAAGAAGAGGATGCGGATGCCATGAATGAGATGCTGGATCTATTTGATGAATACGTCTATCGAGACAATAGAGTTATGAAGGCTGCGGTTGCTCTATTAACATAATTATGGCTTTTAAAATATTGGAGCTATTAACTATCTTATTTTTAAGGGAATGACAGGTATGGGAATAAAAATCTTACAGATGTAACTTTTTAAAGTGTGGTGAATCTTATGTTGTGCTATGTGAAATCAGAGAAGAATTTATCTGTGTCAAGTTTTCAGGTTGTTCGTTTATGCCATTATACTATCCGATAATATTGTTTGTAAAAATTTGATAAATCAATTATGGTCCGCAATCGCACATGGCTAGCCTTTGCCAATGAAACTATCTGTAATCATCGTAAGGCATTAAAAGAACGGGGATTTATAAACTGGACGACAAATGTCACATCGAAATTTGTAGAAAATGACATCGTATATCTGTTTATGAACGATGATAGATCTATTCGATTTAAGCTGAGAGTCGATAAAGTTGATGAGCCGCGGGAAGATGGTGATTATTGGATTGATTCAGCACCAAAAGATCATACATATAAATTAAAATTAGTGGCTGAATATGGTGGCAATCTGTTGAAGGAAGAAGTCCTGAAAAGGGTGGGGTTTAAGGGTGGTGGATCTATTCTTAATCCTAGTTGTAACAATGCAAAGTTGCTCGAATATATTAATGATGTTTTTAAGATAGCATCACAGACTGTAACATTTACTTTGCCATCCTATTACATGGTAGTTGATTTAGGTTCTGGTGCATACTGTAAAACCAACATAGGGCATGAAGTATTTAATTTGATGTCCAATGATTTTGATGGCCGTTTTTATGGTTATCTTCCTCCACATGACAATCCGAATATTAAAGAACTTGGAGCCGCTTCAACTGATAATTATGTTGACGGAGTAATGATTGTTTATGTGCAAAAACAGCCGAATTCAACTAATCGACGGATAATTGCGTTTACTGATAAGGCTAGAGTGCATGCTGAAAAACAATCAAACCCAGATTTGAATCGATTTATTTCTGAGGAGGGAATGCAGACTGAATGTACTTATACAATAGAGTCTGATTACATCTATGATTTGCGGACAGAGTCTGATCCCTTTGTCTTTAACGTGAGCGGAGAAGATCTGCAGATGTTTAGAATGCAACGATTCTATACGGGTAGACATCCAAGGCAAGAAGTCAAAATGTTGCAGTGGTTGGTTGATTATCTTCAAAGGAAAGGGCGAGAGGTGGATAATGACTTTGACTTTCAGAAAGAGATTCAGGAGGTAGAGTGTGATGAGGTTTTGTCAAATGCATCTATACAGCCACCACACTATAGCGACGGAACTTCGGGAAGAACAATAGTGAAAAAAGCAAGTGCTTCAAAACAAGCCTTAAAAAATGCGAACTTCAAATGTGAGTTTGATGACAGTCATTCTACGTTTCTAACTAATAAGGGGGTCCCATACATGGAAGGTCATCATTTAATCCCTTGTACGGTATCAAATACCGAGCGTTTTTGGTCTAAAAAACGAAACATTGATTGCCCCGAAAATATCATTTGTCTATGTCCTATATGTCATAGGCGTATTCATTTCGGAAGGAAGGTTGAAAAAGATCATATTATTAGATCGCTGTATAATAAGCGTAAATCGTTGTTACAAAATGTTGGTATTGAGATTTCAATTGATGAACTCCTAGCATTATACTAGTTTATGTCTATTTTTGCAAATAAGTTTTGTGAGAATGATTGTCTAGGTGCATCATTGTAGCTTATTGAGAATGAGCTGGAGGATAGCTCGCTTTTTGATCTGGGAAAGCGTTGCAACTAATCTTATGCGTGTCGCATTGGCGCTTCTTCAGAACCTCCTCTCTGGATTCGAAGTATTGTTTGCCCAATAAGGCTCGCTCCTCGGCTTTGCGCTGTCGGATGCGTTCGAATTTCAATCGAGACCATCCATGCAATCTATATGGTTTGATAACTGCTGTCTTTGGTTGCAGGTTTATGATAAACCAAGCCGGAATAGCAGGGGCTAGTCTGTTTATTAGAGGCATGAAGACTTTGGATGCCATGGTGTGCTCCTATCAATTTTAGATACTCCAAATTTCATTGTGCCGGCGAAAATGTGGACGGGACGACATCGACCGCTGCCCGCTGTGCGGTGTTGCACTCAACGAGGAGTGTGTATGTCCGAAGTGCGGGTATCGTAAGAAGAAGTAGCCGTCACACTCTGTGGATAGGGTAGTCGGGTTCCGAAAATCGGGGCCCGACTTTTTTTATTCTGTTGGGAACATCTAAATGATATATTTTGCGCAATATAGATTGCTATTCGAATAAAAAATAGTAAATTGCATTAGAGCAACAATGTGAAACGGGGTTTTGCGTGATCGAAGCCTCTCCTTGGGCGATAAGACGATCATTGGGATGGTCTCCGAAAAATTGGGTTTTTCAGAGATCTATTCGCCGGTCAAATACGCAATAGTGAAAGTAAATATAGAGTCAATCTCAGAGTTGTAGATATATGGATGTCCTGACGCATTTTAGGAGCATAGAGGAGTTGACCAAAACGCTCTCACGTGAGCAAGGGCTGCTCAGTGAGATGTTTGAGAAACGGAAACTCATGAGGTTTCCGGTCGCACTTGCTATTGACCTTGTCGGAGGGAATGAAGCCAGGCTGCGGAAGTTGATTGACTATGGTGTGCTGGTGGAAGCTGGCAACATGGTAGAGATTGAGAGTGACTACCTGAACTTTTTCGAAGAGGTACTGAATGTCAACGAGGAGATCAGCGTGCTGAGTGTACAGGAGTGTATCAATACGTTGAAGGAGAATATCGGCTATTTTCTGCAGGAGACCAATCCCAGCCGTAAAGCAGGGTATCAAGATAATGTCCGGCAGCTTCTCAAAAAGACCGGCTTCAGAACCTTGAAAAATGTGGTGGATTTGAAGCGTAATATGGATCATGCCTATAAGCAGGAGCCGAATTATGTCATCAAAAAGAAGAAACTGCAAAATCTGGACGAGAAGAGTCATAGTATTCGCGCCATGATACGCGAGTGTGAAAAGTTGATGGATAATGAGCATGCTTTTTTCATCATGGCCAATGATCCGCACATGGCCAAGACCTGTAGCGATGTGAAGCATGATTTTGTTGAGGCCTACCATGCGCTGATGGAGATTGACCGGCAGATTATCTCTTACATCAATCAGATAGACCAGCAGAATGAACTCTACAGAAAGATCCGAAAGCTGAAGTATTTGCAAGATCAGCTGCTTATCAAGAGTGAAACGAACCTCTCGAAGGTGTTGGAAGAGCGGAATCCGGTTTGGATGGAGTCTCGTCAATACAGCCGGATCCGTCTTTCCCTGGAGATGTTGCGAGGGAACGATCAGATCATCAAACTGCTGAAGCGTGTCGCCGAGCGCAATGGAATCCAGAAAACGGCAAGAACGGCAGCCGAGCCTTTGACGGATGATGATTTGCAGGACCATGTCCAACTGTTGAAAGAGGTGAATCTTGCCGAAATATGGAATGCATTCCTGGCATCAAGCTATAATCTGTTCGATTTCATCTTGAGATACGACTATAAGGTAAAACATAATATTGAGGAATACGCCGCAATCTTCTGTCAGCTGGTTATCCTGCATCCTGATGAATGCCGGATGACCGGAGAATATGCCATCTACCAAAACATTGAATATCCGATCATTTATGCGAAATAATACCCAAAGAATATACGAGCGTTTAAGCCGGGGCGAATTCCTCTCGGTCGACAGCATCGACGCCTCTACCCGCCATCTGTATGAGGATATAGAGGAGAACCTGGAGGATTACACGGATTATTTTCGGGAGATTGGACTGCAACTCGAAGCGGGGAATGGTTACTTCTATTTTTCCCGAATAGGAGAGAGCAAACAGTCCATTGAGCAGAAGTTGGACAGCTTCTCCAAATGGCTGGACTATCTGGACTTTCTGAAGTGTTATAACCAGTCCTTTACGGCCGGGTATCAGTTCCGTAAGAGTCATTTGATGGAGCAGATCAGCCTGGATATCGAAATGAAGGAGAAGGCGAACCATCTTTTCAAGAAATACGGTGCGGGGTCTCTTGTCGAGATTGTGAACAAGCTGCTTCAGGAGATGCAGAGTATGGGCTTTGCGGAGTGTGTCAATGAGCTTGACGAGACCTATAAGGTCACTTCGGCATTCCGCTATGTAGAGGAGTTGGTGGACATCATTCAAATTGCAAACGAAGATGAAGTACCTGAATAAAGTCATTTTTATAAATAGCGCGAATATCCCCTATGCCGAGATCGCTGTAGACGGGAATGTGCATTTTACGGGAACGCAGGGTGTGGGTAAAAGCACCGTGTTGAGAGCGCTCTTGTTTTTCTACAATGCCGACAAGCATCGTTTGGGCATTCAGCAGGGACAGAAACCGTTTGATGAATTCTATTTTCGTCAGTCAAACTCGTATATACTTTATGAAGTGATGCGTGAGAATGGCGCATATACGATACTTGTCGGTCGCTACCAGGGGCGAGCTTCGTGGCGGTTTATTGATGCACCATATAAGCGGGAATGGCTGATTACCGAGGACAAGCAGGTGTTGAGTGACTGGATCCGAATTCGGGAACGCATCGACAAAAATGTGGCTGTCTCCGCAAGAATCGAATCCGGTGCCATGTTCAAGGATATTATCTTCGGCAATACCCGCGATTCCAAATATGCACGTTATGCCCTGGTGCAGAGTTCGCATTATCAGAATATTCCACGAAGCATCCAGAATGTTTTTCTGAATACGAAGCTGGATGCCGACTTTGTGAAGAACACCTTGATACAATCCATGACAGAGGAGGATCTGCCGATTGACTTGCAGACCTACAGAAGACTTGTTACGGATTTCGAGCGAGAGTATGATGAGATCGACTGCTGGTTCCGCCAGTCTCGTGATGGTAGTTTCCCCGTGCGTCAGCAGGCGATGAAGATTGCAGACCAGGGGCGCAAGATTATCGCGCTCGATCAGCAATTGCTGGACGTGTGGCATATGCTGAATGAAGCGGTCGCATTTAGTGAACAACAGATTCCGCTTTTGGAAGATAAAGTAAAGGAGGTAAAGAGCAGCATTGAGAAAGAACGGACCCGGGAGCGGGAATTGACGGCAGACTATGACAAGGAGAAAGCCCAGCTCAATCAGGATCTCGGAGCCAAAAAGGGTAAATTGGCGGATATAGCGAAGGCGAGAAAAGAGTTTGATGCACTGGGTATTGGCCCGATCCTCGCTCTTGCCGACCGGGAGACTGCTATCCGGCAGGAGACGACGGATAAACAGACGCTGTTGGATGGTTTATTGAGAACTCATGCCTCGATAGAGGAGAAATACAAGGTATTAAAAGGAAATCTGGAGAATGCCCGACAAGCATTTGAGAACTCCCAGAAAGAGGCATATTATAACAAGCAGGCCGAACTTCAGAAGCAGCGCATTAAGCTGGATGAGGACCGCACCCAAAAACGGAACCGGGTCATTGAGGTTTCCAACAGCTGGAGGCATGACTCGGACGAACGGTGGCAAATGTTGCTGGCGGACCAGAGTCGGGCAGAAGCTGCGCTGCGGGAGCTTCGTCAGTGGCATCCCATGGCCGATGCAATCAAGCAGGTGGATGAACAACTCCTGCAATTGAATCTGCAGGAGAGCGAGAATTCCGCCCAGCAGCGTGCGGTGAAAAGTCAGATTGAACAGCTCGCCGCCGAGTACAAGATGCAAGAAGCGGACGTAAAGCAGGCCTTTCAACGTGAGCAGGAACATCTTGAGGCGGATCGTTCCAAAATCCGTGAACAAGTCGCAAGGATTGATGGCTTGCTTGCTCACCTGGACGGCTCTCTTTACAAGTGGCTTTGTGAAAATACGGAAGGCTGGGAGAATACGATAGGTAAAGTCGTTGATGAGGAACGAGTTTTATACGCTGAGGGGCTTGAGCCTAGGCTGTCCGGTGCCAGCGATGGGCTGTTCGGCATTCAGTTAAACCTGGATAATATCGACTCGGTCCATCGTACCCCCGACGAGTACAGGGCGGAGAAGAAGCGGTTGGAAGAACTGGTGCAGCAGTTAGAGCATCAGTTGGCACAATTGCTTGCCAATCATGAGGATGAAATGGCGAAGCTCCGTAAAAAATATGCCGCGCTGATAAATCCTCTTCGTCAAAGTGCAACCTTATTGAAGGTGGAAGAGGAACAGATCCCCGGCAAACGTCAGGAATTGCAAATCCAGCGGCATAAACTGGAGATGGAGGAACAGGAAGAGATTGCTCGGGAGACCGAAGTCCGTCAACGTGCTTGCAATGACGCAGTTTTGAAGGTGCAATCGGAGAAAGAGGCCCGTGAGAAGAATGAACTGAAGAACAAGAAAGATTTGAAGGACCTTGATTCGGCATTTGACAAGGCTTCCAAAGCTCTTGATGCGGAGTTACGTGCCTTCAAAGCGTCACAAAACGAGGAGGCCGCCGCGCGCAATCAGGAGTTTGCCGATCAGAAGAAGCACCTAGACGAACAACAGAACGAGGAGCTTGCCGGAAAAGGTGTTGACACGCATCTGCTTGAGCAATATCGTAAGGAGCTGGACGATTTGCAGGGTCTGTTACAAAGGATTGATAAAGAACGACCGATTGTTATTAAATATCGGGATGCCGAAAAAAATCTCTTTGCCGTGGAACCGGAAATCAAAGAGAGCATGAAAGCTATTGAGCAGCGGCTTTCCGCGATCCGGCAGCACTATGATGACAAACGGGAGCGTATTTTGAGGCAGTGCATGGAGCTGGACGAGTGTCTGAAAAAACTCCTAAAGGAGCTGGAGCATAGGCGAGAGGGGCTAGCGCGTTATCGTCAGGTGCTCGATAATGAGCATCTGGTGCCTGACGCATATCTCACGGATGACAGGAAGATGAATACGCAGCAGGATTGTCTGCAGCTCTTGAGCCAATTGCGGGGAGTTGTCAATCAAAAACGGGAATCAATCGAGCAATTGAAATCCGTCGTTGTCAGCTTCAATCGGAACTTCAAGCCTCAGAATGCTTTCCACTTCAACACAATGCCGGTGACGGATGCTGACTACATGCAAATTGCGGTCGATCTGCAGGACTTCATGGACAATAACAAAATCGAGGAGTTCCGCCGACGGACGAGCGAGCATTACAAAGACATCATGGGGCGTATCTCGGCCGAGATTGGGTCACTCATGAAACGAAGAGCGGATGTGGATGGAGTGATACAGGATATCAACCGGGATTTCGTGGAGAAGAATTTTGCCGGAGTCATCAAGAGCATTGAGCTCCGGGCCGATGCATCGAGCGACAAGCTTATGCAGTTGCTGATCTCTATTCACGATTATACGATGGATAATGCGCTCACCATCGGCGAACTGAATCTTTTCTCGGACAATAACCAGGATGAAGTGAACCGTAAGGTCGTCGATTATCTGAAGAGTCTGTCGCATCAGTTGCAGAACGAGCCCAATCGTGCGACGGTATCCTTGGGAGATGCCTTCCGGCTACAGTTCCGTGTCAAAGAGAATGACAACGACACGGGCTGGGTGGAACGTATCAATAACGTGGGATCGGATGGTACGGATATTCTTGTGAAGGCGATGGTCAATATCATGCTCATCAATGTCTTTAAGAAAAAGGCGGCTAAAAAGAGTGGCGATTTCATCGTCCACTGCATGATGGATGAGATTGGACGCCTGCATCCCAACAATATAAAAGGGATTCTGCAGTTCGCCAACTCACGCAATATCTATCTTATCAACAGCTCACCTACGTCGTATAATCCTTACGACTATCGCTATACATACCTCCTCAGTAAACACGGCGTGAAGACGAGGGTTGAGAAATTGTTGCAACGAATCAATTAGTCGGATGATATGGCGATAAATGCATCTATACGGGTATTGTTGGCCGGTGAACAAGTTGCAGGTTCAAAGCTAAACAACCGGCTGCTTGACGAGCTGCTGGCGGAAGGCCTGCTATTGGTCCTGTCACGCGGCTCAAGAAAATCGTATCGGGCTCGTGACCCGGAGGCTCTTAAACGGTTTCTCATAGACAGGGACGAAAGCTATCGAATCCTCGAAGTGGATCAACCGAATTCCCGTGCCTCAATGGCCGCGGAAACCGGAAACTCCAAACTCGTTATGGTTCGTTCTTGCCCAGGGTTCCCGGTGAACAGCTATGAACCGATTGTGTGTCTTCTTGACGGGAAGCCTTTCGTGGTAAATCCGCAGGAGGGAAGCTTCCTCTTTGTCGCCGATTGGGTGCGTTTTGCAATTCCGGAGGATGTGGTGGTGATTGGTGTCGAGAATATGGAGAACTTCCGGATGATTCGTCAGCAACGAATATTCTTTGAACAATATCTTCAGGCGCATGACCTCTCAACCCGGGTGCTCTTTGTCTCCCGATATCCGCAATCCACGGATCTAAGGAGATGGCTATGCACCATCCCGAATCATTATCTGCATTTCGGCGATTTTGATCTGGCTGGAATAAATATATTCCTAGTTGATTTTCAGCGGTATTTGGGTGAAGAACGCTCTTCGTATCTGATTCCGGACGATGTGGAATCGCGCCTGAAATCGGGCTCCAGGAAGAGATACGATGAACAGTATAACCGATTTAAGAGTATTAAATCCGAAGTGCCTGAATTGCAGCACTTGATAGATTTAATCCATCGAGAGCGAAAGGCCTATGATCAAGAGGGTTACATCAGTGAGAGTCAACCCTTTTAATCTCTGACAATAGGTCTTTTGTTTGAAGATTGACTTCAAATCGGGAATTGCCCCGTCGCTCAGTGCTATTCTTCGTGTTCGCAACGGGCTCGGAGGTCGCTCAATAGCTCGCCTTTATAGGTGAAATACTTTGCGCCTTGATATGCCCCCGAAGTATTGCGGCGCTCTTCGGACATAAAGGTCCCCACAAAGGGCGAGAGTTTGTAGAGGCGTCCCTCGTATTCGATATGGTCGTCGTCCGCGACCTTTACTTCAGTTCCGGTCGGCACGAAAACCAGAGTTGCTCCAATCGGAATATGAACCATGCTGAACTTGAAACGAGCTCGTTTCTTCCCGTTCTCGGTGGGCTCCTCCGTCTCCGCTTTCTTATTCTTAAGATGAACTTCGTCAATCTCGGCATCGTCGAGCGTGGTCGATATGTCGCGCAGGATGTCCAACGCTTTAGCAGGAGGTACGTTGAAGAACTCCCGATTCTGGCGAATCCGCAAATCGGTCAGCCGGTCGATAGTCTTGTGGATCAACTTCTCGACCTCCTCATATTTCGAGGTTTTGAGTGTCGCATAAATCTCGAACGGCATAGGCACGGCCGTATTGTCCAACTCTTTCGAGCGAACATCTACCGGGCGGGAACTCTTGCCGATTTTCACCCAATCCTCCTTAAAGCTTGGATTGGTCAGAATGTATACGTATCCTGCTTCTTTTTTCATTGGGAGCGTGTTAATATACAAAGATAGTAATTTCGAATGGATTGGATGGATTTTTAGCCATAAATTCCTCCAGCCGTTATCTCTGTAAGAGTTTGGTTAATTGCGTGTGGATCTTGGCCTCCTCGTCGGTGCCCGTGGTCGAGAGGCGCAGCAGCGGTAGGCCGTAGCGGTCGAGGATGCGATCCTTCATCCGGTCGCGTTCGGATTGGCGGGTGCCTTGTTTGTGGAACCGGTAGCCGTCGGTCTCGACAGCCAGGACAGGCCGTTTGCTCACCCGGTTGTAGATCAGGAAGTCGAGGTGTGTGGCACCGTTCGAGGCATAGCGGCGCTCCTCGTCATTGAGAAGCATCCAGTCGCGGATCAGTTGTCGCAGCGGTTGGTGGCAGAGGACGCCTAGATGCCGGAATGCTGGGTCCGTCTCCAACACCCGCTCCAGCAGGGCATAGGTCAGATTCTCGGAGTCGAACTCCGAGATCCGGCGGTGCCGTTTGAGGAACTCCCGCCGCGCCTCGGCATAGGGTTCGTAGAGCAGGTCGAAAACCGAATGGATGGCGCTCTCCGTGATCTTGCCGCCGTTATAGTCGATGTAGGCCAGCAGGTCGGCGATGTTGCGGCTGTCGGATTGTTCGTTGCTCGAGGTGACGAGCGTGAATTGCCGTTTGGCCCGCGATACGGCGACGTTCAGCAGATTGGGATCATCCGTGAATGCGGTAATTTGATCGTCGACGGTCGACAGGATGATGGCCTCCTTCTCCCGTCCCTGGAACTTGTGTACCGTAGCCACGTCAATGCCTCCACCCAGCTCGCGGTGGAGCGCATTGACCTGCTCGTTGTAGGGGGAGATAATGCCGATCTCGGCCTGCTCGCAGGGGAGTGACGGCAGCACCTCGCGCCGGATCGTCTCGATCTCGCGGGGATTGAATGGCCCACGCGCGTGATGCCCCGGTGCGGTCCGCCACGCCGTGATGACGTCGGGTTCGCCGTGATCCTCGGTCATGATCAGCAGACGCCCGCCGTAGAAGGCTGGTTGCAGAAGTTGATGATCTTCGAATGGCAGCGGTAGTGTTCGCGCAACAGCGTCTGAGGCGCTTCGGGAAAGACCCGGCAGACGGACTCCAGAAAACTCAGCACGGCGCAGTCGTAGCGGGAATCGATTGTGTGTTTGGCGGCGATGGCCTGCATGCGGAGCCGGTCGGCATCCGTGATGACGTTGGGCAGCTGCATCGAATCGCCGACAATCACCGCATTGCGGGCGCACATCAGTGCCAGCGCCCCTGTTTCGGACGACACCTGCGAGGCTTCGTCCATAATCACGTAGTCGAACAGCGTCTCCGCCCGGAAATTCGACCGCGAGGAGAAGGTCGTGCTCAGCACGACGGGGTACTCCTTGAGCAGCTCGGGAGTGATGTGCTGGAAAATCGGTCGCTTGTGTCCCTTGCCATAGCGGGCGGCCAGTCGGCTGCGCAGGTAGCGCATCGAGTCGTCGCTCAGCCGGGCCACCATCGCTGGAGCATCCGATGTGGCGAGTAGCTTTTCAATCCGTTCGATCTCCGCCGTGAGCTCCTCCGGCCGAACCTGGTAGTAACTGCGCTGGAGGAGGGGGATCAGCCGTTGGAGATCCTGCCGCTTCGGGTGGCGGGGCAATCCGTCGAACAGGCGGCGGATCCGGCGTTTGAGCAAAAACCATCGGACTGCCTCTCGCCATCGGTCGAAGAGTCCATTCGGCTGCCACTCGACAGCGGCCTGCAACTCGTTCCACAGCATCAGTAGCCGGGCCGATGGCATCTGCCGACGAAGCGTGATGGCGGGATCAATCGTTGTCTCCTGCTCGAAATGGAGCTGTTCGGTTTGCAGCCCCGTCAACTCCTGCCGGGCACGGGCCAACCGCTCCTGTTGTTCGAAAACTGTCTGTAACGATTCAGCCTCGGACTGGATGGTGCGGAGAAACTCCGGAGAGTCGGTTCCGGCCGAATACCACGAGTCGATCTCGGCCGGAATGGACTTCTCGATGGCCTGTGTTTCGACGAAGGCTGTCTTTCGCTCACGGCTGCCCAGCAGGGCGGTGAGAAATCTCAGCCCCTGTTTTTCGAGCTTCTCGACCACGTTTTCGATGGCCGAGTTGTTGTTCGAGACGACCAGCACGGTCTTCTCCTGCACCACAAGATTGGCCACGATGTTGAGGATCGTCTGCGTCTTGCCGGTTCCCGGAGGACCCTGGATGATGCTGATCTGATTCCCGAATGCTGCCTGGATGGCTCTCTGCTGGCTGGCGTTGCACCCGAAGGGGTAGATGAGCTGCGGCACCGGGAATTGTCGGGGCGAGTCCTTGCCGGGATTCAGGTAGAGGGCTGCCGCCGAACGGTCGGAGACGAAGTCAATCTTCTGGTACTGCATCAGCAGCAGTTTCTGTCCGTCGTCGGTCTTCAGAGGGTTGAGTTCCGCCACCTCGCGCAGATAGGCGAAGCGATCTTGTGCGGGCGGTTCTTCCAAGCACGACCGAACGAGTTCGACATCTGCGCCCTTGTAGTGGGCTCCGGTGCCATTGGCGTATTCCACATACCAGAATCGCCGTGAGCCTTGTTGGAAGGCAGCGATGTAGGAGAGGGGCTCTATCCGGCGGCCTTTGTGGAGCAGATGGCAATGCTGCGGATCAAATACCATGGGATCCTTCAGCCACAACACTTTGCTCGGGACATAGGAGTAGGTCCTCGGGAAATTACAGAAAATGACATGGCAGCGGTTGGGCCTTGAGGTATACCAACAGCGTTCGACGGAGTCGGTTTTATCCTCTCCGTCGATGATGATCCTGTTTTTCCGAGGGGCGTACATCCTGATATAGCGGTAGGTCTTGCTATTTTAGTTTCTTGCCGCAGGAGAAGGCCTTGTCAACCGTAGCCCCTAATTCGATATATTCGAGATGAATGGGGTCGTAGCTGATCGGGCGCAACTTACGCAGGTCGATTTGGCCGTCGGTCAGAATGCTTTCGTCTGCCGAGATGTTGACGATACGTCCTGTCAGATGGCAACTTGCGGGATTATAGGAGAGTAGTTCACACTCGAGCGTCATGGGCAGTTCGTCGATCATCGGGGCATTGACGTGTGTCGAAGGAGTGGCATGAAATCCTGCCCGGGCGAATTTGTCGGGGACTTTGTTCCCAGAGACGATACCCGCATAGTCGCAGGCAGCCACTTGATCGACCGTAGCCATGCTGACGGTGAAGGCACGTGTCGCAAGGATATTCTTCGTGGTTTTATGCCCGGCAGAGAGGCAGATTCCGATTGTTTCATCGGTAAACATACCACCCCAGGCGGCATTCATGACATTGGGCACACCTTGTTCGTCGTAGGCTGCTACGATCAGTACGGGCATCGGGTAGAGCCAGCTCTTCGATCCAAAGTCTTTTTTCATATTGCTTCGTGGAATTAGTCCGTAAATTTTACGAAAATTACAAGAATTTAACGACTCATTGGAAAAAACGGTTAAAGTGACCCCTAAAAAACGGAGGAAGATGACCCCCAAAAG
>ERZ772892.2910-NODE-2910-length-13424-cov-38.274142_pt1 | contig 13424 bp, 10 predicted proteins | sample MGYA00512126_ERZ772892 | MGnify/ENA primary metagenome ERZ772892 (study PRJEB29015, sample SAMEA2737697) | human gut metagenome | biome: human gut; feature: human-associated habitat; material: faeces | place: China | collected 2012 ... | reverse complement strand
TCGCCCTGCTCCACGCGGTACTGCTTACCGCCGGTAACAATGATTGCGTACATTTTGTTCATTCCTTTTCGTTGTACTCGCTGGTCGTAAAGGCAGACCCTTACTGCGGGCCATTTCAGGCGCCCACACCATGCGGCTAGAATATTATAGCAAAAACCCAACCGGATTGCAAGAGGAAATTTCCCTTTTTGCGCAGATTTTTACGCTTTTTTCTGCCCGGTCTGTTCTATGGCGGCTTTCACCTGCGCATTATAGGCCTCGGTCTTTTCCAAAAACAGCTTGCGCGGGCTGGAAGCCAGCAGCTGGGTGTCCTTACCCGCAAAGGAGATGGGACCGTCCAGCTTCTTTTGAGCCGCCTTGTTCTCTGCGTTCATCGCCAGCGGCACCAGCAAAGGCTTGCCCTTGAACTTGCGGGTAAAATACACCTCTGCCGCAATGCCAGCCACCACGGCGATGCCTGCCACCAGCTGGGATACCCGCAGCCCGATGGAGGGCACCAGCATCAGGCTGTCGGTGCGCAGACCCTCGATCCAGAAACGGCCTGCGCCGTACCAAATCAGATACCGCAGGGTGATGTCGCCGTTGAACTTGCGTTTTTTGATGTAGCGGAACAGCAGGAAAAAGCCCACAAAGCACCAGATGCTCTCGTACAAAAAGGTGGGGTGCACCGGCAGGTTGGGGTCGATGACTACACCCTTGGGCACCGTGACCGTGCTGCTCATCAGGTAAGCACGGGTGGCCTCGCTGTACATTCCCCACGGCAGGGTGGTGTTGCAGCCAAAGGCCTCCTGATTGAAAAAGTTGCCCCAGCGGCCGCAGCCCTGCCCGAGGAGAAAGCCCATAGCAGTCAGGTCGAACATGGGCAACACCGGAACGCCCCGCCACTTGCAGGCCAGGCCGCCGAACAGAAAGCCGCCGATGATGCCGCCGTAGATGGCAAGGCCGCCATCCCGGATGGCGATCATCTCCCAGATGCTCTCATATTTAAAAGGTGCCATAGCTACATAGTAGGCGCGGGCGCTGATGATGCCCAGCACTACGCCAATAAGGATGACGTCCACCATGCTGTCCGGGTCTACGCCAAATTCCAGACTGTGCCGGAAGGCAAAGACCAGCGCCAGACACAGACCCACCGCAATGCACACGCCGTACCAGTAGATGCTGACCCCGCCGATGGTAAAGGCCACGCGGTTCAGCTGAAAACTCAGTCCCAGACCCGGAAACTGTACCAGATTTGTCATTCTTCTTCCTCCTCGTCCTCTTCTGCCGCCTGCGCCGTGCCATCCGGCAGGATGTACATGGTAGCCATGCGGTCGGTGCACAGGATGTGCTGCAGGGCAGCGTCTGCATCCTCTGCGGTCAGCCCGGCCAGCATGGAGATCTGCTGCGCCACCGTCTGGCCGCTGAGGGCAAAGTCTGCCATCTGGCTGGCCGAGTCTTCCACGTTTTCCAGATTTTCGATCAGCTGGCCGTATTTTTCGTTCTTGCACAGGGTAAACACTTCCCTGTCCACACCGGCGGCGCGCACCCGGGCGATCTCGTCCAGCAGCAGCTGGCGCACGGTGTCCGGCACATCGCTCTCTCCGGTGAACAGGATGCAGCAGCAGCCGTCCACCCGCAGTACCTCGCCGCCAAAGCCGGGGTTCACAAGGCCTTCGTCATACAGGCGGCGGTACAGCGGCGACATCCCGCCCACGATGCAGCTGAGCACAAGGTCGTACAGCGCCTCGGTGCGCAGATCGTCCGCAGACAGCGGCTCTTCCTTAAAGCCTACGCCGAAGCAGGGCTTGGAGACCGGCATGGTCAGCGTTTTTTCCGTAGCGGCAAGGGTCATAGGCTCCGTGGCCCACAGCCGCTGCACCTTCTGTGCCGGGCGGGGCTCCATCAGGCCGTGCCGCTTGCAGGCGGCAAGGATCTGTTCCATGGTGGTGTTACCGGCAGCAGCCAGTACCATATTGCCCGGGGCATAAAAGGCCTTGCAGCTGTCGTACAGCATGGCTGGCGTGATCTCGGCAATGCTCTCCACCGTGCCCGCGATGTCGCTGCGGATGGGGTGGCTGTGGTACAGGCACTCGAACAGGCCGGTGATGAGCCGCCAGTCCGGGCTGTCATCGTACATTTTGATCTCCTGTCCGATGATGCCCTGCTCCTTGGCGATGGTCTGCTCGGTAAAGTAGGGGTGGCCTACCATGCCCAGCAGCACGTCCAAGCTTTCGTCCAACTGCTGGGTAGCGGTGAACAGGTAGCAGGTGCGGTCAAAGCTGGTAAAGGCGTTGGCGTTGGCACCGGTCTTTGCGTACTTGGCAAAGGCATCGCCGTCCTCGTCCTCGAACATTTTGTGCTCCAGAAAATGCGCCACACCCGCCGGCAGATGCACCGTTTGGCCGTTCAGGCAGAAATCCCGGTCGATGGAGCCGAACTTTGTGGCATAGATCACATGGGTGCTGGAATAGCCCGGCATGGGGCGCACCAGCACCGTCAGGCCGGAGGGCAGGGTCTGCCACTGGTCGGCCACGGTCTTTTCCAGCAGGGTCTGGTTATTCTGCGGCATGGGCAGTATCCTCCTTTGTAAGCAGATAGCTGACCGAGAGGGTCAGGCGGCGCAGGATATCCCGCACCTCGTCTTTGGTCACGGCGCGTAGAGCATTCCGCGCCTGCTCCGGGCTCTGGATGGGTGCAGCGCTGTTGGCACCGGCACGCAACACCTCGATGTAGTACCAGCTTTCGATGCCGCCAAGGCTGTCCTCTACCCCGTTCATGCCGCTGAGCAAGCCCCGGCGGCAGTCCTCAAATTCCTCGTCGGTGATAGGGCCGGTGCACAGGTCGGCAAGTTCCTTCAAAATTGCCTGCTCTGCGCGGGCGGCATCGGCGTGCTCCACACCGCTGTTCACCGCCATGCTGCCGGTAAAGCTTTGGAAGGAGGAGGAGCAGTAGTAGCACAGATGGTCCCGTTCCCGCACGTTGAGGAACAGGCGGCTGGTCACGCTGCCGCCGTACAGCGCCATGGCAAGGCGCACTGCTGCCAGCTGCTGCGGCTGCATGGGCTGCCCCAGTGTGAACAGCATACACAGCTTTGCCTGCACCATATCGTAGTTTTCGGTCTTATGCACCGGTGCAATGGCAGGCATGGCCATGTTTTCCACCAGCGGCAGCGGGGCGCGGTCGATGCAGACAAGCTCTGCCAGCAAAGCATCCCGGATGGCGGCGGTCTGGGCGGCGTCGCAGCCCAGCACCAGCAGCTCGATGTTGGCGGTGCGCAGCATCTGCTGATAAGCGGCGGTCAGCATGGCGGGGGTAAGACCGTCCACCTCTTCCAGATAGCCCTCCTGCCGCACGCCTGCCGGGCTGTCACCAAAAAACTCCCGGTTGGCCTGATGCAGACAGTAGATGCGTTTATCGTTGATTTCATCCTCAAGGCCCTTTTTCAGCATCTGCTTTTCAATGCTGACGGCCTGCGGGTCAAAGCAGCCGTCCACAAAATACGGATGGAAGGCCGCACCCAGCGCGATTTTGGTATACTCGGCGGTCAGTGCCTCGCCCTCCAGCGCAAAGGCATCCTTGATGCCGGTCACGCTGACGCAGAGGTTGTGGTTGCAGCCCATGGGGCGGGCGTCCACGGTCAGGTCTGCGCCGTAGAGCTTTGCCAGCTTTTTGGTCAGCCGGGTCATATCCGGGCAGTCCGCATAGCCGCGCTCCATCACCAGCGGCAACAGCGCATGGGCAGTGGCCGTTTTACGCTGGGCCGGGAAAGCGAAATGGATGCTGATGCGGCAGCGGTTGAATTTAGAAGCCGGGTCGCAGGAAAGATGCACACCCGGTGCAATGAGAGTACGTTCCAATGATAGTTCCCTTCTCTCTGTGCCGCAGCACAGAGCATTTGATTCAGTCTGCCCTCTGCAGGGCGATGAACTCTTCCAGGCTCAGGCCGCTGGCGCGGATGGCAAGGGCGTTTTCCACCCCCACATAGCGCCAGTGCCACGGCTCGAACACGATGCCGGTGGCGGCCTGCCGGTCCTGCGGGTAGCGCAGGATAAAGCCGTATTCCGCCGCGTAGGCCGTAAGCCACTCGTAGGCGCGGGTCTCGGCAAAACCGGTGTCCTGCTGCGGATTGTCCGCGCTGAGGATATCTGCCGCGTAGCCGGTGCCGTGCTCGTTGGCGTTGGCGACGGGCTGGATGGTAGCCGCCAGACGGGCGGCTTCCTCCTCGCTCTTGCGCTTATCGCGGTAGGTCTGCACCCGGGCCTCGTAGGCGGCCTGACGGGTGTCAGCGTCCTGATAACCGGCCGCAAGGGTCAGGCTGACCCCATCCGCCTGCGCGGCGGCGGCCATACTGCGATACTGCATGGCAGCTTCGGCCTCCAGCTGCTGGCCGGTGACCTCGTCGGCGGTGTCCAGCAGCGGGGCGGGCTCGGCGGTATAGGGCAGGTTGGCGTTCACCAGTACCAGCCGGGCATCTGCGGCGTTAAATACATAGTCTGTGCCGTCGTACACGCTGGCTGCAAATACCTTTGGCCCGGCCAGCAGGCCGTGCACCTTGGGCAGCAGCCACAGGATGCCGCCGGTCAGCAGCGCCACCACCGCCGCGCAGCCGGCCAGAAACAGCACCCAGTTGCGGGCCAGCCGCAGCATTTTGCGGCGCTTCCATTGTTGATAGGTCAGGCGCTTCTCAGCAGGCGCTCTGGAGGTACGGGTGGATTCACTCATGCGGCGGGGCTCCTTTTCGGCATTGTTGCAGCGCCGGTGCGCCGCACAGATTCAAACTATATTATACACCCCTTTGCAATTTGTGTAAACGCCGCTGTGTGTAAAAAAATTATGACCCGCCCGCCCCCCAGCAGGGAGCAGACAGGCCATAACTAAAAATTTTACGCAGATCAGTCAAACAGCATATCGTGGATGGCACCGACAGCCTTATCGGCGTCTGCACGGTCGATGATGCAGGAGATCTTGATCTCGCTGGTGGAGATCATTTTGATGTTGATATTGTTGTTGGACATTGCCTCGAACATCTTGGAGGCAACGCCGCTGTGGCTCTGCATACCGGCACCCACGATGGAGACCTTGGCGCAGGTGGTGTCCACACTGACATCGTTGAAGTGTGCACTTTCCTTCAGCACACGCATGGCCAGCTCGGCTTCGCCTTCGGCACAGGTAAAGCTGATATCCTTCTTGCCGTCGCGGCCGGTGGACTGCAGAATGATGTCCACGTTGATGTTCTTCTGTGCCAGCAGACCGAAGATTCTAAAGCTCATGCCCGGCTCATCGGGAACGTTGAGAATCGTGATAACGGCAACATCGGTGTCCTTGGCGACACCCTTGATCAGCATACCTTCCATGTCCTTTGTAACCTCCTTAACCACCGTACCCGGGATGGGGTTCAGGCTGGAGAGCACCTCCAGCTCCACATTGTACTTTTTAGCCAGCTCCACGCTGCGGTTGTTCAGCACCTGTGCGCCCAGAGATGCCAGTTCCAGCATCTCGTCAAAGGTGATCTCTTCCAGCTTACGGGTGTTGCTCACTTTGCGCGGGTCGGCGGTATAAACGCCCTCCACATCCGTGTAGATCTGGCAGCGGTCAGCGTGCAGGGCAGCGGCAATCGCCACAGCACTGGTGTCGGAGCCGCCGCGTCCCAGAGTGGTGATGTCATCCAGCTTGTTCAAGCCCTGGAAGCCTGCCACCACCACCACGCGGTTGCGCTCCAGCTCGGAGGAGATTCGCTCGGTCTCCAGCCGGGTGATGCGCGCCTTGGTGTAGGCACGGTCGGTACGGAAGCCCGCCTGCCAGCCGGTCAGGCTGATGGCATGGCAGCCCAGCTCGTTCAGCGCCATGGCCAGCAGTGCGATGCTGATCTGCTCGCCGGAGGCCAGCAGCATATCCATCTCACGCGCCGAGGGGTTATGGGTGATCTCCCCTGCCTTGGCGATCAGGTCATCGGTGGTGTCGCCCTGTGCGGAGACTACCACCACTACGTCATTGCCCGCGTTGTGGGTGTTGGCCACGATCCGCGCAACGTTGAAGATACGGTCACGGTCCTTTACGGAAGAACCGCCGAATTTCTGTACGATCAACGCCATATCTTGTCACTCTCCTCTTTAACGCCCCGCGCTTGCGGGGGGCTTGCCGGGCGGAAGCGTCCTTGCACTTCCCTTACCCATTTATCATTCCACGGTTGCGCCGGTGTTATCGGCATCCAGCTGCAACAGTGTAAATGCTTCACATCCGTCCAGACCTTCCAGCAGCTCCAGACCTTTTTCCAGCTTGGAATAGAACTTTTCGGCCTCGGCCTTTTCTGCCACAGCCATGACCGTGCTGCCTGCACCGGACACATACACGGCCTTTGCGCCGCACAGCCGCGCCATATCGAACACCTCGCGGGAGCCGGGCATCAAGGGCATGCGATACTGCTGGTGCAGCTTATCCTCGGTGGCAATGGCCAGCAGGTCGTGCCGCCCCTCGCAGAAGGCTGCGGGCACCAGCGCCGCACGGGACAGGTTATACACCGCGTCCTTATGGGATACCTCTTTAGGCAGGGCAGCGCGGGCTGCCTCGGTCAGCAGCTTGTAGTCCGGCACGATGGCAGCAAAGCAGAGGCTTTCGTCCACATTCCGCTTGACTGAATACACCTTGCCGTCCTCGAACACGCTGCTGGTCAGGCCGCCCAGCAGGGCCGGAGCCACGTTATCGGGGTGTCCCTCAATGGCAGTTGCCAGCGTGAGCAGCTCCTGCGTGTTGAGCACATCGCCCAGCATCCGGTTTGCGCCCAGCAGACCCGCGATGATGCAGGCCGAAGAAGAGCCCAGACCCCGTGCCATGGGGATGGGGTTCGTCTGGGTGATCTTAAGGGGCGGGATCTGCTTGCCAACCTTTTCGAACAGACCCTTGGCGGAGCGGTACACGAGATTCGACTCGCCCCGGGGGATGCGGGTGCCGTCCGATGCCGAGATCTCCAGCACTTCGCTGTCCTCAAAGGTGACTGTGTTGTACAACGTAACTGCCAGACCCAGCGCATCGAAGCCGGAGCCTACATTGGCGCTGGTGGCAGGGACTGAAACCTTGATCTTCATTGCCGCAGTTCCTTTCCGTTACACTTCCTCGGGCAGACGCTTGAGCACCAGCTTCACGCTGCCGCCCACGGCCTCCACCTTGCGCGCGGCCTCTGCCAGCGCACGCTCATCGGCGCGCTTCACAAAGTAGGCGCAGCCCTCGTACCGCTCATCCACCACCTTGCCGTAGCCGTAGATGGCCTCCACCACAGCGGGTGCAATGCCCGCCACACGCACATAATATGCAGCGGGAGCCGGGTCGGTGAGCATGCCGTCCACCGGGTCCGCAGGCTGCCAGAACAGGCTGTCGTGCACCTGTGCGCCGTTTTTCAACGCATCCACCACGTCTGCCACCACAGCGCTGGCGGTGGGCAGCTTGCCTGCGCCCTTGCCGTAGAACACCACATCGCCCAGCATATCGCCCTTGACCAGCACCGCGTTGAACACATCGTCCACGCTGGCCAGCTGGTTTGCCTTGGGCACCAGACACGGCTCTACACCGGCGGCCACGCTGCCGTCCTTGCCAAGCTTCATCCATGCGATCAGCTTGATAACGCAGCCCAGCTTTTCGGCGCTGGCCACATCGGCGGCGGTAATGGCGCGGATGCCCCGGGTGGGGATGTTCTGGGGGTAGATCTGGTGGCCGCACACCATGGAGGACAGGATGGCGATCTTGCGGCAGGCGTCGCGGCCGTCCACGTCATCGCTGGGGTCCTTGGTCTCTGCGTAACCCAGCTCCTGCGCAATTTGCAGCGCATCCTCAAAGCCCAGTCCCTCCCGCACCATCTTGGTGAGCATGAAGTTGGTGGTACCGTTCACGATGCCCTCCACCTCGGTGATGACGTTGGCCGCCAGGCACTGGTGCATGGGGGTGATGATGGGCGTACCGCCGCCCACAGAGGCCTCGAACAGGAAGGCGCAGCCGTGCTCCTTGGCCAGTGCCAGCAACTCTGCGCCGTAGGTGGCCACCATCTCCTTGTTGGAGGTGCACACGCTGCGGCCGCTCTCCAGACACGCCTTGACGTAGGGGTAAGCAAAGCGGGTACCGCCGATGGTCTCCACCACCACCTGGATCTCCGGGTCCTGCAGGATCACGTCGATATTCTTGACCACCAAAGGCTCCACCGGGTTGCCGGTAAAATCCTTCGGGTCCAGAATGTATTTTACCTCCACCGGTTCGCCAGCCCGGCGGGAGACGCTTGCAGCATTGTGGCACAGCACCTCGTATACGCCGCTGCCCACCGTGCCAAAGCCCAGAATTGCAATTTTAGCCATACTCTCTTTCCCTCGTTTCCTGTTTTGTTACAGGTTATACCCACAGCGCACACCCACGACCATGCGCTGGCGCGAAAGCTTTTCGGTCAGTTCCTCCGGGGACATCTGCATGGTATCGGTGCGGATGGTGACCGCCACCAGCGCAGCCCCATTCTCCGGGGTGGACTGGTTGATGGTCACAATACTGGCGCCTGCGGCGCTGATACCGGCCAGAAGGCTTTGCAGCGCACCGGTCTCGTCCCGCAGGGTGGCCATGACCGTGATGACCTCACGGCCGTTCTCGGAATCAAAAATACAATCCTTATACTTATAAAATGCACTGCGCGAAAGCTCTACGGCGCGGGTCGCAGCCGAAATGCTGCGGGCTTCGCCGCTGGCCAGCAGCTCCTTGGCGCGTACCACCTTGAGAAAAACCTCCGGCAGCACCTGCGCATCCACCAGATAAAAACGGCGCTCCAACTTGTTCACCTCTCAAACACAAGTGTTCTTGCAGAAAATATAATAGCATCCGAACCCCTGCAATGCAAGAGCCCGGATGCTATTTTGTCACTTTGTCCAGTTTTGTCTTGTGAAGTGCGCCCTGTCCTTGCCGGATTTTTCAGCAAAGGGGTGAAAAAGTACGATTTTTGTCCTTATTCCGTGTCCAGTGCACTGGTATCGGTGGGGATGACCGGCTGGGTGGGCACAGCATCGTCTGTGTTCTCGGCAGGGGCAGCAGCCTGCGGTGCGGCATGGGAATAGGTGCAGGTATCGGGCAGGTCATCGGCACGGTAGTAGCCCACGGCAGTGCTCGGGCAGCCTGCACCGGCCAGCAATCCGCTCTGGGTGCAGTAACGGCGCTCCACCACGCCTGCGGAGGCGGGGAATGCCTTATAGGGCAGGTCTGCCTGTGCCTGCTCCATCAGTGCCTTCCACGCCATAACACAGGTGCGGGTCTTGGCCTGCTGCTTGGACAGGGTCTTGGTCATATCGTAAGGTGCATCATATCCCCACCACACAGCGGTGACATAGTAGGGCGTGCCGCCCACGAACCACAGATCCTTTTCGTCGCTGGCAGTACCGGTCTTACCAAAGGCCTCCATGCCGTTGGAGTTGGGGTAGCGGCCGCTGGCAGTACCTACGCTGGAGAACAGAACGTTCTTCAGCAGACGGTTCATGACATAAGCGGTATCGGGGGTCAGTGCCTGATAGCTGGTGGCGTTGTTTTCCAGATAGATGTTGCCTTCCCGGTCCAGCACACGGGTGTACAGGTGCGGGGTGGTGTACTCGCCGTCATAGAAGATCTGGAAGGCTGCGGCCAGCGCCATGGGCGTAACGCCCTTGGTCTGGCTGCCCATAACCATCTGCGCCAGACCCACGTCGTTGGTGGGGTCCAGCGTATTCAGTTGCAGAGTGTTGTAGACGAAGTTGAAGATATTGCTTGCGCCCACAAGGTCGCCCACGCGGACTGCGATGGTATTCAGCGAGCGGGCAAGGCCGTTCCACAGCGGGAGATCGCTGCCGTCGCCATAGTTGCCGCCGTAGTTGCGCGGCCAGCTGCGCCATGCGTTGGGGTAAGCGCGGAGCTGCTTGTCGGAGAGTCCCATCAGGCCATTCTTGCGGCAGTAGTCCTCGTCCCGGATGATCATATCCTGCTTCTGATACAGGGGGGAGTTGTTGAGCATGGTGGACCAGTTGACCAGACCGTACTCAATGCCCAGCGCATAGGCACCGATGGGCTTGATGGTAGAACCGGTCTGCCGCTCCACATTATAGGCGCGGTTCAGGGAAAGGCTCTTGGTCTTTTCGCCCAAGCCGCCCGCAATGGCCAGCACGTTGCCGTCATAGTCCAGCGTGACCATAGCAGCCTGCGTGCGCACGTTGCGGTAATAGTAGACGGTGCCATCTTCGCCGGTGCGGGTCTTGGGGGTACCGTCCTCGTTGAACACCTGCACATCATCGTCCGAAATGGAGGTGACCTCTTCCTCATGCCAGCCCGCCGGGAAGTAGGCATCGTCGGTGTTCAGCATCAGGTTTTCCATCTGGGACTGCAGCTTGGTGTTGACAGTGGCTTCGATGGTAAAGCCGCCGGTGTAGAGCAGCTTCTGTGCCTCGGACTCGCTGATGCCCTCCTTGGTCATGATGTCCTGCACGACCTCATTGAACAGTGCATCGGTGAAGTAGGAGGTGACGGTGCTGGGCTTTTTGCCGCTGTCTTCTTCGGCCAGCACAAGGGGCTGTGCAGCGCCGTTGCGGTAGTCCTCCTCGCTGATCACACCCTGCTGCCACATATTGTACATGATGAAGTTGCGGCGGTGGATCAGATTTTCGGGGTTCGTATAGGGGTTATAGTTGGTGGGGTTTTTGGTAATAGAGGCAATGGTAGCGCACTCCCACAGGCTCAGCTGGCTGACGTCCTTGTTGAAGTACTCGTTGGCCGCCGTCTGCACACCCTGAATGGTGCCGGTAAAGCTGATGGTGTTCAGGTACGCCTCCAGAATGGTCTCCTTGGAGTAGCTGCGACTCAGGCAGAGGGCGCGGTAGATCTCGCGCACCTTGCGCAATGCGCCATCAATACCGCTGGCGCTGTTGTCATCGGTCAGATTCTTGATGAGCTGCTGTTCCAGTGTGGATGCGCCCTGCTTGGAGCTGTAAATGGGCAGCAGATACTCATTGATCATTGCGCCGATGGTGCGCTTGAAGTTAACGCCGGGCTCTGAGTAGAAGTCCTTATCCTCAGTGCAGATGAAGGCATACTGCAAATTGGAGGGAATCTGCTCAAGGTCTGCCCATACGCGGTGGCTGTTGGAGGAGCGCAGGGTGGCATACTCCACCTGTGCGCCGGTATCCGGGTCGGTAGCTACCACCATACTGGACTGGCTCAGCTGAATGTTGTCCAGGTCCAGCAGGTCACCGTCGTTGGCAGTAGCCTGCACCACATAGAACACCATGCCCACGGCCACCACGCTGCCCAGCATGATGCCAAGGCAGAGCACCGTAGCGACAGTGCGGCCAATGAACCGCAGAATGGGATGCTTGCTCTTTTCCTTCGGCGGCTTGGGGCTTTTGGGTGCCTTGGGTGTGCGGGTACGGTTTTCCGCTGCGGAGTGTACCTCGCGGCGGCTCTGGGAAACATTGACCTTACGTCCCACCGGGCGGGCAGGCTGCTCCTCGCCGCCCCGGTGGATCTTTCTCATCTCATTGTTGGAGATAGGGATCGCCTCCTGACATTTCAAGACTGTTGCCGGGCATAGCTGCACCGGGCTTTATCCACATCGTTTGTGACACGAAATTTCAAACTGCAATACCATATTATAGCACGCAAGCCCCAGCCGGGCAAGAACCAATCTTTGCGCGCTGAGCAGATATAAATAGTATAACACACTCTCTTGTGGAAAGTACAGTATCTGCGTGTGAAAATTGTCTGCCATCCGCCAAAACGGGGCATACTTACCGGGGAAGGGAGTGTTTTTTATGCGCAAGCTGTCTGTCTGCCTGTTCTACGGGCTTTGCGTATTCACCATTGTATTCAGTCTGTTCTGGATGGCGCTGCCAAAGCTGCCGCTGTCTCAAAGCCCCGCCGGGTCTGAGACCGACCCCGCCTCTCCCCTGAGCCTTGCCGCGCAGGCAGTGCCCCAGACGGACACCGCCCGCTACTGCCTGCAAGACAGCGGCGGGCGGGTGGCGGTGTACACCTGCCGCGCCGACGGCACCCCGGGCACCCTGATCCGCGTGACCGGCATCTACACCAATCTTCTGCCCGAAAACGACGCCTTACGCATCAAGCGCGGGCTTGTGGTCAACAGCCCCCGGGAACTCGACCTGCTGCTGGAGGATCTGGGGGAATAAGTATAAGAGGCCGCTGCAAACGATGTGCAGCGGCCTCTGTTATAAATATGACTTACGCTTCCATTTCTTCCAGCGGCACAAGGTATTCCTTGCGGCACTGCTCGTACTCCAGCATATAGTCCTTGCTGGGGCTGTGGTGCATGATGTTTTTCAGGGTGTGAGAGTCGTAATCATCGCCGGCCTCCATGCCCACCATGCGCACCGCAATGTTGGAGCAGTGGTCGGAGATACGCTCGGCGTTGTTCAGCACATCCAGGAACACCACGCCGGTGTCGATGGAGCAGATGCCGTCCTTCAGGCGGCGGATGTGCTGGTCGCGCAGGCGCTCCACCATCACATCAATGATCTCCTCCAGCGGCTCCACCTGTGCAGCCTTCTGGGTATCATCGTTTTCAAAGGCCTCGTCCGTCAGCGCCAGAATGCGCTCCAATGCGGCGTCCAGCAATTGCAGTTCCTTTTTGGCGCTCTCGCTGAAGCTGGCCTCCTTGTCGTGCAGCTCCTCGGCCTTTTCCATGATGTTCACGGCATAGTCGCCAATGCGTTCGAACTCGGTGACAAAATTCAGCAGCTCGGTCACCGCGTGGCTCTCGTCGTCGCCCAGCTCCTGATCGGTCAGCTTGATCAGGTAGTTGGTGATCTCCACCTCCATGCGGTCGATCAGGTTCTCGCGCACCTTAATGGCGCTCACGGTCTCCTCGTCCATCTTCAAAAGCAGCGGCGCAGCCAGACCCACGTTGCGGGCGGCACGGCGGGACATCTTGATCACCGCATTCTTCGCCTGCTGCAAAGCCACAGCCGGGCTCTTGTACAGACGCTCGTCCAGCACCGGCATGCTCAGCTCCTGTGCTTCCTCCACGCTACTGGGCACCGTGAGCATCGCCAAGCGGCTCAGCACTCCGCTGCAAGGCAGGAACAGCAGCATGGCGCATACGCTGGACAAGGTATGGATGTTTGCAATGGAGCTCTTGTTCATCACATCGCCCCACATGGGGATGCCGATGGTGAATTGCACCGCATAGATCAGCGCCAGCAGGATCACACTGCCGATGACGTTGAAGTACAGGTGGATGAGCGCTGCCCGCTTACCATCCTTGGAGGAGCCGCCGATGGTGAGCAACGGGGTGAACGCCGTACCGATATGTGCACCCAGAATGATGGGAATGGCAGAGCTGAAGGTGACAAGCCCTGTGCTGGACAGTGCCTGCAGAATACCCACCGAAGCGGAGGAGGACTGGATGATCACGGTGACCACCACGCCCACCAGAACGCCCAGAATGG
>ERZ772892.2905-NODE-2905-length-13436-cov-2.774979_pt1 | contig 13436 bp, 10 predicted proteins | sample MGYA00512126_ERZ772892 | MGnify/ENA primary metagenome ERZ772892 (study PRJEB29015, sample SAMEA2737697) | human gut metagenome | biome: human gut; feature: human-associated habitat; material: faeces | place: China | collected 2012 ... | reverse complement strand
GAGATTTCTCTGACGCAGGCTTAGGCTGCGAAACTAGTACTTTTTTAATTTTCAACGTCCTAAATTTTTATTAGCAATACATTGTTTACCTGGATCATTCCCTGATAGAGTAGCAGACAGGGTATGATTTCAAGAGCGCAAAAGTACAAAATTAATAGGAAAGCCGCACTTAATTGATGAAAAAAAAGCTTTATCCACTTATAAAACATCAATATTTTAGTAAAAATTAGAATAATTAGTCCGATTATCACTAAATTGGTCAGATTCAGATCGAAATAAACAAGGAATAGAACAAAAGGAAAAAGGGCGAATCCGACGTAATATATGAGCGTAGAATAAGATTCCAGCCATATATTTGTCTTGTTTTTGTCAAAAAACACCCATCCGAGGAACATATAAAGTAACCATTTCAGTAAAAAATAGGCAAGACAGAAGCCGACATAAATCCCCAATAGCAGGAGAGGGGAGACCTTGGTCATCAGCATCGGACATGTATCATGAAAATAATTGAAGAACACGATACCTGTCAATACACAGGTCTGCACTACCAGTACGAGGAGATAGCGCACATCGGCTGCCGTAGAACTATCAAAAATGCTTGTCCGCTCGCGATGCAGTACAAAGTCTTTCACCTGTTGGGTGAGAAACTTCTTTCCACGAGCCAGAGCGATGGAGGAAAGAAAGAAGCAGGCAAGCAATGTCAAGGCAATCACATCATCCGTACGGGGAGAGTAGGAGATAGGGATTCCCTCGAATCCGGAGTTCAGTATATCGGCTATCATATGGCTGCAAATTTACGGATAGAAGCGTCCCATACGGGAGTTGTCTGAAGTAACTCCACCGCTTCTTCCGGTGTTTGTGCCACTTTCCATATATCACCGTGTTGCTGGCGCATGAAGTTTTCCTCTATGGCCCGTTCGAGCATTTGGAGTAGCGGATCAAAAAAGCCGTTTATATTCAAGATGATAATCGGATTCAGATACAGTCCGAGCTGTTTCCATGTGATTATCTCGAAGAGCTCTTCCATTGTTCCGCAACCGCCCGGTAAAGCGATGACGGCATCGGCTTCTTGCGCCATGCGTTCTTTCCGTTCGTGCATGTCGGCGGTTACGATGGTCTCGGTCAAACCCTTATGACACCAACCTTCGTCGATCATAAACCGGGGTATTACACCCAATACTTCGCCTCCGTTTTTGAGAACACTGTCGGCCAGAGTACCCATCAGACCTTGATTGCCGGCGCCGCAAACGCATCGCATCCCGTTTTGTGCGAGAAGCCTGCCTGTTTCGCGGGCAGCTTCGAAGTAACGAGGATTTATTTTAGAGCTGGATGCGCAATAAACGCAAACCGATTTTATCTTTTTCATTGTCACGTATTTGAATCGGTTGCAAAGTTAACGCTTTTTCCCGAAAGAGAACCCTTCGGCACAAGCGACGTTATAACCATTTGTTTTCGCGATACCATTTCACGCATTCGTTCACGCCTCGTTCCAAGCTGTATTGCGGAGAAAAACCGAGCTCGTTTTGAGCATCCGAAATGTCGCAAATCCAGTTGCGTTGTTTCATGATACGGAATTTATCCCGATTTAATGTGCTGGTTTTTCCCAGCACGATAGCTCCTTTTTCGGCAATGACCGATACGACCCAAAGTAACCACACCGGAATTTTGACAGGGACAACCCTGCGCTTTCCCAAAGCGGTCGCTACATATCGGCGAAACTGGGACGAAGTGTATGCTTTTCCTTCCGAGAGGAAGTATCCCCGCCGAACGACTCCCCGGTCTATGGCTTTGAAGATAGCTTGTACCAAATCTTTCACGTAAATGAAGGTGATGAGTTGAGGTTTGAACCCGACGATGAAATCGAATCCGTATTTGATACTTTTCATCATCAGGTAGTAATCTCGCTCATAGGGGCCATATACTCCGGTGGGACGCATGACCACGTAGGGGAATCCTTCCAACGATTCTAAATGTCGCTCGGCTTTCAGCTTGCTTTTTCCGTATCGGGTATTGGGGTGAGGAGTGTCGGTGGGGCGTATGGGGGTGAAGTTCTTTTCGTCACCGACTCCCCATGCTCCGAGGCTGCTCGTCATGATGAATTGTTTAGGAACCATTTCTGTTTCGACGAGGGCCTCGGTGAAATTTTTCACAAAGCCGTAGTTGATTCGATCGAAGTCATCGGGATTTTTGCATTTTGTAACCCCCAGATTATAAACGATGTAGTCCCATGCTCCGTATTCCCCTTTATGCGATAGTAGTTGGTCGGTAAGAATTTTTTTGTTACCGTAATTGAAGTCGATAAAGCGGATTGCGGGGTCGGAAAGATGTTCGCGAGAAGTCGTTTTGCGCACACCCGCCCAAGTTTCGTACCCTCGCGACAGCGCCTCTTCGACGATAAATCCGCCGATGAATCCGCCGGCTCCGGTAATCAAAATTTTCATGCTCATAAACGCTGTTTGTTTGTGCGTGTAAAAGTAATAAGAAACCTTGTAAATGGGATTAGCGATACTGTTATTTTGTGAAATATAGCCGATAAACTATTATAAAAAGTTTATAAAGAGGGGAGATTGACAATCTTTGTTATCTTTGCAATATTTTTGTAGCCGGAATGTGAAAATAAACCGGATTTCGATAATTGACGAAATGAATCTGTTTTTGCCGTCGGGCGTGTTGTCTTTGTCGCGGATTACAAGGGTTCGAGGCTTTCGGTCGAGATGAAAGGAAAAAATTATAAATATAACAAATGAAACGGTACAAATTACTGAACAATGTTTTGGGGTGGGTAGTCTTCGTTATCGCGGCGGTTACCTATATCCTTACTTTGGAATCCACGGCCAGTTTTTGGGACTGTGGTGAGTTTATAGCATCGGGTTATAAGTTGGAAGTGGGTCACCCGCCGGGTAATCCCATATTTATGTTGACGGCGCGATTCTTTGCCAATTTTGCTTCTTCTCCCTCCGAGGTCGCCTATATGGTAAACCTTATGTCGGGGTTGTTAAGCGCTGCCACCATACTGTTGTTGTTCTGGACGATCACCCGTTTGGCGCAAAAGATCGTTTTGCGTGATGGAGAGACAGAGGAGACGATGTCGCTCGGGCAGATGATTGCAATTCTCGGTTGCGGTTTGGTAGGAGCTTTGGCCTATGCGTGGTCCGATACATTTTGGTTCTCGGCGGTGGAAGGCGAGGTCTATGCCTATTCGTCGTTCTGTACCGCATTGGTGTTTTGGCTTATCCTCAAATGGGAAAGCGTGGCCGACCTGCCGCATGCCAACCGTTACATTATTTTGATAGCCTATATCATAGGAGTTTCGATTGCGGTTCACCTGTTGAATCTTTTGTGTATCCCGGCCATCGTATTGGTTTATTATTACCGTAAGTATAAAAATACCGATTTAAAGGGTTCTTTAATTGCCCTGTTGGTATCGTTCGTGTTGATCGTGCTTCTGCTTTACGGTCTAGTTCCGGGTTTTGTCGAGGTTGCCAGTTGGGTCGAATTGTTGTTCGTCAATGTTTTCCATTTACCGTTCAACAGCGGAGTGGTTTTTTATTTCTTCCTCATTGTCGGGGTTATCGCTTGGGCCATTTATGAGACGTATGCTCAACGCAGCGATAAGCTCATCAAGATTTCGTTTTTGATAAGTATCGTATTGGTGGGTATTCCTTTTATCGGCGACGGGTATATTATCGGTATTGTCCTTACGGCTGCGTTGGCTTATTATTTGTTTACTCGTAAAAAGCTGGCGGTAGTCGCCATGAATACGATATTGTTGTCGTTGTTCGTTATTTTTATCGGTTATTCTTCATATGCGCTGATTGTGATTCGTTCGACGGCCAATACCCCGATGGATCAAAATTCGCCCGAAGATATATTTAGTTTGGGCGGTTATCTCAACCGCGAACAGTATGGCGACAGGCCTTTGTTCTATGGACAGACTTTCCCGGCCGAAATCGCTCGTGATGCCAACGGGACTGCCATATCGACAAAGGGCAAAGCCATTTGGAAGAAAAAACTGAAAACATCGGAGGACGAGGCAGACCGTTATATAGTCACCGGATATAACGAACATTACGAGTATCAACCCGAGTTGAACATGCTGTTCCCGCGTATGTATAGCGATAAATCGGAACATATATCGGCATATAAAGAGTGGACTAATTTTAAAGGTCGTCCGGTACAGGTGAGAACTTCCGAAGGAACTAAAACGGTCATGAAACCCACTTTTGCCGAGAATCTCGCTTTCTTCCTCGATTATCAGTTGAACTACATGTATTGGCGTTATTTCATGTGGAACTTCGCCGGACGACAAAACGATATACAGGGACATGGAGAGGTGCAAAACGGAAATTGGATCAGTGGCTTCAATTTTATCGACAAGCATATTGCGGGAGACCAGACCAATCTGCCCGACGATTTGAAGAATAATGCAGGGCGTAACGTCTTTTATATGCTGCCCCTTTTGTTGGGTCTGATCGGGTTGTTCTATCAGGCATTTTCCGGTAAGAAAGGTATCGAAAGTTTTTGGGTGACATTCTTCCTGTTCTTCATGACCGGTATAGCGATTGTGATTTATTTGAATCAAACCCCCTATCAGCCTCGTGAACGGGATTATGCCTACGCCGGTTCGTTCTACGCATTCGCTATCTGGATAGGATTGGGTGTTGCGGCCGTGTGGAGAGGATTGAATTATCTGTTGAAAACGACCGACGAAAAACCCGTGAGTACGATTACCGCTGCTGTGGCTGCGCTGCTATGTTTGTGTGTGCCCTTGCAGATGGTAAGCCAGACGTGGGACGACCACGACCGTTCGGGACGATATGTTTGTCGCGATTTCGGTATGAACTATCTGTCGAGTGTCGATGAAAACGGTATCATCTTTACCAATGGCGATAACGATACTTTCCCCTTGTGGTACGTGCAGGAGGTGGAAGGGTATCGCACCGATGTAAGGGTTTGCAATTTGTCTTATTTACAGACCGACTGGTATATCGACCAGATGAAACGTCCGGCCTACGAATCGGCGCCGCTGCCCATTTCGGCTTATGACGTGCGTTCCTATAATTATGTAATCAATCGGTTGGCCGATTCTATTACGGTAAGCGATGGATTGGACTATTTGTATAGCGATGAGGATTGGACGAAAGATGTTCCCGGATACGGAAAGTTGAACCATTTACCCACGAACAAGCTCTATATCCCGGTAAACGCCGATGCGGCTGTCGCTTCGGGTACGGTAGCGCCTGAGTTGAAAGATAGTATCGTTTCTCGCATTGTTCCCGATTTTACCAATAAGCGGGGTTTTACGATGAGCGAAATAGCTTCGTTGGACATTATCAACACCAATGCCATGCAGGGTTGGAAACGTCCGGTTTATTTTGCCGTGACGGTGGGTAGTAGTTACTATCTGGGCTTGGAGGATTATTTCTCCCGTACCGGATTGGCTTATCAGGTTGTTCCTTTGAAAGGCGTTTCCAACAACATCGATACGGATAAGATGTATGACAATATGGTCAATAAATTCCGTTGGGGAGGAATCGATAAAGCAACTCCCGAGCACCCGTTATATCTCGACGAGAATGTGCGTCGCATGTGCAACACGCATCGCATGATGTTCGGCGATTTGGTCGTTCAACTCATTGCCGAAGGGAAAACCGATAAGGCATTGACCGCACTGGATTTGATTATGGAGAAGATTCCGGGTTGGCAAGTGACTCACGACCTTACCTCCATTTCGCTGGCGCAGTCCTATCTCGATTTGGGAGAGAAAACGAAAGGCGAGGCTTTGTTGACCGAGATACTCGACAATTCGGCCGGATACCTGAATTGGTATAAAGACTTGACTTCCGGTCAGCTTCGTTCCGTAGGAAGCGATTATCAGAAACATCTGTATATCATTCAGGCGATACATGAAATGAGTACATCTTATGAGCTTCCCGAATTACAGAAAAGAATAGAAGAAAAATTTGCTATTCGAGAATAAATAAAAGACATTCTTTTCGGGAGAGGTGTCGGAAAAATACTTTTCCGGATCTCTCCCGTTTTTCAGTTATATACTTGTTATGTTTATAGAGCAACCCCCGTTTTTTTATCGCATGTTGTTTCCCGAAACGATTTGGCGTATACCGGGAGATAAAAAGACCGTATATCTCACTTTCGATGACGGTCCCATTCCGCAAGTTACTCCGTGGGTTCTCGATGTACTCGATTACTACGAGGTGAAAGCTACGTTTTTTTGTGTCGGTGACAATGTCGCGCGTAATCCCAATCTGTTTCAGGTGATCAGGGACAGAGGGCATCAAGTGGGGAATCATACGATGAATCACGTGAAGGGAATGTCGATGTCTCCCGAAAAATACGTGCGGAATGTCATGAATGCTCACGACCTTATTCAAAGTCGGTTGTTTCGCCCCCCTCATGGTCACATGCTACCCGGACAAGCCAAATTGTTGAAGAAAGATTTCAGCATTATCATGTGGGACGTCGTGACGCGCGATTATAGTAATAAATTGTCGGGTGAGCAGGTGTTCGGCAATGTGAAACGTTATGCCCGCAACGGTTCCATCATCGTGTTTCACGATTCGATTAAGGCAGAGCGAAACTTGCACTATGCGTTGCCGAGGACGATAAATTGGCTTAGAGAGAATGGCTTCTTGTTCAAAACCCTCTGAATGGCGTGAGATCATACGAAACGAAGCTTTGCGTATCGGTTTCGATGCCTGTGGCTTCGCAAGGGTGGAAGAGGTCGATGTCGATATGCGCGATAGCTACCGGCAGTGGCTCGCTTCCGGGAAACAGGCGCAAATGGGTTATTTGGACAATTATGTGGAGTTGAGGGATAATCCGGCGTTGTTATATCCCGGAGCCCGCACGATGATTTGTGTGGCACTCAACTACTATCCGGTTCGCTTTCAGTCCGGTGGAAGTCCCCGGTTCGCTTATTATGCCTATGGTCGGGATTATCACGATGTGATGCGGGATAAGCTGAGGCAGTTGGCCGTTTTTGTTTCGTCCTATTCTGGGGATACGGGGAGGGTCTGTTGCGATACGGCTCCGGTGCGGGAACGTTATTGGGCGGTTCGTGCAGGTCTCGGCTTTATCGGGAAAAATGCCCAGTTGATTATTCCCGGTAAAGGCTCTTTCTTCTTCTTGGGAGAATTGATAACTTCTTTGGATCTTCCTCCCGATAGTCCGGTCGTTGCTCGATGTGGCGATTGTTCTCGTTGTATGGACAGTTGTCCCACCGGGGCGTTGTACGCTCCGGGGAGTGTGGATGCCCGCCTGTGTATCTCTTGTCAAACCATCGAGAACAAGGGGGATATAGCTCCTTTCGTAGCCGATAGAATGGGCGATCGGGTATATGGATGCGATACCTGCCAGCAATGTTGCCCGTGGAATAAATCGGCTCGGCCTTCTGTACATCACGAATTTGCACCCAGCGAAGAATTTCTTGCTCTCGATGCTTCCCGATTCGAAACGATGACACCCGATGATTTCAATCGGATATTTCGCCATTCGGCTGTCAAAAGAGCTAAATATGCCGGACTGAAACGAAATTTCGAGATTTGGAAGAAAAACAGAAAATCCCCCATAGAATGATGCTATATATAAATTAAGAGAGGCTTCGCCACGGGGAAGCCTCTCTTATTATGTGATTGAGACAAGTCCTATAATAAGCTGTCAGGGTCGAGGTTGTTTTTCTCGATGTCGAGGAAATACTTGTAAGTACCCACCTTCAATTCGGCCGTTGCGGCATCGTCGCAGACAATGATGCTTTTGGGGTGCATTTGCAGAGCCGTGATCGTCCACATTTGGGAAATGCCGCCTTCTACGCCTTGTTGCAAGGCTTTGGCTTTGTTGTGCCCGTTAACGATGATAAGGACATTCCGGGCCGACATGATAGTACCGACACCTACGGTGAGAGCCGTTTTGGGAACAAGATGGGTATCGCCTCCGAAGAAACGGGAGTTGGCGATAATCGTGTCTTGGGTCAGTGTTTTTACGCGGGTGCGTGACGTTAACGAAGACCCCGGTTCGTTAAAAGCGATATGGCCGTCGGGACCTACACCGCCGAGGAACAGTTCGATACCCCCGTAAGATGCTATTTTGGCTTCATAACGGGCGCATTCTTCTTCGGGGTCGGCAGCGTTACCGTTGAGTATATTCACGTTTTCCGGGCGAATATCGATGTGGGAGAAGAAATTGCTCCACATGAACGTATGGTAACTTTGTTCGTGGTCCTCGGGCAGATTGCAATATTCGTCCATGTTGAAAGTCACGACATTACGGAACGAAACGACACCTTTACGGTTCAATTCTATCAAATGTTTATACATGCCCAGAGGCGACGACCCTGTGGGAAGACCCAGTACGAAAGGTTTATCCTCTGTCGGCTTGAACTTATTGATGCACGATACCACATAATTAGCGGCCCAACGAGAAACTGCATCATAGGTTGGTTCGATAATCAGTCTCATGATTTGTATATAATTTTAGCTTTCCCCAAAAGTAATCATTTTTTGGGAAGTACAGATGTGTATGTGAAAATTTTGTGTATTTTTCTAAAAATCGAAAGTGATTCCGTGATTTTTTACCTTTTTTGTGTGGAAAAAGTGTAAAGGAATCATTAAGTTTGTAACTTAAAAAAACTATCGCGATGAAAACAAATCTAAGTTCTCAGATTAAACTGGATCGGATACCCAAAAGGTATTATGCTCCTGATGGTGAGTTGGAACTTGCGGCTCTTACACGAGACGAGAAAGTTTACACCAAAATCTTCGAAGGCTCTGAGGAAGGGTCGGTGTATGTAGCTCATGACGTAGCGGAATTGATACAGAAATGCAAGGCAGAGCATCGTCATTGTGTGCTCGCTTTGGGTTCGGGTGTCGGTACTCACGCCGTTTATGCCGAATTGGTACGCATGTATCAGGCCGGCGAAGTCAGTTTCTCGAATGTCATAGTATTCAATATCGGGGAATATTATCCTTTGGCAGAAGGAGCTCCCGGGACGATGAGCCTGTTGAAAGAGCTGTTGCTCGACAAGGTGAATATCGATCCCGAGAATATTCATTCGCCCGGTAAGTTGGTATCGAAAGAAGATGTGTACCAGTATTGTAAAAATTACGAAGAAGAAATAGAGGCTTGCGGTGGTATCGATTTAGCTTTGTGCGAGATCGGTGCGGTCGGAAATCTGGCATTTAACGAACCGGGTTCGCAGCTCAACTCTTCCTGCCGTCTGATGCTGCTCGGTAGCGATGCTCGCCACATGGCATCGTCGCAGTTCAATTCGAGCGAGAATGTTCCCCGCAGCGCCGTTACGTTGGGTATATCCAATTTGATGTCGGCTCGTCGTATCGTTTGTGTCGCTTGGGGTGAAAATAAGGCCAACATCGTGAAACGCACGATCGAAGGTGACATTACCGATTTGATACCCTCTTCGTTCCTGCAAACCCACCGTCGGGCGAAAATCGTGCTCGATTTGTCTGCTGCCGAGGCTTTGACGCGTATCAGTCGTCCGTGGCTGGTAACGTCGTGCGAATGGGACGAGAAGCTCATTCGTCGGGCTATCGTTTGGTTATGCAAGGTGACAGGAAAACCCATCTTGAAATTAACCGACAAGGATTACAACGACAATGGATTGAGCGAATTGGTAGCCCTTTTCGGATCGGCCTATAATGTCAATATCCGCATCTTCAATTCGTTACAACACACGATTACCGGTTGGCCCGGAGGGAAACCCAACGCCGACGATACATTCCGTCCGGAGCGTGCCAAACCTTATCCCAAACGAGTGATCGTATTCAGCCCGCACCCCGATGACGATGTGATTTCGATGGGCGGCACACTCAAACGATTGGCCGACCAGAAGCACGATGTACACGTGGCATACGAAACTTCGGGTAATATCGCCGTGGGTGACGAAGATATGATGCGTTACATCATGCTGATCGACAACATTGCCAAGAAATTCAAATTCGATACTCCCGAGCTTTTGAAGAAAAGCAACGAGATACATAAATTCATCGGTAAGAAGAAAGACGGGGAATCCGATACGCCCGATATTCGTTTCATCAAAACGATGATTCGTCAAGGCGAGGCACGTACGGCATGTAACTATATCGGTATTAAACCGCAGAACGTACACTTCCTCAACCTGCCGTTCTATGAGACCGGAACCATTAAAAAAGGCGATCTCTCCGAAGCCGATATACAAATTGTAAAAGATTTGATCGAATCGGTAAAACCCCATCAGATTTTCGTTGCCGGCGATTTGGCCGACCCGCACGGAACTCACAAAGTTTGTCTCGATGCCGTCCTTGCCGCTATCGATGAAATCAAGGACGAAGATTGGATGAAAGATTGCCGCATTTGGATGTACCGTGGCGCATGGGCCGAATGGGAAATCGACCATATCGAAATGGCCGTTCCTCTTAGCCCCGAGGAATTGCGTCAGAAACGTAACTCTATCCTCAAACACCAGTCGCAGATGGAGAGTGCTCCTTTCTTGGGAGATGACGAACGTCTGTTCTGGCAACGTGCCGAAGACCGCAACAAAGCTACGGCCGATCTTTATGCCAGCTTAGGGCTGGCTTCGTACGAGGCCATAGAGGCTTTTGTGGAATATCACCCCATTCGATAGTTTAAGGGTTATCTTAATATATGAAGAAGGAGGAAGCTGTCCGCTTCCTCCTTCTTATTTTATGGGCGTTTTGGTTTCGTTCAATTCCAAGTTTCTATCCGGTACGACTGACAATATGGGTAATCAGTAGGGTTTGTCCTTTAAATCTTCTCCTTGTTGTGTTTTACGGCATTGCTGGATTTCACACTCCTTTTAGAATGGCGGGAGTGTGACACCATTAGTGTGGTTTTTCAAACCTCTTCTTTTATGTTTTGCGGCAAAACTCAGGACACCTTCGATAATAGGAGCGTGGTGTATCTCCCTCTCCCCCTGCCGTGTCCCGTAGTATTGTGGGGCACGGCAATGGAGGAGGTTTAATTAAGCAAGAATCAATCTCTCCCAAAAGTCTGGAATGTGGTTATCGACAAGAATTTTAGCGATAAAAATCGTGGCTGCTCGCACTGACTTACTATTGTGCCGTTGTCAGACTCTGTGGCTTCCGGTTGATTTGCTGTGGTAATGTCGGTTTTCTGCTTTTTCCATTGCAGACAAGCCGTTAAGAGTATTGAAAGTAATAAAACGAGGATAATATGCTTTGTTTGTATCGTGGTCGTTTAATACGAGTGATGTGTTTTCATGTATTTGTACAGAGGTGGTCGAGTAGAAAAAACGTAAGTGGAAGCAAGCGTTATGCTGCTTCCACTTACGGGTCCTAAATAGATTTATTCGTAATCGGCCCAGTTGGTAAGAGCCATATCGCCCGATTTCAAAAATTCGTTGTGGAATGCGAATGCGGCGTTCAGGCGGTGAGGCGTGTGCCCTTTACCCAGTTTAAGGTAATCCCATAACAGTTCTTTGTACATGGGGTGAGCGCAGTTTTCGATAATGGCGTGAGCCCGTTGAATGGGCGATTTCCCTCTCAAATCGGCGACTCCTTGTTCGGTAATGAGTACCTGTACCGAGTGTTCGCTGTGGTCGAGGTGCGATACCATAGGGACGATGGCGCTTATCTTTCCGCCTTTGGCTGTCGAAGGGCAAGTAAATATCGACAGATAAGCGTTGCGTGTGAAGTCGCCCGAGCCGCCTATGCCGTTCATCATCTTGGTTCCTGTGACGTGCGTGGAGTTTACGTTACCGAAGATATCCGCTTCGAGAGCTGTATTCATTGTAATCAGTCCCAGACGGCGTACGACTTCGGGGTTGTTGGTGATTTCTCCCGGACGAAGTATGATTTTGTCGTGGAAGAATCCGATATTTTGGAATACCTCGTTTAACTTGTCGTCGCTCACGGTGAGGGAGCAGCTGCTGGCGAATTTACATTTTCCCTCTTTCATCAAATCGATAACGGCATCCTGTACGACTTCGGTGTACATTTCGAAGGCTGGAATGTCGGGATTCGAACCTAAGCAGGCCAAAACAGCGTTGGCGATGTTTCCTACACCCGACTGCAAAGGTAGGAACTGGGGAGGAATCAAGCCCGATTTTAATTGTTGTGCGAGGAAGTTGCAGACATTGTTTCCTATCTTCATGGTAACCTCATCTACCGGAGCGAATGGTTTCACACCGTCTCGTTTGTCGCTTTCGACGATACCGATGATTTTTTTCGGGTCTACTTTGATAACAGGTACACCGATACGGTCGCTCGGTTTATAGATGGGAATTTCCCGACGATAGGGCGGGTCCAATGGTTGATATATATCGTGCATGCCACGCAGCTCTTTGGGATCATGGTGGTTCAACTCGATAATTATTTTTTCGGCCAGAGAGCAGAAAGTCAGTGTGGCGCCTACACCGGGTCCTAATAAAATTTCGCCGTCGGGAGTCACATCGGTCGCTTCTATGACGGCGACATCTACTTTACCGAGAAATCCGTAACGAAGGGTTTGCGCAAGGTGAGACAAGTGTAAATCGAAATAGGCGATTTCGTTGTTGTTGATCGCTTCGCGGGAGTCTTTGTGTGATTGATAAGGCGTACGGCTTTTGATTGCTTTTGCCCGACTTAAAGCACCGTCGATGTAATCACTGGTCGATGCTCCTGTATAAACTCCGATTTGGAAAGGGCGACCTGCGGCATGCTCTGCTTCTGCTTTTTTTGCAAGAGCGACGGAAACTACTTTGGGAGTTCCTGCTGCGGTAAATCCGCTGAATCCGACATTGTCGTTGTGATGAATGAATTCAGCCGCTTCTTCTGCGGATAAATTTAAATGCCATATCTACGAAAAATTTTGTTGTTTTTGAGAAATTTCAAGGTTAAGGTTTTTATCTGGTTCAATATTTTCGATTTAGAATTTCCGATGCGATAACGGCTTTACGCCAATCTATGTCCTTTACATCGATAGGGTTCTCTCCGGCAGTATCGTAATCGGTGTGCTGTAACGATGTTATAGGCGGCACGGTATGAGTAAAAACCGCTACACCTTCTTTCTCCGGCATTGTGGAGGGGATTATCGGTTCCGGCGTTTTTTCTGCCGGTCTTTCGAGTATTTGTGTCTGTGGCTTTTTCTTTGCTTTTGGGATATAGTCGTCTTCCTGCTCTGCTTCCTCTTTCGCTTTCCGCAGCTCTTTGAATATATCGTCTATGGTTAAAGTCCGAGTTTCGCCCCACGGTTCATCGGTCGTCTCATGGGATTCGGTATCTTGTAGAGGTCGTTCTCCCTGCTGGTTTTTAACCTCTTGTTTCTTTTTTGATCCCAGGGCGTTAATAGCGATAATGACCAAACTGATGATTATGGTGACGATTATCTCTGAAAAATCCATCTCTTTTTTGTAATTTTGTCCTCAAATATAGAGTTTTATTGAGAATCTTCCAAATTTTAGGACT
>ERZ772892.2879-NODE-2879-length-13526-cov-2.951897_pt1 | contig 13526 bp, 8 predicted proteins | sample MGYA00512126_ERZ772892 | MGnify/ENA primary metagenome ERZ772892 (study PRJEB29015, sample SAMEA2737697) | human gut metagenome | biome: human gut; feature: human-associated habitat; material: faeces | place: China | collected 2012 ... | reverse complement strand
CGCTTCATCACATACTTTTTGTAATAAATTTGCAGCTTCAAGTCCTTTTAAATCTTCTTTAGGCATTCTAGCAAATCCAAATGGACATAATATATCCAGATGCTTCAATAAGTCCGGATAAGTATCCATTCCATTAGGAATATCAAAACTATTGGTAGCCAGCATCATAGGTTTCCCTGGTGCAAAAGTATTACAGTAGGCCTTAAACTCTTTAAAGAAGGTTACAATATCCTCCTTCCTCTTCTTTCTCATCAACGGACTCTTTTCCCAATTATCTAGCCCTCCTCCACTCTCTTCCGAAATATAAAACCCATAAAAGGACTCGTGATGTCCATACTTTTCCCAAAGCTCTTTAGCCACTCGTTTATGCCATTCTAGAGATTCAGTAGTAAAATCAAACCAAGCAAACATGCCAATTCCTAGAAATACATTCATATTTCTCCTATCTGCCTCTGTCAATATAGCCTCAATAGGATCATCAGCCTTGATATCCATCCGTCCCGGATACAGATTTGAAGGATAAAAGGCTTTACCAGTATAATTTGTGACATTTACAGAATGTTTGCCTGCATATTCTTCATTGCGAAAAACCTCCTGAATAACGATAATATTCATATTCAACTTATCCATGGCTCTCACCATCTCGCCCCAATGGCTATCCGTCATTTCCTGAAGTTTTTTGTTCCAATATTTTCCCTCAGTCTCACTCCAGTGATAGATGCCAGTCCAAGCACCAGAAAGTCTCTGAGTAGAACGAATATCGGACTTACAAATTTCAATATCCTTAACTTTCCTATATAGCTTATTTTGACTTTTAACCTTAAAGATTACTCGATTTTGGCCTATCCTCTTTTCTGTATCTACAATAGAACAAACAGTCTTTGACTGACCGGGCAAAAGTTTGAAAGTAGAACGACATATCAGATGTTCATCATCTTCTTTATTCCAATACAATGAAACAATATACATTTGCTCTTGACTGCTCTTATTTACAACTCCTCCACGAATATCAAGATCAACTTGATTCGTTACAATAGCAGGAGGTATCAATGTCAGATGAATCTCATTATCTGCATATAAAGAAATAGGTATAAGCCAGAAAAAGAGCAAAAAACATATAGTTACGAAAATACACATTGCATTCTTATTATATAATAAACAAGGTTAGAATTTTATTTTTTCAATATACGACTCAATTTTCTTATCAATTTAAAGTTATAATCCCTATAACCAACATTCCATGGAGCAATTTCTTCCGTTTCTTCATACTTATTAAGTATCTCTGTTGCCTTTTTCTTTTCATTATTATAAACCAATATACACCACTGAGCTATTTCATTATGTACATGTTTAACTTTCCATTCATTCACAAGACTATCTGCCATGTCAACTTTTCCTAAGTTACGCAATGCCAGCACAACCAAAAGGTTATTTGAGTCAAAATAAGCTTCAGACATATTGCTACTTGCAATTTGAGAGAACAATTTATCTGCTTGCATACTTTGCCCTTGTTCTACATACGCAATAGCTGCCATATAGTCTTCCAAGCGAGTATCTATCAACTCCTCATCAGGCTTTCCTACCCCCAAGTTCTCCGGCCATTCTTGTGTTTTCTCTATCATTGTTAACATTTTGGCATACCTACCATCTTCCCATTCTTTCATAGCTTGATACAGACAAGCCCTGCGATAAATATCACGTCCAATATACGATCCCTCATAAGGAAGTACCTGTAACTTCTTCAGACAATTGAGACTAGCCATATACTGTCCACTCTCACAAAGAGCCATTGCATATTTTAATCCAATATAATAGTTATCTGGATATCTCTTATAAGCATTCCTTCCCACTTTTACAGCCTCTGCCCATTGCTCATGATCAACATAATAATTTAATAAATAGTACTGTGTTCTCCATGATTGATCAAGTTTTTGAGCCATGAGCAAATCGGGCAAACCAGACTTATCCTTTCGCAACTCAGCACGACTTAAATAAAAAGCAGCATAATCAGGAACATCTTTGCAACTATTCAATAAATTTAAAGCACAACATGTATTGCCAACACTCCATTGAATCAGCCCACGATAATAACTTATTTTCCAATTATCAGACAAACCTGCTGCCCATTCCAAAACTTTCAATGTATGGGCACGAAAAGGAAACACCATTTTAGGAGACTTCTTATTAGCCTCATCCAAAAATACCATTGCCCCCTTTTCATCCCCTTTCAAATGATATATATAGGCCTTCTGATACAAAGCTATTGGATAAGTATCTACAAATGATAGAAGTGTAATAGCTTCATCCAGACAGCCAATAGACTCATACCATACAGCCATTTCCATATAAGTCTCGAAAGAGAGCTCATTACAAATAAGAGAACTGAATTCTTCAGCAGTCGAGGCTTCCAATAAATACTCTTCAAATCGAACCCAATGTAGCAATGGCAACTGTTCTGTCATTTTTTCTATTTCACTCAACGCTTTTTCCGCATGATTACTTTTTCTGTAAAGGACAATCAGCAACTGCTTCGCATATAAGTTCATTTGATTATACTCCAAACTTTTTAATGCATATTGCTCAGCTTTTTCCCAATTTTCCTCTCTCATATAAAGTTCACCCAACTGCTCATAAGCAGCCGTACGAAAACCTGGAGAAAATGTTGCCACGGAAAAGCCATCTTTGGCATCTGCCAGATTTCCCATAGCACGACTACATAATCCATACAAATAGTTGGCCTCTCCATGATAAGTATCTAAACTCAACACTCGTTTTACCAATTCACAAGCATCAAGATACATCCCTTTCTTATAATACAATGAAGATAAGCTTACCAATGCCGGAATAAAATATACATCTTTCTCTAGAGCTGCTTTCAAATATTTTTCCGCATTTCCATACATTTTCTGATTTAGCCAGTCTTTACCCTGCATATAAAGCCCATATGTAGAATTCCAGTCAAAATCAGCTGGTAGTTCTTTCGGACGGTTCAGTTCATAATCATTTTTTATCTCTGAATAAACCAATTCCTTATTCCCTATTATAATTCTGAGCTTTCCTTCCGGAATATCAAAAGGCAAAGGTATATTAAAATACTCAGGAGTTAATATTTTAGCTTTTATAGGCATCTTCATCAATAATTGCCTGTCATTGTAAATTTCCATATCGGTACAAATATCTTTCAGAGCAGATAAATGAACTTCAATATTTTTTTCAGAGTGCTCTACATATATAGCGCCTAGCGGACTTGCTTGAGAAAGACCACCGATCTCGGCTATAGGAAACCAATATTCAGTCCATTGGTCTGTCATCTGTGCAGCAAACTCATTATGATTAAATGGTGTAAAACCGCTGGTCACACTTGGCTGATTATACATTCTACCAGATTGTAGTTCCGCATATTGCCCACTATCATCAGTCAATAGTTCTTCCCAGATGGCCCCTTCACGTGAAAAACTCCAAAGATAAAATTTCATCCCCAATTTCTCATCATAATTGGAGTAATGAGCTGAACCATGTTTTTCATTATGCCAATAAATCCCAAAATAATCATTATAATCACCTATTATATGTAAAGATTTAGAAGCACCAAAATTATTATTATCATACCACGAGACATCTCGCCCCTCCTCATCAATCGGATAAGGATGCAAATCTCCCGAATGTCCTATACTATAAGTACCTGGATAATAAAATCTTGTTCCAGTTTTAGTAGCATAACCAGCATTCATCCATTGGTAATAAGGTTGATCAATAGAAGACTGATTAAACCAAGTTGTGTGCGTTGTGAAATAAGCCTTGTCCTTAGGTAAATTAATTTCGACATTCCAGACTGTACGCGTAATCCACTCATAAGAAAATATATGACAACTAACACTACCATCCACATTCTTTTTTGTAAGATAATCTATAGGAGTACTACATGTAGGAGCATGACCAATAATACCAAAATTAAATTCTATACCTCCCGATGTCCAGGGTCCTCTCATTGCCACATCACGAAATTTCACGACTCCATTAGTGTAAACAAATTCTTTATTATTAACTTTGTCTATGGCTCCCCAAATTTTCCCTCCGATTTCTGGAGTTACAGTTAGTTTCACATAATCATTTTCCAAAACAACCATTTTCCACTGCTTCTCCTGCGCTTGCATAGAAAAACCATCAAAGCGGAAATAAGGATAATAAGAATTATTAGGTGTCGCAACTGGAGATGGGTCTGAAAAAGGATAAGTCTTTGCATCACAAGTCCTTTCATAAATTTGTGCATCACTTTGTGCACAAAGACTACCATTAAAACAACACGCAAGAAACATAACAGATAAAAAAGTATTTCTATACATAGCGATCAGTTTTTAAGATATAACTATTTTTTCATACAAGGAAATAAGATATTGGGTTTATGAAAATCTGGTTTAGGCTCATTTATACTCACAGATGAATACCAAATAACCGTATTAGGCGTTGTAAAATCTGCTCTGAAAACTCCCATATAAAACTCTTCTAAATCAATTCCCAATTCCAAAAGTTCTGAAACAGACAGTCTGCCTGCAACGATATACCCTTTTTCATCTTTTATGGAACATATTTCCAGACTCTTAAAATTCCATTCATAATCAAATTTTCTATAATAGCTAGCTGAATAATCCATAACATGCCCGCTAGGATCTATCTCCATACAATAATATTGTCCCATATCTTTTGAAGCCGAAAAAAAGATTTCCACACGATCCTCAGCTTCAACATCAGACTCTTGAACAAACTCACGACACATGATTGGAGTGGCATCTGCTACATTAAAACTAAAATAAAAATATTGTGAAGAAAAGAAACACCTAAATACCGTCTCATCCTCCAAATAATCCCAAGGAGCGAAAAATGGTTTTATAGCCTTAATGGTATACCATCCCTCCCAATTGATCAGAGTCTCTAGCGGAGGGTCTTCTTTCTTCGCGTCTATGGAATAAGGAATAATGGAGAAGTACAACTATACAGGATCTGAACAAATAAAATTATTCCTAAAAATACAGAAAACTTTCTCATAGTTCTTTTTATGCTTCTTATTTATTGTAGAATTACAAGTAGCATACATTGCTACTCGTAATTCTATTCATTTATCTTATTCCGGTAAACGATAATTCTTCAGACCATCACCATACTCTTGTACAAAATTGACATTCTTATAGGTTTCATAGTATATAGCATCGACATAAACTGCATATGCAATAATATTACGAATACCATAATGTGCATATGTGTTGATATCCGAAAGAAATACATTTTTATTCCAAGGTAATTGTACCGCTGGCTTTTTCCAGTCACTAAATAAAGACACATCCATCCAATATTCCAAAACTTGTGCCGTTTCTTTAGGGAAGACTTTTAAATTAGCCTCTAATGCATCAATATATTCACCATGAGTAATTGTCATTCCATCCCGAATAGCATCACGTTCTCTCAAAGGCTTATCCCAACGACGATTAAAAGGAGCAAATTCCAAAAAAATATCATTCTCTGGTTTTACAATTTCCGGTGCAGGAATAGTACCTTGATAAGCAAGATGTGCCAACTTTGCTTGTGGATTAACTTCTTTCAAAGCCCTTATTATCTGATTCTCTATCAACAAAGCTTGATCACTATCATTGTATTTATCACATAATTTGCAATGGCATCTCTTTCCGCCATCATCTAACCAGTAATAATATTTATTATTACTAGAAGTACATTTTTGGGCGGCAACTTTTGCATTAGCCGCTATTATACTCAAAGCCTCTTCCGATGAAGGACAACAATTAAAATCTGCTGTACGTTGACCGTTCTCATCCATACGGAAATATGCTGGATGCTCCTTGAACAAGTCTCTTGGCAACAAAGTCGCCATCATATGTTCTTGGTATTCAATATCAATAGACTTTTCACGACATTTTGAGACGAACTCCTGGTATTCAGCAGAATATATGTCAGCACCAAAAACACTAAGAGTAGTAATACCTGCATTTTCTGAAAGTTTTAACCAATCCAGAACTTCTGGTTTCTTGACGTCATCCCATGAAAGAATAATCCCTCTTGTTTGAAAAAACACATCGCCTTGAGACTCAGAAGAAGCCTCCCCTTCTTTATCTACATTTGTTTCAGTCTTTGATGAACATGATACTTGACCTAATGCCATAATACCCATCACGAATACTACACTCATTTTAAATATAAAATTCTTTCTCATAATTATCTATTTCAAAATAAAGTCATTTTTATCTTATAATCTAATATTCAATCTCTGTTAATTCCATCCTGGATTCTGAACTAAGTTACGATTTTTATCTATTTCAGACTGAGGAATAGGAAATAAATAATGTTTAGCCTTATCAAATACACGGTTTTGAAATACTGGATAACTATATGTTCCATCTGCATTTACCGTTATCTTATGCACCTTTTTATTATCAACTATTTCTGCAATTTTCCAACGTCTAACATCCCAAAATCTGTGATTTTCAAATGCCAGTTCCACACGCCTTTCTTGTCTGATCTTATTCCTCATCTCATCTTTAGTCAGATTTGCCGGTAAATCAAGTAATTGAGCACGTCTACGAATCTTATTAACTGCATTATAGACTTCTGCTGTTGGGCCTTCTGCTTCATTCAGTGCTTCCGCATAATTAAGATAAAGCTCTGCCAATCGAATAATTGCAAATCTTCGATACGAATTCCCCGATCCAGTCGTCAAATTATGTTGCTCCCATAAATACTTTCTTGTAAAATAATTAACTCGTGGTACACCACCTATATTAATATTATCTAGTCCAGTTGGAGATACATCAACCGCTCTTCCCTGCCATTGAGCCCCATGATAGAGGATACTTACATAAAAACGTGGATCTCTACCTTCAAATGGATGTACTGGATCATATCCAGATTTCAGATTAATAATCTGGTTATCATTCTCATCATAACCTAATACTGGGATCTCGCCTGTTGCAGCCATCTCATAAGAATCTACCATTTCCTGCAAAGGGCCATCTACATACCATCCTCCATATCCTAAAGGAAAACCATACCAATTCCACCAAACACATTCACTTCCACCAGAGTTTTTGCACCAAATGACTTCCGGATTAACCGTTGCAGAAAAAATATCAGCGTAATTATCAGCCAAACGATAACCATTTTGTTCAGCATAATCAATAGCAGCTTTTGCAGTACTTGCAGCCGTTTGCCATTTTGTAATGTCATTTTCTGGATTCCAATACTGACTTGCATAATATAATGTCAGCCTTGAAGCCAAAGCTTTTGCTATCGTTTGAGTAAAACGTCCCAATTGGCTTTCATCATGATTCGCCGGTAACATACTAGCAGCCGTTTCAAGATCTTGAAGAATAAAATCCACTATTTCACTAGCAGAAGCTCGTGTCAAAGTCGTACCAGTAGTTTCTCCTAAATCAATAGGTTTATCAACTATAGGTACACCACCCCACATGGTAAACAGCTGAAAATAGTAAAATGCCCTCAGGCCATAAGCTTCTCCTAACAAACGTTGCTTTCTGTTACTTGTACCGCCGGTAGAAACTTCATCAGGAATCAAATCATAATTACTCATAAAAACATTAGCACGTCTGATACAAGCATAAAAATCAGTCCAAGAACGTTGCATAGGAAATTGAGCCGCATTCCAGTTCCCATTGTTAAAATCATAGGGGGTTTGCGTAACGCCAGCAGTCTGTTGATATCCGATTTCATCTGTACCGCCTCCTAACTTATAGCGTCCTCCCAAATCTTCTGTACAAGTTTGGAAGTCCGGTAAAAATGTATAAGTATTCTTCAGCAGTTTGTATTTTCTGAAAAACTTCCTCCTCAGTAATACGGTCACTAGGATCTCTATCAAGAAAATCATCACATGAAGCAAATGAAATTAAAATAGAAAATCCGCACATGCTTTTTATAATAAAATTAATAAGTTTCATAATTATACTTTATTTTAATTATAATAATTAGTAATTATAACTCTACGTGTATTCCGATATTAAATACACGCTGTAAAGGATATGCCAATGCAGCACCACCTGCAGACTCCGGATCGCGATCCTTCAACCACATCTTATCCCAAACCGCCAAATTTTGTCCATTCAAATAGATACGTGCTGTAGAAATCCGCAATGAACTCAAAAACTTTTTAGGCAATGTATATCCAATTTCTACATTTCTTAATTTTATATAATCAGTATTTTGTACAAAATGATCTGTTACAACAGTATTATTCGTTGTTGAATGTGCAGCAGGTATACGTGCATTCTTATTTTCAGCAGTCCATCTCTCCAAATTGATTTTGCTACTTGGATATGTATATAAATAAGCAGTTCCACCTGTCGATGCATTCATCAGCATACTAAAATCAAAATTCTTATAGGTCACTCCTAATGATAGTCCACTCATACTACGAGGCACATTATTCACTTTAATAGGTACTCTATCAAACGCATCAATAACTCCATCTTTATTTGTGTCTACATACTTAATATCTCCAGGAACTACTGTACCAAAACTTTGTGTTGGACTATTTCTGATATCCTCTTCATCTTGAAAAAGTCCCGCCGATTTATATCCAAGTACATAACCAATTTCATAACCTCTCAGATCTTGATAATCAAAAGCTGGTATCGGTTCATCATTCTCAAGAACTTTATTACGCGCATAAGTCATTTGCAAATTAGCGAAAATTGACAAATCTTTATTTATACGCTTATTAAAACGAAGCTCTGCCTCAATACCTTTATTCTCTACTTTACCAGAATTCCTAGGAGCAACATTAGTTATACCAACATAATCAGGAACATCTCCAGGAGTAGTCAAAATATTATTTCTTTTTTCCCAGAAGTAATCAAAAGTAAACTGCACAGCATTATCCTTAAATAAGGACAAATCAAAGCCTACGTTACCTTTCGCTGATTTCTCCCAAGTAACAAATTTATTACCAACTCTACTCTCATTATATCCAGCTACTGATTGTGGAGACACTCCAAATTGATAGGTTCCCATAGCAGTTCCACCAGGAGTAAATTCCGTAATATACAGCCAACGTTGTCCACCAATTTTATCATTACCCACAGTTCCATAAGATCCTCTTAATTTAATTAGTTGGATCCATGATGGTAAAGATATAAATTTTTCATCACTCAACACCCATCCTGCAGAAAATGAAGGAAAAAAACCATAACGCTTTTTAGGAGGGAAATTTTCTGAACCGTTATAACCAATATTGGCTTCTAAATAATAACGAGTATCAAAATTGTAAGCAATACGGCTACTGATTCCTTGATAAGCATATGGGAGTTCGGCATTTTGCGAACGTAAGGTTCTATTTCCTAAAAGTTGTGCGCTAATTTGATGTTTCTCCGCAAAAGTTCTATCATAATTAAGACGTACATCCAGATAAGTATAACGCTCCACCCAACGGCTGTCAGTAGTCGATAAGCGAGATTTTACACTATGTGGTTGATAAATAGCTTCACCAGTAGCATCCTTGCCTTTATACCAAAATGAATCAAATGATTGTAATCTTGTCGTATGCTGATAGTTATTGCTTTCAAAGCTAAAATAAACCTGAGCACTCAATCCTTTGGTTATAAAATCTAATTTATGTTTTGCCGACAATGTTCCTGACATCACATTTGTATGCCTGGTGTAATAACCACTCTGAGTAACAATGCCATAAGGGTTCTGCTGAAAAGGAATTTCAAGGGCGCTACCAGCTCCCAATGTTCCATCCGGATTAAATACCGGTTGAGAAGACGGAGAACGCGTTGTAATAACACTAAACACATTAGAAAAATCACTACCAGGTCCAACACGAGTTTCCAGTCGTCCGGCCAAATCAATACGTATATTCAGCATTGAAGTTGCGTCCAAATCAACATTGGAACGAAAATTATATCTATCAAACTTACTTTTTACACCATAATTCTTTTCAAAAATATCCTGATGTTTCAAAAGAGTCCCTTGATTTACATAGCTTCCGGAAATAAAATATCGCAGTTTTCCCAATGCACTTCCTGATATATTGATATTATATTGGCTCTGCATAGAGTTCTTCTTCAAAATTTCATCAAACCAGTTAACGTTAGGATATAAGTAAGGATCTGAACCATTTTTAATAATATCCAATACTTCCGGCGTATAGCGTTCAGTCTGTCCATCATTCATATCCATATCTCTATAATAAAGAGCTTGCTCATAAGAACTCATTGTTTCGGGCAGACGAATAGGTTGCTGAACCGCTTGTTGAACAGTAAAAGAAATAAGCGGTTTTTCACGATCAACTCCTCGTTTAGTAGTCACAACAATAACTCCATTAGCACCTTGTATACCATAAAGAGAGGATGAAGACGCATCCTTCAAAATTGTTACAGACTCAATTTCATTAGCATCTAACTGATTAAAATCTGTTTGAGAACGAGGTAAACCATCTATAACAACTAGCGGGTTTGATGTCCCATATGTACCGACACCACGGATAAATAGAGAAGACGCATCTTCGCCTGGCTGTCCAGAAGTCTGTACAGTAATCAATCCTGGCAATTTACCCGCCAAAGCATTACTAAGATTTGCAACAGGACTCTGTTTTAATTCTTTCGTTTGAATTGTAGATATAGCCCCTGTCACTGAGCGCCGAGTCTGTCTATTATTCATACCTACAACCACTACTTCATCTAGAAATTGCGAGGATTCTTCTAATATAATATCGAAAGAAGTTTGCTGTCCTATCTTTATTTTTTTCTCATCAAAACCAATAAATGAAATACTTATTTCTGCATTTTTCGAAACTGATAATGTGAACTTACCATCAATATCTGTAATAGTACCATTACCCTTTTTATTCAGTTCTACAATGTTGGCACCAATAATTGGTTCCCCTTTGTTATCCTTTACTACTCCAGTTATTTTAATACTTTCTTGCAGAGAGAAATATATACCTTCCGTTTCATTCGCATATGTTTCCCAAACAGAATACGCAAAAGCCTTTTCACCTATTATCCCCAATAATAGGAATATACACAAGGAGATATACTTCCTTGAAAAACAATGTCTAACGATTGTGTTTTTTTTCATGGTCTTATAGAAATTAAGTTATACAAATTATATATTACTCTTTAATTGTTCTAAAATCTGCCAGCATTGATATAGCCCTCGTGGAACATGAAAACATCCCTTCCATTTGCCACCTTTCAAAGGCAATAGAACTTCACCTCTACGATTCAAATACCCAAACCACTCTGGATATTCAGTATCTTTGAAATGACTCCATGTATAGTCATGCACTCGCTCAAACCACTCCAAACAATTTTTATCACCCGTCAATTGATATCCCTTTAGCATTGATATCAATGTTTCAATATGAACCCACCATAATTTCTGATCCCATTCCAGTTGCTGTGGAGGACATTTATCACGATCCATGAAATAGACAATCCCACCATACTCCTTATCCCAACCATATTCAGCCATTGTTAAAGTAATATCTTTAGCTTTCTCTATTAATTCTGGACGATTCAATCGTTTACCTAAATCCATTATAAACCACATCGCTTCAATAGCATGTCCTGGAGTCACTTGCCGTCCTTCAAATGAATCAGAAAGTTCCCCACTAGCAAGTACATTTTCTACAATAATACCTCCCAACTCCGGGCGGTAAAAGACCTCCATTACTTCATGAATACAAGTATCAATTGTACTCATTAGAAATTTGTCATCCAGAAGATGCTCTATTTCTAAAGACAGATTACAAAGGATCATAGGCAAGGCAAATCCTTTTAAATTGCGGGTTCCTGGATAAAGTTTATTCCATTTACCTTTAGGATTATCCACCTTTGATAATACAATATCAAAAGTTCTTTTGGCAATATCTGCATACTCTTGATTACCTGTAGCTAAGCTAAGTTGCCCGAAGGCCATCGTAGCAAATGTATAAGAGAAGATATTATAGGGTTCCACCAAAGGAGCCCCCTTCCGGTCCAAAGAAAAATACCAGTTATAATTGCCATCATGACCATGCTTTTTCAAGAATTCACCACCTTGAACTGCACAATCCAGCCACTCTTTCTGCTTTTCCACTTTATTATAAAGCATGGAAAATAACCAAACTTCACGGCCTTGAAGCCAGACAAATTTATCCGTATCGAATACTTCACCTCTACGATTCAAACAAGTGTAATAACCACCCTGCTCAAAGTCTTGCGAGCGATGCAACCAGAAAGGAAGTACATTTTCAAAAAGTTCATTTTTGTACTGCGCTGCTAACTGTTTAAAGTCCATAATTCATATTTTTATAAGGTCGATTATTTTTTCATCCAATAGCGTTCTATTTCTTCCAAAGACTTACCGGTAGTCTCAGGAATCAATTTCCAGACAATCAGAAGATAAGGTATACACATCACAGCAAACAACAAGAATGTCCCAGCGGGGGTAAGATTCTGAAGCATCCATGGTGTCAGTTGTCCTACAAGATAAGTACCTACCCATAAGGAACATCCGGCTAGAGACATTGCCATCCCACGAATACGGATAGGATACATTTCCGAAAGCAGTACAAAAATGACTGCACAAATAGAAATAGCACAACAAAAAACATAAAACAAAAAGAAAAACAACAAGAAGTTATTTGGCAAATTGTTGCAGCAAAACTAAAATAAAATCCAATTAATAATAATGAAAGTATCATACCAGACACACCATAATACACAAGTTTCTTTCGTCCAACTTTATCTATAATGAAAACTGCAATAACTGTGGTCACAGCATTAACTACACCTACCAGCACTTGACTAAACAGAGCATCTCCACCTGACAGACCTGCTTCTTCAAAAATGGTAGGTCCATAATAAAGTACCGCATTTACTCCCATAAACTGTCCAAGGATAGCAATGGCCGCCCCTATTAATACTGCTTTGAGAATTCCTGGTTGCAACAAAAAACTCCAATCGGATTTAACTTCTGACCGAATGACGGATTTTATTTCTTGCAATTGCTCTGTAGTATCTTGTGGAACAAGATATATTTTCTGAAGAATACTCTTTGCTAAACCATCACGTCCTTTCAATATCAACCAACGTGGACTTTCTGGAATAAAGAAGAGTATAAAGAAAAAGAGTAATGATGGAATACAAGAAAAGCCCAACATGCCTCTCCATACCTCTGAAACAAAAATCAGGTTCAGCCAATCAACACTTAGCACAAGTCCACTCTGAGACAAATGGAGTAATTGTAAATTTGTCAAATATGCACCTAAAAAACCTATAGTAATAGCTAATTGATACAAAGCAACCAACCGTCCCCGATACTGAGCTATTGAAACTTCCGATATGTACAAAGGAGATACAACAGAAACAATTCCAATACCTATACCTCCCAACATACGTGCAAACACCAGTTGTTCCAAAGAGTCACTAAATGCACAGCCAATACCTGATACTGAAAAAAAGACCCGAATAGCGGATTTTCCAAGTTGCGGAACTCGATGAGGAACGATTTGCATAATA
>ERZ772892.2878-NODE-2878-length-13535-cov-5.672997_pt1 | contig 13535 bp, 15 predicted proteins | sample MGYA00512126_ERZ772892 | MGnify/ENA primary metagenome ERZ772892 (study PRJEB29015, sample SAMEA2737697) | human gut metagenome | biome: human gut; feature: human-associated habitat; material: faeces | place: China | collected 2012 ... | reverse complement strand
CAACAATCAACACTCCCAGAATTTCCGGATAATCATTGTTTTCTGTTTTTTGCGTATAGTTTTCCCCTTCCTTCACATTCTGCATATTTTTTCCCGAATCTTTTAATGTAACGGCAACCTTAACATTACCCACCCCCGTTACGGAGGAAAGCAGTTCCTCAAGCTGTTTTTCCATAGATGTTCCATAATCTGTTGTCGTTTTGTCAGCTGCAGAGTTTTGTATATTATATTCATAACTTTTTGTTTTGACAGTATTTTTAGCAGGAAGTTTAATTACTACAAGCAGAATACCTGCCAAAATCAAAAGAATCAGTTTGTCTTTTTTCATTGTTTTAAATTTGTCAAGCCACTTCATTAATCTTCCCCTTCCTTTGAATCAACAGGTTATATTTATATGTATATTGTTCCTATCAATTTTATATACGTTTGAAATATATTTTTTTAATTCGGTTACCGCTACGGAATAACTGTTGCTGACATCAAATCCTTTTGCTGCAATATCAAGTGAGGTTATTCTTCCATAATCGGAATCAGTCCTGTCAAACTCAATTTGGGCTTCCGTCTTTTCAAGGGTTATGCCGTAATCAAGAAACTTATGGCTTAAGCTGTTTTTCAAGGTTTCATTAAACTCATTTAATATAAGTTCTTTTCCATAACTTCCGGCAACGGATATTTTATCAGCCATTTCCCTTGACATATAGTCGGATTCGTTGGTTTTTAGAAGTGTCTCAAATTGGTTGTCAGAGGAAAACATATTAATGACAGGCTTCATGACCAGAATTATCATAATCAGCCCGGTAAACATATTTATGTATTTCTTATAGCGTTCGTCATTTACAAGGTTAAGAATAAAAGAAGCAAATACATAAAAACAGGCAATTTTTTTAATTATATCCAATAAATAATCCATTTTTTATCCCACATTCAGATTGGTTGATGCACATATAATTGCGATTGTCAGTATGAAAAAAACGGTTGCATACAATAAAGTCTTTAACATAAGGCAGAAACTTATATGAATTGTGTTAATGCTGTTGACTATCCTTTTATCGGATACAGGTTCAAGAATAGCCGATACTCCTTTATAGCTGATTGCAATTACCGAGGTTTTGACAACAGGTATAAAACATATTACAAGAATGGCAATCATAGCCGAAATTCCTATACCGTTTTTTATAAGGGTTCCGGAGGCAAACACAACGGAAGAAACGCTGTTTAACGTATTTCCGATTCCCGGAATGGACTGCATGACCTTCCACATCGTTCCAACTTTCATAGAGTCAACTATTGGGTTTATAAGGCTTCTTATTACATTAATTCCTATTACAAAAGTCATAAGTGATTTTAGTGTCCACTCAATAATTGTTTTTATTAATTCTCCCGCTTTGGTAAAAAGCGTACCGTTAGCCATGTTGTTAATTAATCCTGTAATCATATATGTATAAATCATCGGAATTATAAAATTAATAAGCACCTTTTCAATCAATGTTATTACCATTATTACAACCTGATAAAAAGCCGTTGCCGTACTTTCTCCCGTTGAAAAACCAATCGACAGAATATACACCGGTGTTACCGCTTCCATAAAAGACGAAAGTCTGTCCATAGTATTTTTAACGATTTCCGCAACAATGGTATATCCCGACAACATACATACAATAAGTGCCAGATAAGTTATGTAAAAGCCTGTCTCCGATATTTTCCCTGACAATACAGTAAAGGCTATATTGGAAAATAAGGCTGCCGTAAGTCCGACAACAATCAATTTGATTATGATTGCCTTTTCATTGGCAAGCTCTGAAAATATTGCAGATGAAAACATATCAAGCAATCCTGAAAATCCTGTGTCAAAATCACCTTTTATAATCTCCCTCACACAGTCCTCAAAATCAAAGGAGTTGTCCTCTTTTAACACATAATTTATATCGCTGAAATCATACATGGAAAGTGGATCGGATTCTTCTTCTGCAAAGGTTCTTACAGGAACAAGCATTATCAGTAAAAAAGAAATTAAAATTATTTTCATATTACAGCCCGCCTATTGTCTCAAGAAGTGTGATCACTACAGGAAGTGAAATAACAAGCATTGAAATTCTTGCAAATATTTCTATCTGTGATGCCACAGCGGAATACCCGCTGTCTTTACATATGCCGGAGGCAAACTCCGAAACATAGGTAATTCCTGCCATTTTCAGCAATAGTCCCACATAACTGCCATTGGAATCAAGGAATTTATTAAAGGTATTAAATGCATTTATGATGTATTGTATTTTGGAGCTTACAAGTACAAAAATCAGAAAAGATGTAGCTATTGATATGTACATAGAAAAATCACTTTTCCATTGTTTAAGTAAAATTGCAAGAATCACTCCCGTAATTCCTATAAGTGTAATTTTTAATATTTCCATACTCTTATTTATAATGAAAACATATCCTTTATTGAACTGAATAACTGACTTATATAGGGAATAATCCAGTACAGAACAAGTAAAAGTCCCGCAAGACTTGTAAGGAATGCGTGTTCTTCCCTTCCGCTGTGTTTCAATATCTGGCTGATTACCGAGACAAGTATTCCTACTGCCGCAATCTTAAAGATTAATTCAACTTCCATTTCATATCCCCTATATTATTATTATCGATAAAATAATACCTGCACCCACTGCCAGACATCTGTACATTCTGCACTTTTGTGGCAGAATATTTTCAGTATTATCTATTTCATTCTGCAAACGTGATAAAAATAAATCTATTTGTGAAAGTTCTCCTGATTTATCAGCAAGACCCAGAACATCTTTAAAATTAAGGATGTCCGCTTTTATATTTTTTGAAAGGTGCATATTTAAAAAGCCATCATTCCACTTCTGTTCCCAGTTTTCATAAAAATTACCTTCTGTATCGGAAGCAATATTTTCTAAAATATTGTCTATATTCATACCGCATCTCGTTGAGATGTTGGCAAGGGCTTCGTTAATCGTACAAGAACCATAGGCTATTTCACCTTTCAGTAAAAACATCATTTTTTTAATTTCAAGTAATTCGTTATACCCTGCTTTTAAATCAAGTGACATCCTGTAACCGTATAAAGTTGTGGATATCATTATAATGATAATTCCTGCTATTTTAAGCATCTATTTGTTCACCCCTTTCGTTATATATTCCCTCAAGTGTTCCCGGTCCATTTTTCTTTGACAGTATTATAATCCGTTTAAAAAATCCGATGTTCTTCTGCATATACTCTTCTAAATTATCGGCATGGATGCTGGCAAGAATTTTACACCCGCAGGTAATTGCTTTATTTAATACATTAATGTCTTTGTCACTTCCTATTTCATCAACAGCTATTATTTCAGGAGACATGCTTCTAAGTGCCATAATTACTCCTTCTGTTTTGTTATTAATCATAACATCTGTCCGCATTCCAACGTCATTTTCAGGAATTCCTAAATCCGTTGCTGAAATCTCGTTTCTTTCGTCTATAACCGATATATTAAAACCTCTGTTACCATAACCATCCGATAAAAGACGGATAATATCCCTTAAAAGTGTGGTTTTCCCACATCCCGGAGGCGAAACTATTATAGTATTGCAGATGCTGTTATTGTCAGTAATATATTTTATGTATTGTTCACCGCAGCCCTTTATCTCATTGGCTACCCTGATATTTAAGGATGAAATGTTTTTTAAAGTTGTAACATGTCCGTTTTCAATTACCGCTTTACCGCATATTCCTACACGATTTCCGCCTTTAACGGTAATAAACCCGCGTTTTATATCATCCTCGTATGCGTAGAGTGAATAATTACATATCTTGTCCATAATTTCTTTTATTGTAGCCTTGGTTACAATAATTTTATCAATAAAACAACAGGAACACCTGAATTTTACTTCCAAAGGTCTGTTAATCCTTAGTCTGATTTCGGTTATTTTATCTTTGTCACTGTGGGTTTCTATGACATTTTTTATATCTTTGGGTAAATAATTTATTACGTTGTCAATCCGTTTCATGGCCTGCCTCCGTTTCTCTTTATTCATTATTATGTAAAGTTAAATAAAAGTATGAATTTATATTTCTTGACGGGATATTATAAAAGAATTAAAATAAACAGGAATATCTAGGAGGATAAGAAGTTTATGAAATTTATTTTTGACATCATCAAAGGAATTTTTATTGGTATAGCCAATATTATTCCCGGAGTAAGCGGAGGAACCATGGCTGTTTCAATGGGCGTTTATGATAAATTAATCAATTCCATTAACAGTATCATTAAAGATTTTAAGAAATCTTTTCTCACTCTTCTCCCACTTGTTATAGGCATGATTGGCGGAATCGGAATTTTCTCATATATAATTCCATACAGCCTGTCACATTACGCTTTCCAGACATGTATGTGTTTTACCGGACTTATAGTCGGGGGAATACCACAGATAATAGGCAATGCTTCCGATGCACTTAAAAAAGAAGAAAGAAAAATGAGATTTACCCATGTCATAGCTTTTATCGTACTTGCAGCACTTGCGGTTATAATGGCAGTTGCGAACGGAAACAATTCCGGACCTTCCGTTATTACTGTTGATTTTAAAAATATTGTTATTCTTGTGGCAATAGGTATTGTTGCTGCCGCTACAATGATTGTTCCCGGCGTAAGCGGTTCGCTGGTCCTTATGATACTTGGTTATTATTCGGGAATTATCGGTACAATAAGAGATTTTATTTCATCCCTTAAGAATCTTAACTGGAGCGGTTTAGGACATTGCATTGCGGTTCTTGTACCTTTTGCAATCGGATGTATAGTGGGAATCCTTCTTATTTCCAAACTGATTTCATGGTTGTTTAAAAAGTTTGAATCAGTTACATATTGTGCAATTCTCGGACTTATAGCAGCCTCTCCTTTTGCTATATTCTATAAGATGGAAAAATGTACTTTTTCAGCTGTAAATATCATTGTAGGCATTATTTTATTTGCCGTGGCATGTGCGTTTACATATCTTTTCTCAAAGAAAACCAAATCCGCAAATTAATTTTGGCATAAATTAAGCCTGTACTTTAACCGGTACAGGCTTTTAATTTACTATTCTACTGATTTAAGGGATTCCACCATAGGAATCTTTTTTAATTTGTTATACATTGTTAAGTTAACGATTATTCCGAACACAATGGTTATTGCAAATGATATTATGTATGAATACCAGAAAATCATCTTTGGAAAAATCACATCATCCATTTCAATTACGGTCATTATATAACTATGAAGTATTTTGCCAAGTCCAAGTCCGATAATTGCACCTATTATACTTAAAATAATATTTTCCCTGTATACATAATTGGCAACCTCTTTATCATAAAAGCCAAGGACTTTTATAGTGGCAATTTCCCGTATTCTCTCTGATAGATTAACATTTATAAGATTATATAATACAACAAATGCTAAAAGACCTGCCGATATAATGAGAATTACGGTAATTATGCTGAGTGAAGATATTGTATCATTAAAATCAGAGGAAATACTGTTATAATACGAAATTGATTTTATACCGTATTTCTTAATCATTTCCGTACCAAAGGCCTGCTGTTCTTTATCGCCTTCAATATTTAAATTGGCGATAAAATAATTTTTATCAGGTTCGCTGCCTGTTACTTCTTTATAATATCTGTCATTTACAAATACATACTGGCCTACATACATATCAACAATTCCGGCTATTTTAAATTCATAGGTCCGGTCATCAATGGTTACTGCTACGTTGTCATTTTCTTTAAGATTAAAATCTTTTGCCAATTTATAAGTTACCAAGGCACCGTCTTCAGGAATAACCGCAGTTTCTTTGCTTGTGTGATATGTAAGACCTGTAAAACCGGAATACCTTTTTCCGTCATCAACACTGACAATCGTCACATTTTTAGTGGTATCCTCTGATTCGCTTTTTTTAGCGGTTCCCATATGGGATGTCATAATATAAATATCTTTGATATTCTTATTTTCTTTATATTCATCATAAAAGGAGTCTTTGTCACTCGCTTCACTGAATTCACCTGCAATATCATAGGCAAAAATAGTTCCATACTGGTCAGACGTAACTTTTGAAATACTGTTTTTTATACCGAAACCTGCAAGTATCAGCGCCGTACATCCTGCAATTCCCGTTATAGTCATAAAAAATCTCTTTTTATAACGTAAAATATTTCTTGCGGTTACTTTCTTCGTGAAGTTAAAATGCTTCCAGATAAATGGTATATGCTCTAAAAATACTTTTTTACCATTCTTAGGTGACTTAGGTCTTAAAAGCAATGCCGGAGTCTCTGTAAGCATTGAGAAGCATGAAGCAAATGTTGCAAGTACGTTTATAAGAACCGCAATCATAATAGCAAGCCCGCACATGGAAATCTGGGGAACTTCTGTAAAATCTGCCACAGTATATACAATATTCCATGCATTAAATATAATTCTTGGGAAAGTTAAAAGTCCAAGCACACATCCAAGCACTCCTCCTGCTAAAGATGCCAAAAGCGCATAGGTTATGTATTTGCCTGCAATGCTTATTTTATTATATCCAAGTGCTTTTAAGGTACCTATTCCGCCTCGCTGTTCATCAACCATTCTTGTCATGGTTGTGAGACATACAAGAGCTGCCACGAGATAAAAGAATGCCGGAAATACTTTGGCTATTGCATCCATTCTGTCTCCACAGTTCTTATAATCCACAAAGGAATAATGGGAATTTCTGTCAAGGGCGTAAAAAGTATAACCGCCAAGCATGGCATATTTTTCAGAAAGTTCATCTGCATTTTCAATTACTTTTTCTTTAACAGGTGTAACAATATCAAAATACGTATCACCGTAGCAATATTCATCTTTTGCACCTTTAACTGTAGCAAAAAGGACTGTATATCTGTCACCTGTAAATTCATCTTCTGATATGAAAAGGACATCGGAAATTTTACCGCTTCCTACGGTTGTTGTGTCATATTGATATGACAGGTAGTATGGTGTTGAGACCTTTCCTACAACTTTATATGAGGTACTCTTAAGGTTATCGTCTTTAATTGCAAGCTCTGTTCCAAGCTCTATGGGTTCTCTTGCAATTCCGTAGTCCCTAATAACACATTCTCCGGGATTTTCAGGAAACCTGCCCTCTGTCAATGTGATTTTATTGAGGTTATCGTCTGATGAAAAATCGTAGGAAAATATCTGTACAGTCTCATCATTATCATGGACATTGGTAATTACATCAATGCTTGTAACACCCTCTATCCTGTCTATGCCCTCTGTTTTGCCAAGTTTTTCTATATCCGCATCGTCAAATCCAACATTGGAATACATCTTTAAATCAAAAAGATTGTTGTTGTCAAAGTATGTATCCGCTGAGTATTTCATATATCGTGCCGACGATTTTACGCCTGTAAAGAAAGCCACACCTACAAGCACAATACCAAAAATCGATATGAATCTGCCGAAGCTTTTTTTAATTTCCCTGAAGGTATCTTTTATCAATGCTTTCTTCATTACCACTCAATCCTTTCTACAGGTATAGGATTTTCGTTGATTTCAATTTCCGATATAAGTCCATTCTTTACCTTTATTACTTTATCGCCCATCGCCGTAAGTGCCAGATTGTGGGTAATTACTATTACCGTTACATTTCTTTCACGGCATGTATCATATAGAAGCTTTAAAATTGATTTACCCGTATTATAATCAAGTGCTCCCGTAGGTTCGTCACAAAGCAGTATCTTAGGGTTCTTTGCAAGTGCTCTCGCTATTGCCACTCGCTGCTGTTCACCACCTGAAAGCTGTGCAGGAAAGTTGGTCTTACGTTCTTCGAGTCCTACAGCTTTTATTACTTCATCGATATCAAGAGGATTTTTACAAATCTGTGTTGCCATTTCGATATTTTCCCTTACGGTAAGGTTCTGCACCAGATTGTAAAACTGGAAAACAAAGCCTATATCATATCTTCTGTATGTAGTAAGCTGTCTTGGATTAAAATTACTGATATTGCAGCCGTCTACAATAATCTCTCCCGATGTGGGCGTATCCATGCCTCCCAGGATATTAAGGATGGTACTTTTTCCTGCGCCGCTGGCACCTGCGATTATTACAAATTCTCCTTTTTCCACAGAGAAATTAACACCTGAAAGGGCATTAATATTAACTTCTCCCATTTTATAGATTTTTTTAACGTCTTTTAACTCTATGTAACTCATAATTTCCTCCCTGTATCTGTTAATATTCACATATTACCTTTCTATGATTATACTGTAGTATATTTTAGGAATTAAATCAATAATCTTTCAAACCGTAACACTGATATAACATTTCTATTATTTTTTTACTATCTGTTCCTTTTATGCCTAATGATTTTAAATCCACTTCTTCATCAATCATTTCCGATAAGAAATTTTTCATATCTTCTGCTATTTCCGGATTAAGAGCCTGCTTTGTATTAGCTGTAATTAACTGGGCTAATCTGAACACATCGTTTTTATGTTTCTTTATATTTTTGCTGTCAACCTGCTCTCCGCTTGATTTGCGTTTTTTCAAATCCAACCACGCTTTAGCCTTAAATGGTATTAAGCAAGCCGGACTCAATACAGGAATCCCATCGACCATAATATGTCCGGTTTTCAGCAATTCATAATATGCATCATTTAAAAGAATTGCAGACAAACTGGATATTTCATCATCTATCGGAAGAGGCGTAAGAACTGCATCATCTTCCAATATAATGAAATCCGGATTTTTAGAAAATATCTCTATCATATATGGATATTCTTTACTCTTCGGAGATGTAAAACGATAAAACTGTGCATTCCCGGTACTTTTATTCAAATGCTCATAGCCTGCTTCTTTAATATATTACCAAAATTGTCTGCCGAATTCCACAGTTATGGATTCAACAATCAGTACAATATCTATATCTTTTGTAGCACGAAATGGCAGTTCCTCATTTTCCATAATCAAATCACAAGCCGTACCACCGATTATGACATATTGATTTTCATAACCTTGAAATTTCTCCTTAAATTTGAGAAATCCGTTGATCATTATTCCCGCAACCTTCTTTCTAACAATTCATCTACTGCTTCTTCAATTCTTTCGTCGTTTGTATTTTCAAAAGATAAAATAACAGAGATATCATCAGCACTGTTATTTTCTGAATAATATTTCGGATCATATGCCCATAATTCAAGTCGAACCTGCTTATCAGGGTCTATCAATTCTTCGGTCAGAAGTGTTGTATCATAATCTTTCTCACTAATCGCATAAGTAACAACCCGGCTCGGATTTAACATTGTTTTTTCTGAAAGTGCCGTTTCCCCTGCAAATACCATATCCTCTGTAACTTGAGTTTTTTCTATATATCCTGCTTTACGGACGGGGGTGGATAAATAAACTTTTGATTTTTCAAATAATTCATATCGATTATATTTTGACTCAATAATCTTATTGACTCCATCTTTTGTTACAATGAATAAATCTGTAGCTTCCAACTGTCTTACCGCTCTGGTGAGTGTCATTGCTGTAAATGGAAGAATTTTTCCGGCTTCTGAAATATACAATCTTTTTTTCTTACCATACAGATACAATAAAAATAACTGTTGCGTAGAATAAACAAATTTTTCTGCCGGTTTCCGGTGCTCTTTCTCATCTGTAAGCAATGTACCGATAAAGGGAAGAAAAACCTGCTTCTCAGTAATAAATGATATATTATTTTCAATAAAACTTTTTCTTCGATAATTTGATACTGTTGCAAGTTTAAATACAACCGGAACATTATCAACCTGCTGTATTTTAGCAATTTGTTTTTTCAGTGCCGGAAGAGTTGAAAGTTCTTCTGTCGGAGCAAGCATTATACAACGTTTGTTTCCTATATATGCTGTGTAAAAATCGTAACTTCCTGTAATATAAATAGGTAAAGAATTCTGAAGATTCCAAGCTTCATATTTTATGGAAAGCCCGAATACACTTGTAAACATACCTCTCATTCTCCTTTTAACTTAATTTATTTCATTTTAACTCAGAGAATGTTAAAAGTCAAACATCTGTTAATATTTACATATTACCTTTCTATGATTATACTGTAGTATATTTTAGGAATTAAATCAATATTTTTGTGGGGAATAGACCTAATCATCATAATTCATATGTACTTCTTTTAATGTCAAATACATTGATTTATATTCCGAATCAACACAATGAAGTGGCTGCATATTAATTTCTACAGGATTAAATCCGTTGGCTTTGTAAAAGGTTTCCGCCTCAGGCAGTGAATGTAAAAATAATGCTTTAAAACCGAGTACATTATTTAGTAATGAGTGTGCATAATCTATAATATTACGCATAATCCATGCAGAAACCGGAAGATTTTCACCATCATATTCAAAGAACACGTCCTGATATTTCTCACTCACAGCAAACATTTTTATTTCAATTGCTGAAATTCCACATATTTCTATATCAAACTCCTCTCCAATTTCCTTTGCCTCCTCCTCGTCACGTCTTATTCTATCTTCATATGGTATTGCTGTTGCAGCTAACGTATAATATGCAACTATTTCTCTTTCAGTCTCAACATTATTCTTGTCATATAATACGTTCCAGACAACATAGGTCACACCATCACCGGCTTGCTTATATTCATCAGCTTCAGAAGTTATAAAATCATTAAAATTCTCATAACCTTCTCCTGCGTTAAAGCATCCCATTTTAGATGAAAAATCCTGATGTGATTGTTCTAACGACATTACATCAGGATTAAAATACATTAAATGTTTATGCATATTCTTATTTTCTTTTGCCAAATAATTTACCAGCTTTCTTACAAGAATCTAAAAAATCTTTTGATACTTTATTTTCATTAAATTCACGCACAAATTTTTGGGATTCTTTCTCTTTTATAACAGCTATTCTATTAATTGGTTTTGCTAACACAGCCATCTCTTGTCCCTCCTCCTTGTTCGCTAAATTGTCTTTTTCATTCTTTCCAATTATATTCTACCACCCCAGTTACTAAATTTCAACAACCAAACATAGAAATTCTATATCACGAAAATCTCATGGTTCACAGTCTATCATATGCCAATTTTGAAATCAAGTTTTTTTAATAGTATGCCTTAGTACGATTGATTTATTCATTCATATATCAATAATAGTTTTTCCTCGCACTCTTACTTATGATACGGCTCCCCATTAATAATCCTATAGCACCTGTATATCTGCTCGCAAAGAATTACTCTCATAAGCTGATGGGGAAATGTCATATCCGAAAAGCTGAGCTTGTAATCGCTTCTTTTTAAGATATTATTATCAAGTCCCAGCGAACCGCCTATAATAAATGCGATTGAACTTACGCCGTTTACACCGAGTTTTTCGATTTTATCGGCAAAAGCAATGGAGTCAAGCTTAGTGCCGTTAATGGCTAAGGAGATAACATAGTCATCTTCTTTAATTGCATTGTTAATTCGTTCACCCTCTTTTGCCTTAATCTGCGCCTCCATAACTTCGCTGCAGCCGTCAGGGGTCTTTTCGTCAGCAACCTCGATTATTTCAAGTTTACAGTATCTTGAAAGCCTTTTGGCATATTCATCTATTGCCATTGTATAAAATTTTTCTTTTATTTTTCCTACGCATATTATTTTGATTTTCATAATGTGATAATAACACAAGAAGTCCCCCATAACAATGGGAGACTTCTTAAATAATTTATTTTGCACTGAGATATTCGTCAATACCTTTGGCAGCAGCTTTACCTGCACCCATGGCAAGAATAACTGTTGCGGCACCTGTAACGGCATCACCACCGGCAAATACACCGATTTTAGATGTCTGTCCGTTATTTTCATCAGCAATGATACATTTTCTCTTGTTAATATCAAGACCTTTGGTTGTTGAAGAAATAAGCGGATTAGGGCTTGTACCAAGTGACATTATTACTGTATCAAGTTCCATTTCAAATTCTGAACCAGGTACTTCTACAGGACTTCTTCTTCCTGAAGCATCAGCCTCGCCAAGCTCCATTCTGATACATTTCATTCCCTTAACCCATCCCTTCTCATCTACGAGAATTTCTGTTGGGTTAGTTAATAAATCGAAGATGATTCCTTCTTCTTTTGCATGATGTACTTCTTCTGCTCTTGCAGGAAGCTCATCCTCGCCTCTTCTGTATACGATATGGACTTCTGCACCTAATCTTAACGCTGTTCTTGCAGCATCCATGGCAACGTTACCGCCACCGACTACAGCTACCTTGGTACCTGCTACGATAGGTGTATCATATTCGTCCTTGAAAGCCTTCATTAAGTTGCTTCTTGTAAGGTATTCATTAGCTGAGAATACGCCGTTGGCATTTTCTCCCGGTATACCCATAAATCTTGGAAGTCCGGCACCGGAACCGATAAATACGGCATGGAAGCCCTCTTCATCCATCAGCTGATCGATGGTCACGGATTTACCTACCACCACGTTGGTTTCAATATGAACACCGAGAGATTTAACATTCTCGATCTCTTTTGCCACAACGCCGCTCTTGGGAAGACGGAACTCCGGAATACCGTATACCAGTACACCGCCTGCCTCATGCAGTGCTTCGAAAATGGTCACATCATATCCCAGCTTTGCCAGATCTCCGGCACAGGTAAGACCAGCAGGACCGGATCCGCAGCAATCTGAATTTCCGAACCGTGAAGAAGGGGACGATCCTGCACAACGGGGACATGGACTGCACCGGACTCCTCCTGGTGAAGGCGGGGCAGCTCCGGGCCTATATCCTCTCTGACGAGGGGCGGGAGATCACCATTTACCGCCTGTTCGACCGGGATCTGTGCCTGTTCTCTGCGTCCTGCATCATGCGCTCCATCCAGTTTGAGGTCACCATCCAGGCGGAGAAGGACACGGACCTCTGGGTCATTCCCGCGGAGGTCTACCAGGACATCATGGAGGCGTCGGCGCCTGTGGCCAACTACACCAACGAGCTGATGGCCAGCCGGTTCTCCGAGGTCATGTGGCTGATGGAGCAGGTCATGTGGAAGAGCCTGGACAAGCGGGTGGCGGCCTTTCTGCTGGAGGAGGCTTCCATCGAGGGGAGCAGCGTGCTGAAGATCACCCATGAGGCCATTGCCAATCACCTGGGCACCCACCGGGAGGTGATTACCAGGATGCTGCGCTATTTTCAGAGCGAGGGCATGGTGCGGCTCTCCCGGGGCATGGTCCGGCTCCTTGATGAGGACAGGCTGCGGCAGTTGCAGGATTGAGCCGCGTGATACGGCACGGTCATGTGCGGCTGTTCCTTGCTTTGCAGATCAGCTGTGTCATGGTGCCCATGGGGCAGTAGACACACCAGCTGCGGGGCTTGAACAGCACCATGGTGATTAGCCCCAAGACTGTGGATGTGAGCATGACGCCGTAGAAGCCGAAGGCGAACTGCGCCACGCCGGGATGGAAAAGGGTGCCGTGGTAGGCCCAGTTCCAGGGCAGCTTGAAGGTCCACAGCAGTGTAACCGCCTGCCTTAGCTCCCCGACTCCGGCAAACACCAGCCA
>ERZ772892.2877-NODE-2877-length-13536-cov-37.304503_pt1 | contig 13536 bp, 5 predicted proteins | sample MGYA00512126_ERZ772892 | MGnify/ENA primary metagenome ERZ772892 (study PRJEB29015, sample SAMEA2737697) | human gut metagenome | biome: human gut; feature: human-associated habitat; material: faeces | place: China | collected 2012 ... | reverse complement strand
AGGCAACGCCATAGGAAAATCCATAAGCGACGCTTTCAGGACCGACACACGAAATATCTTTACGGCATCTGTCATGGTGCGCCAGCCGATATTCATGGGCGGAAGCATCGTTGCGGCAAACAAGATAGCCGACATAAGCGAGCAACTGGCTGAAAACGACATAACGAGCAAGACGCAGAACACGATATACGACATCGACAATGCCTACTGGACCGTGGTGTCGCTGAAACATAAGGAGAAGCTGGCTAACAGCTATCTGAACCTCGTGAAGAAACTGAGCGGCGACGTTGAAAAGATGATACGCGAAGGCGTTGCCACCAGAGCCGACGGCCTGAAGGTTGACGTGAAGCTAAACGAGGCTGAGATGCAGCTTCTGGAAGTTGAGAACGGAGTGTCTTTGGCAAAAATGCTGCTCTGCCAGCTGTGCGGCATGCCGATCAGCAAGGACATAAGGCTTGAAGACGAAGATAAAGAAGACGCTTTCTGCAAGGTAGAAATGACACCATTGGTTGACACGGATGCCGCCAAGGAGAACCGTGCAGAACTGAAGATGCTGCAGAATGCGGTTGACATAAGCAAACAGACAACAAATATAATCAGGGCCGCGTATCTGCCGCAAATAGCGCTCACCGCAGGCTATCTTGTAACCAATCCCAACCTTTACAACGGATTCGAAAAGAAGTTCTCCGGTGTATGGAATGTCGGGGTGATAATGAGAATACCTGTATGGAACTGGTTTGAAAGTTCATACAAGATAAGGGCCAGCAAGACTGCCACTACGATAGCCATGCTCGAGCTCGATGAAGCACGCGAAAAGGTGGAACTGCAGGTGAACCAGAGTTCATTCAAAGTAAGCGAAGCCAACAAGCGGCTCAACATGGCAAACAAAAATACAGAACGTGCCGACGAAAACCTGCGATGTGCCAACCTCGGCTTCAAAGAGGGCGTAATGGACGTTACGGATGTCATGACCGCCCAGACGGCATGGCTGCAGGCACGCTCACAGAAGATAGACGCTGAAATTGATGTTAAGCTGTCACAGCTCAACTTAAAGAAAGTTCTTGGAGAATCATTATATTAGAAATCATGACAAAAAAATCACAACATAACAACATCTTGCTTACAATAACCGGATTTGCCATAACCGTCATTATTGTAGGAGTTATAGGTTTCTTTGCTTTTGGCAAGACAACTGAAACGATACAGGGCGAAATTGAAGTATCAGAATACAGGGTGTCGAGCAAGGTGCCCGGGCGCATTCTTGAACTTAGAGTCAAGGAGGGCGACTATGTAAAGGTTGGCGACACGCTGGCCATAATAGACGCTCCTGACATTGAGGCCAAGAAGAAGCAGGCTGAAAGTGCCGAAGACGCTGCTGCCGCCATGAACGAGATGGCTGACAGGGGCGCACGTCAGGAACAGATACGCGGAGCCTACGAGATGTGGCAGCAGGCCAAGGCCGGACTTGACATTGCAAAGAAGTCATACGAGCGTGTTCAGCGTCTGTTTGACGAAGGTGTCATGAGTGCCCAGAAACGCGACGAGGCATTTGCCAACTATAAGGCGCTCGAAGCTCAGGCAAAGGCTGCCAAGAGCCAATACGACATGGCCGTAAACGGCGCACGCCGCGAAGAGAAGCGTGCAGCTGCGGCTCAGGTGAACAGGGCAAAGGGTGCCGTACAGGAAATAAACTCATACATACACGAAACCGTGCAGATAGCACAGGTTGAAGGCGAGGTAAGCAGCATTTATCCCAAAGTGGGCGAACTTATCGGAGCCGGCTCTCCTATCATGAGCATATCAATAATGAGCGACCTGTGGGGTACATTCAACGTGCGTGAAGACCAGCTCAACGGACTCAAGAACGGCGACACATTCACAGCATATTGCCCGGCTTTCAGCAAAGACCTGAAGATGAAGGTCTACTACATCAAGGACGAAGGCAGCTATGCCGTATGGAAAGCCACAAAGAGCAACGGACAGTATGACTTGAAGACTTTCGAGGTGAAAGCCCGTCCTGTAACAAAGCTTGACGGACTAAGACCGGGTATGTCGCTAATAATTAAAAACAGATAAAACCAGAACGTGGGTAACAGTGTCAGCATAAGGAACATCATCAGCGTGGCATGCAGAGAATGCAGAATATTGAAGAAGAATCCGATGTATCTGTTCTGCATGCTGATATTTCCCGTTATTGTCACCATATTTTTTACTTCACTAATGAGCAACGGGCAGCCGACCGACATGCCCGTTGGCGTGGTAGACCTCGACAATACATCTACCACACGCTCAATAATAAGAAAGCTGGACGCCTTCCAGACAACAAAAATCGTAAAACGGTATACTAACGTAAGCGAGGCTCGCAATGCCATACAGCGCAACGAGATTTATGCCTTCCTGTATATTCCCGAAGGCACAACGTCTGAGCTGCTGTCAATGAGACAGCCTAAAATATCGTTCTACTACAGCTCCACCTCACTTACTGCCGGAGCGCTGCTTTACCGCGACCTCAAGACCATATCTACGCTTGGATCTGCCGGGGCAGCGTCGTCTGTGCTGCAGGCAAAAGGACTGACAGAAAGCCAGATTATGAGTTTTCTGCAGCCTATCGTCATCGACCTGCATACGGTGAACAATCCCGCCGTAAACTATAGCATCTATCTTAACACGATGATCATTCCGGGCTGCCTTATGCTCTTCATCTTCCTGATAACGGTCTACTCGATAGGAACGGAACAGAAATTCGGCACATCGAAAGAATGGATGGAGACAGCCGGCAATAACATTCACAATGCACTCATCGGCAAGATATTGCCACAGACGCTGGTGTTCCTGGCCATATTCTATGGCTACATGATGTATGTGTTCGGCATATTGCAGTTTCCTCATCCCGGCGGACTGCCGGCTATACTGCTGCTCGGCCTGCTTTCAGTCCTCGCAGCTCAGGGCTTCGGCATATTTGTCTTTGGGCTCACGCCGTCGCTCCGCATGTCTATGAGCATCTGCAGCCTGTGGGCCGTATTGAGTTTCTCGCTGTCGGGCACAGCCTTTCCGCTGTCTGCCATGTCGCCGGCAATAAAATCAATAGCCCAGCTGTTTCCGCTACGGCACTATTACATGATTTATCAGCTCAATATCTTCAACGGCTATCCGCTTGCTTACTCGTGGATAAACATAACGGCAATGGTATGCTTCATTATGCTCCCCGTGCTGGTTGTATCCAAGATAAAGAAAGCCGCCTTAGAATATGAGTACTTGCCTTAAGCGCTTTTAACTGAAGATAAAAACAGAAGAAGAATTAAGATATAAAACCTGATGAAAAAAGCCAAAAGCTTAATACAACAGATCAATGAGGGCATACACGACATGTGCTACATCTGGGCTGAAGAGATGAAAACCACCTGGAAAGACGAGGGTGTGCTTATCTTCTTCATCCTTGTGCCGCTGCTCTATCCGCTTGTCTACTCGTGGATCTACACCAACGAGGTGGTGCGCGAGGTGCAGGTGGCTGTGGTCGACATGTCGCACAGCAATCTCAGCAGGCAGTTCATCAGACAGTTTGACGCGTCACCCGACGCCAAGATTACATATTACTGCAACAGCCTGAGCGAAGCAAGAGACCTTGTGGGCAGGCAGGAAGCCTCGGGCGTGTTGTATTTTCCAGAAGACTTTCAGACCAACATCAACCGGATGGAGCAAAGCCATGTCAACGTGTTCTGCGACATGAGTTTCATGCTCTACTACAAGGCCATATTCCAGACAGCCACTGCTGTAGCCGGAAACATCAATTCAGAGATACAGATTCAGCGCGCCGGCAACACCACCGAACGCGAGAACGAGATAACGATAAAGCCGCTTGACTTTGACGAAGTGCAGATATTCAACACAACTGGAGGATACGGCAACTTTCTTATACCAGCGGTGCTTATACTCATCCTGCAGCAGACTCTGCTGCTGGGCGTAGGTCTGTCGGCAGGAACCGCAAGAGAGAAGAACAGGTTTAAGCAGCTCGTTCCCGTAAGCAGGCATTACAACGGCATATTCCGCATCGTGCTTGGCAAGTCGCTGTGCTATCTTATGATTTATGCCGTGATATCAGCTTACATCACTCTTGTTGTGCCACGCATATTCGGCTTCACATCGCTGCTCCATGCCGGCGACCTGGCATGCTTCATGCTGCCCTATCTGCTCTCATGCATATTCTTCTCGATGATTGTCTCATGCGCCGTGAGATACCGCGAGAACATCATACTTCTGGTTGTATTCACTTCACTGCCATTCCTGTTTGTGTCAGGAGTGTCATGGCCGCAGAGCGCCATACCGGAGTTCTGGCAATGGGTGTCCGGCCTCGTTCCTTCAACCTTCGGCATACGCGGCTTTGTCAGAATGAACGGCATGGAGGCACGCCTTGGCGACGTGCTGTACGAATACAGGGCACTGTGGATTCAGGCTTTCGTCTATTTCCTCATAACGTGCCTGCTTTACAGACGCCAGATAATAAAGACGCGACGAAAGGAAATTGAAAGACTAAGAACTGAAAGAAACTACGAAACTGCCGAAACAGAAACGGCAGAATAGACATATAAAATGCAAACAAAGACGCACATAAAAAAAATGTATGTGCGCAAAATCAATAAGTTAGCATAAAAATAAACGGAAGTCGGGCATGCACTTGCATGCTGACTTCCGTTAAATTTTTATCTGCTATCAGGCCGAATATGTCCTTACCTGCCGCAAGCAGACTGAGATTTTAATCTGTCTCTTTGTTTTCCGCAGCCCGCTTGCCGCTACATTGTCCTGACATAACCAGAGCCATGCCTAAAGGACATCGAGCCAGAACCGCATATAATAATCACAGCCCATAAGCCATCAGCGTTCAGACGGCATCATGGCGTCAGCTGTTCTTTACCTCAACAATCTTTGTAGGCGCCTGCTCGGCATTACGGCGGTTAACAACTGTTACAACAGCCATGGCCAGATTGATAAATGCCTGACCGGTCATGGTGTCAACATTAAGGGCAGCCGGCTTGCCGTCGTCGCCGCTCTCACAGATGCTCTGCACAACAGGTATCTGAGCCAGCAAAGGCACGTCCATCTCCTTGGCAAGATTCTTGCATCCTTCCTTGCCGAATATGTAATACTTGTTTTCAGGAAGTTCGGCAGGAGTAAACCACGCCATGTTCTCAACAAGTCCGAGGATAGGCACATTCACCTTGTCGTTTCTGTACATGTCGATACCCTTGCGTGCGTCTGCCAGTGCCACCTTCTGCGGTGTGCTCACTATAACTGCACCCGTTATGGCCAGTGTCTGCAGCAGCGTCAGATGTATGTCGCTTGTTCCGGGAGGCGTGTCGAGCACAAAATAGTCAAGCTCTCCCCAGTCAGCATCACCTATGAGCTGCTTCAGCGCATTAGAAGCCATTCCGCCGCGCCACAGTGTAGCTGTGTCAGGATTTACAAAAAAACCTATACTCAGCAGCTTCACGCCATACTTTTCTACAGGCTCAATGAGGTCGCGTCCGTCTTTATGAACTGCATAGGGACGGAAATCCTCTACGCCGAACATCTTAGGCATTGACGGACCGAAGATGTCTGTATCGAGCAGTCCGACCTTATAGCCAAGACGTGCGAGAGATATGGCCAGGTTGGCAGCAACGGTGCTCTTGCCCACTCCGCCCTTGCCAGAACTTACGGCAATGATATTCTTTACGCCCGGAAGCATCTTTCCGGCCTCGGGCCTGGGCTTCGACTTAGTCTCCACCTCGATGGTCACCTCAACGTCCTTGCTTACATGATAGTGTATGGCAGCCTCGGCAGCCTTGATGGTAGACTTCATAAAGGGGTCGGTGTCGCGCGGAAATATCAGCGAGAACGACACCTTCATGCCGTCAATACGCAGATTGTCGGCCACCATCTCACTCTCTACAAGATTCTTCTTGGTACCCGGATACGTAACGGTAGCCAAGGCATCCATTATCAGTTTTGGATATAATGTCATAATGTTTATTTTTTATATTTCACAACAAGGCAGTCAGTGTCTGCTTCATATACTTATTCTAACAAAATTCATGCCTAAAAGCTGGCACACTGCACATTATCGTAATTTTACTGCAAAATACGCAATAATTATGCAAATAAACAAATTTTTAATCTGAAAATACTCCGACAAAACTATATAACCAACAAAATCATCATAACTCATTAACAAACGGGCAAAGATGCCATACGCCCAGTGATGCCGCAGCCTTTTAGCCCCAAGACAAAAAGTTTGACCTGACAACCGCATACTGCTGTCACCCAATAACAGATAAACACCAAAGCGAAATCAACTTTAATCAGAGAAAGGACACTGTGAAGTCAACCAAATTTAGGAAAGAACCCAAACTCCGAAATACAAAAAACTTTTTCGCAAAAACTCATCACTCATCACAACAGGGCTTAACACTCTATCAATCAGCGACTTAATGCGTGACGAGTTGAAAACGCAACTCATCACATCACTGTTATTTCTCCATTTTCCGAACAATATAAAGCCAATATATCAATACTTTTAGCCGCAAAATCAGCCTCAACAAGCCAAATACAGCTGTGTGTGACGAGTTGAAAACACAACTCATCACACATTAACATCCTGTCATTCAACGCCTTACACGCAATTGTGACGAGTGATGAGTTTTTAACAAAAATATTTTCTGCATACACCAGACTGCAACAGCAATGCAAAAGCATACATTCCGCAATGCAAAAGGGCACATATCGCGATGTAATATGTGCCCTTTTGCAAGGTGATTAGCGGCCTTTGGCAGCATAACTTCAATAAGCCAAAATCATTCACCAACATATATAATAATTCTGCAAAGATATTGATTCCGTCTGTGTTCTCGCCTCTCTGACCGGAGAAAAACAAACGACAATAAAAACCTGAATAATAATGCCGGTTGGGGATAAAACCGATTTTACAAAAAAATAATGCCGCATGAACTCGGACTGAGTCATACGGCATTGATTTTATTCAATATAAAGGAAAAACTTTACACTCACTTCATCTTCACCTTTCTAACGGCTATCGTCCTGCCATCTCGCGTTATCTCAACAACCGCAACACCCGACACGGACGCCTGAATGTTCTCAACAGAAGATGATGCCACGCATGAAGCAGCCTGAACACCGTCAGCAGAATAAACGGCTATGCGGTCGCCTGCCTCAACACCGCTAACGCTAACCCTGTCACGCAATGGCGACCATGCGCGTATGTCCGCATTCTTATCGTCATCGAGCATACGGTTGAAGCTGATAGTGAAGCGTCCCGATATGTCGCCGCCTTCAACAGAGGTGAAGTCATAGCCGCCATCAAGCAGATTGGTCTGTTTGCCAGTCTTGGCATCTTTAAGCACTACACTTTCATAGTTGCCGGCATCACAGGTTTCAGGTATATAGAACGTGTACATGCCTGGTTCGGGCAACGTAACGCCAACAGCCACCTCACCGCCCTGGCTGACAGCTGACAACAGCGAATAGCGTGCGCCCGAGCGTGCAGCGTAAAGCTGCGCTACGCTGTCGGCAGTCATCCACTTGACGCCATCAGAGGCGATGTCGAAATAGTTGCGTGCCTCATTTTCAGGCACAGCGTTAAGCTGCAGCACGTCGGTCTTGTCTGCCCCGGCAGCACGCGTTGCTCCGGCCTGACTCAGGCCTACCGTAAGATTTGCAGCCGCGGCATAAGGCACGCCGTCTTTCTGCTCAGAGGTCTTGATGCCGACAATCTCTGCATCCTTCAAGGTTGCAGTCTGTGTGAAAACTGCATCACCGGCAGGAATATATCCTCCGGCAGTTTCGCCGGCAGTGTTTATCGTCTTATATGCACCCTCTGTGTATCCATATATCACGCGGCCGTATTCCATGTCGCCATAATTCATTGCGCAGAGATAAGGCGAACCGAAGAGGTTCCAGCTCATGTTCTCCTTATGTGTGAACTTATTGCCAGCTGACGAACTTGAGTTCCATGGTTCATTATAGTTCCATTTATAAAGCACGACGCTCTTGTCTGCTCCACCCTCACTATACTGTTTTCCACTGAAACGCACCGTAAGATTATCGTTTGAGGTGTTTTCAATGAGGAAGCCCTCTGTTGTTCCTATTTGCGCAAAGCCGCCGTCTGTCCATGCTTTTCCGTCAGATCCGTCATACTGATAACTGTAAGCAGCACGCATCTGTCCACTGTAGCGCTTCAAGTTATAACCGCTTAAAGGACTCATACGCTTAACTTCAAACGGCATTACGGCCAGGTCGTTGCCATTTACTGTTACATCGCGTTCAACAGCGAAGTTTGTCAGCGAGATGTAATTGCCGTTGCCGCGCAAACCGGCCTGATGTTCCAGAAGCAGGTATCCGGGGTTGAAGGCGTTGCCATTAGGGTAAACTCCTGCTTTGACCGAAAGTTCCTGTCCCTTGCGTACATACACCACTGACCTGCCAACGGGATAGTCATCTGCTGTAATAGCGTAATCGCTGCTTATATTCCATGTTTCAAAGCAGCCGTTATCAACTGCGTTGCGGATTCGCCTGTTGCCTATAAGGTCGCGCTCATGGCCTACTTTCATTATATACTCGTTTATATCCGTCCGGTTACCTGTCGGATCAATATCCTGCGAGGTCTCCATCAACTGATATTCCCAGTAATCGTCCATAACATAACTGTTCGTTTCTGCAACAGAAGCACGGTTGTTGCCACTGCCGGCTGCACCGTTTATGGCTTCCGCCGACGTCACATTAACCGCCTTAACAGCATTGACTGAGCCCAACACCAACGAATTATACAACAAGCCGCCTGCGGCACCCTCAACACCATTATTAACAATCGAAGTGGAAAGTACACCGGCATTAACCACCGGTTTGCCTGTAATCTCAAATCCATCTATCACGCCGTCAGCACCTATGGCAACGTTCTCCAATGAAGAGCGGCTTGCGGCAACCAACATGCCTTTACGCTTGCTCAGCAAGTCAGAAACGATGCGGTCAGTTTCTGTTTCAGCACTCCGCTCATCGTTCATGCTTCCATACACCTTGGTATTTCCAAGAGACATATTCAGCAAGCCCGTATCATGATAATTGCCGTGAACAAAAACGTAACCATTCTGTCCTGAATGTCCCAAAGCATACAAACCGGCCAAATCAACAGCACCCTGCAAGTCGCCAAGAGCCGTCTCCCAGCTCTTTCCGTCAGCAGTTGCCGTAAGGTCAGCCTTAACATAGACAATAGGCTGCAGCGGTGCTTCATACTCGTATGCACCAACATCTACCGACCCGTCAACAACTCGCTGGTTATTGCCAAGATCTTTCTCTTCAGCCGGAATTGTCTCCGCTGCCAGAGCCTGCTCTGCATAATTGGCATTGCTGCCCTTATTGAGCAACTTCACACTTGGGCGTATACGATAATCGCGATTATAGACATCTGCATTATCCGGATCGCGGAAGTTAGGACCTTCATTGACATTATCGTTTGCCACACCACGGGTTATTGCCACATTCTTGTTGTCATCGTCTGTTGTCAAATTCTGTGTATCGTTATTCCATGAAACAGAGTTATAAACAGACGGCACTGATGCAGAGGTGGTAATATCTGCTTTGTTATTGGCAAACGTTGCATTCACCACCGTGGTCCGGCTGTCGGCTCCATTAAGTCCTGTACTTCCGTCGGCAAACAGCGTATTGACGAGCAAAATTTTGCCCGACGAACCAGAAACTATATTCAATCCATTTGCCTTATTGCCACGGAAGCCTGCATTTTTAAGCGTAACCTTGCCTCCGCCCGTACTTGCCTGCATTCCTGTTCCGCCGTTTGAATTTTTGTTTATAAAGGTAAGTCCTTCTATCGTTACAGGCTTGTTGTTGGCTGCAACGTCCATCAGCAGGCTCGTTACGTCGGCATTGCTCTCCTGAGTTGTAATTACTGTAGGCTTGCTGAAATCCTGAACACCCGACTCATTATATGAGCCTTTCACATTCAGCGACTCGCCATACTGAGTATCACCCATAGACACTGTAAAAGCCGTACCTGTTGACATTCTTGGCAATGAATACTCACCGGCTTTAATATAAACGGCCTTATCCTTAACTGTACCTCCTGTAGGATTGGCCATAGCCGTCAGAGCTCCGCGCAAGTCAGAAGTTGCATTTGCCCAGTTTGATCCATCTGCCTTTCCGCTCTCTACCGTTGCCACATATATAGCATCCATCTGCGGGAACGTTATTTCGTACTGATATTCATATAAGCCTATGTCTATAGGCTTATCGGCAGAAGTTCCGTCTTCTTTCAAAGGACCAGCATAACGGAGATATGTGTCCATATAGTCTTTATATCCCATGTATTGTGTGGCATATTCGCCGGCATTGCTCCGCATCCAGTCTGCGTATGCACCGTCAATGGTTCCGCTTCCGGTTGCCACCTTATGAGTTCCGTCTCCGGCATCAGTCAATACAGATATTGCAGCAGGATTCCATTGATTGTTGGCATCATTGCCGGCTACACCTGCTGTTGATGAAGGCTTGGTAAAGCGAGGTCCGGTTACAGAAGTATTGTCTGTAGAAAGAAGAATATTGGTATCACTGTATTTTGACAAATCAACAGCATCGCTCGCACTGTGAGTGATCGACGTGTTTGTTTCGTCTGTCTGCGGAATATTCTCACCTGTAATTTCATTACCCCACATTAACGTATTTGTAATAGTATTTTTGCCATTGTGGTGGTAAATCACCGCATTGCTTTGGGCCTTATTTCTGACAAAAGTATTATTCATTAATGAAACTTCAGGAACATAATTCGGTCCAATTATTCCATCTGCATAATTTGTTCCGATGGCTCCGCCCTGGCCTACTGTCTCATTATTAACCCATAGCGTATTTACAGCATATAACCCTGCATAGACCTTAGGAGCATCAGAAACGCCCGCTACATATACAGCTCCACCTCTTGGCAGCTGAGTAGGCACTACAGGCTGGGCATTATCCACCGTGCCGTTACCGGCCAGAATGGAATTTACAATGGTCAACTTGGCGTCACGCATATAGACAGCTCCGCCGCGAACTGCAAAATTATTTATGAGACGGCAGCGGTTAAGCAGATAAGACACTCCGTTAGAATAGATGCCTCCACCTCGACCGATTTCGTCAGTATCAGCCGCATTACTTAATATGTTTGAAGTTTCACCGTCCATAATGGTCAAGCCGTCTAATATAACAGGATTAAGCGGTTCCTGATTTTCTTTTGCATCAGAATAAACTACATGATAAACATTCTTAACCTGCTCTGACACGTTGACATTGCCTGAGAGTATTACCTGACTGGCAAGTTCCCACGGCTCGTTGATGCCATTCTGATTAAAGTCAGAATAAGCACGGTTAGATAAAATTTCACTGATGTCTCCCATGCAAGTAAAACTGCCTGTTACCCCCGGAATAGATACAATATCCTGACCATCGGCTGACTTAGAGGTAATTTGTTCTGTTCCGTTAAATCCTCCATAGATGCTCACACCTTGCGGAATAACATAAGAGTTCTGTCGCTGGTCTACAGTCTCAGTGCTTGCATCCATACGACGATAACTTGGTTTATATGTGCCGCCGGCCAAAAGGATTTCAAACCTGTCTGTTTCTTTAGCAACACCATTTTCACGCACAGCCTTGATATACTCCAACGCATCATCAAGCCATGTCAGCGATGTATAGAAAGAACGCCCTATATATTTGTCCATATCCTCACCTTCGGGCAACTGCACATTTGCGCCTTGTGACACGAAGATGCGGGTAAGCAGGACGTCTGTAGGTATGGTTCCGCCTTCAAACGCGAACGCTCCGGCATCAATACGAGGCATATCAGCCTGAATACGGGGTATGCCCTGCATATCAACAGAAGAGATACCTAACCGACTGGCCATAGCGTCCTGATATTCAGTATCCATGCCATGCTTTATCAGTGGCGAATAGGCCTTCAACAATCGAGAAGACGATGCAAAGTAAAGATCTTCATTGCTTTCCATTGTCGTATTTTCAAAATTAGAAGGCATCTCATATGTCTCAACAAACGAATGGTTGACAGGATAAAATGCGGAAATGCCATGCTCAACAGAAGACCACACATCATCATCTAAAGCCTCTGTCAAGACACCACTGATATTTTTGTCAGAAGGTGCCGTATTACCCCACAATATTGAATTGGTCACCATCATAGCACCATCCTCGAGGAACAAGCCTCCACCTATAGATGAAGCAGTATTGTCAGTCACTGTACATGACACCATGTGAGCTCTGCTGTCTTTACCGGCATTTGTATTATCTGCATATACCCCTGCTCCATTTTCTGCCGTATTATCCATAATAAGCGAGCCAGACACAATGCCTCCGGGCAAGACATAAAGTCCACCTCCCTCAATAGCCTCGCAACGGGCCACAACACAGTTGCGCACATGTGCCCAAGATGGTACGACAGCACCGCCTCCACGCGTATTAGGATTGCCGTTACCGGCCATAGATGTTGCCTTGCCGTCAATAAGATAGATACCGTCTATGATACTCTTCTTATCGTTGCCGTTCCAGTCTGAAGGCTTCTCGCCGAACGTAACGGTATGATATCCGTTCACCTTCTGTTCCAACGAGCTACTATTATTTATAGCCGACAAAACAGTTTTATATGTAATCGGATCGCGCTTATATCCGTCGTTGTCATCATCCCAGTTGCCATCCTTATCGCTGAACCCACCCATCACTGTAACGCCATAAGGAATTACGTAAGTGTAGCTCTGCGGATCATCCTGATTACTTAGTGTATTTGCGTTATAAACAAAAGAAGCGCTTTCATAACCGGCTAATTTAACAATTACTTCAATATCAGGATTTTCCTTAGCTGTTATACCTGCATGCTCAAGCACATTTTGTAATTTCATCGCACAAGCCGCATTTGCTAATGACCCACCACTACGTAATCCATTTCCATTCTGAGTTACATAATATATACAAGCATCATTATGCTGTTCATAAGCTATATTTTCTTCATTCGCACTTTCATAAGCACCAATATCAACAGTACAATCTTTTATACGGTCTGTAAAATCAACATCCGTCGTTGGTAATGCGATAGGCTTTCCCTGATAGTCATTTCCCAAGGATTCAGCTCCATTATTCAAACACCATGTAGTGGAGTTCAAACGATAATTATTTTCATTTTGTGCATTTGCAGATTCAAAAGGATTATCTAATGAAGTTCCTTTTTGTGAATCCTTAATTTTTTCAAATACAACTTTATCTAAATCGGATATGGTATGAACATAACAATTCCATGCCCCATTAAAATTGTTGGTATTTTCAACACCAATAGCTCTACCACTATTACCATAAAAAATCGTATTATATATTTTTAACGTTGTTGTTGTTCCAGATGATGCAGTCCATTGATGCAAACCTCCTGTTCCACTAGAACTATTAAAAGCTACCGTATTATTATAGAACATTGCATCCTCAATAAAAATACCACCACCATTACTT
>ERZ772892.2876-NODE-2876-length-13546-cov-19.472685_pt1 | contig 13546 bp, 9 predicted proteins | sample MGYA00512126_ERZ772892 | MGnify/ENA primary metagenome ERZ772892 (study PRJEB29015, sample SAMEA2737697) | human gut metagenome | biome: human gut; feature: human-associated habitat; material: faeces | place: China | collected 2012 ... | reverse complement strand
TATTTCACCTTCTCGAAGACGTAGACTTCGTGCACCTCGCCGTCGTAGCCCGGATAGAAGCCCCGCGGCATGCCCAGCACGATCCGCGCCCCGCGGTTGGCCAGCACCAGCAGATCGTCCGTCGCAGGATCGACGGCCAGCCCCTCGATTTCGCCCGGACGGCGGAAATCGGCCATCGAGCGGAACGGAAGCACCGTGGCATACGATTTTCCGTCGCGCAGATCCGCAACGTAGAGGTTGTCCGGTTCATCGAGGTCGGCGTCCCCGTCGTCCGCAGAGATCAGCATGCGTCCGCCGACCATGAAAATCCCCTGCTGCCACTGGGGCACGGGACGCAGATGGACCTTGCGGACATACCGCCCCGTTTTCCGATTGTAGCCGTAGACGTAGCGTCCGTCGACCCAGTCGGCCATCCAGACCATGTCGCCGTCGCGGTCCACCGCCAGCCCGCACACCTCGACCTGCCCCGACGAGGGTTCCCAGTCGATCGAGCGTTTCCATTCCAATGTGTTGGCGTCGTAGACCGCCACCTGGATATTCTCCCCGCGGCCATCGTCGAAGGTTTCGATCCCGGCGTAAATCTCCCCGTCCCACACGTCGATGTCGCCGATGTGGTTGGCAGCCAGCGGCAGCCCCTCGAACGGCCGCTCGTTTTTGGCCGCCAGCCGCCCCTGCTTGTCGTATTTATAGAGCGCCGTGCTGCCCGACACATAGTAAAAATTCGAATCGGCGGCGACACCCTGCCGTCCCTCGACGGGAATCACGCGTTTCAGCCGGTACTCCGACCCCAAATTCTGCGCCCCGAGCGGCATTCCGGCCGCCAGCAGCGACGCCAGCATCAAAATTCGTTTCATAACGGTATCGTTTTATACGGCCTCCGGCAAAAACAGGGCCGGAGCGTTCCCGATGTGGAATCCGCTCCGGCCCGTGTTCAAAGCGGAGTTCCGCCTATTTTCTCTTCGCGCGCTGCTGGGCCTCCTGCTGACGCATCAGCTCCTCGTAGCGCTGCTGGAATTTCGATTTCTTGCCTTTCGACTTCTTCGCGGCGTTCGCCTGCATGATCGCGTGGATCTTGTTGTCGTCGACCATGCGCCGGATGACGAGCGTCTGCCCGATGGTGAAGATATTCGACAGCAGGTAGTAGTAGCAAAGGCCGCTCGAATAGCTGTTGAACCAGAAGAGCATCATAATCGGCATCATGTAGACCATCATAAACTTCATGCCGGCCATCTGGGGCTGCGACGACGCCGTCTGCTGGTAGTTGAACCAGGAGTATCCGAACAGCGACACCGCCATCAGCAGGGCGAACAGCGAAACATGATCGCCGTAGAAGGGAATCGAGAACGGCAGGTTCACGATGCTGTCGTACGACGAGAGGTCGTCGGCCCACAGGAAGGGCTGCTCGCGCAGCTCGATCGACGCGGGGAAGAAGCGGAACATGGCGATCAGGATCGGCATCTGGATCAGCATCGGAATACAGCCGCCCATGGGGTTGATGCCCGCCTTTTTATAAAGCTCCATCGTCGCCTGCTGCTTTTTCATGGCGTCCTCCGGCTTGGGATACTTCTTCGCCAGTTCGTCGATCTGGGGTTTGACCAGACGCATCTTGGCCATCGAAACGTAACTCTTGTAGGTCAGCGGCGAGATCACCAGCTTCACCAGAAGCACCAGGATGAAGATGATGATGCCGAAACTGCCGATGTAGTTGCGCAGGAAGTCGAAGACCGGAATCACGCACCAGCGGTTGACCCATCCGAAGATGCCCCAGCCCAGCGGCACGAGACGCTCCAGATAAATATCCGCACCGCCCGGCTCCCCGATCTTCTTGAGGATCGAGTACTTGTTGGGGCCGAAATAGAATGCGAAGTCATACCCTTCGGTCTGCGGCGTATAGGGCACGCCCATCTGCGCCGTGAAGGTCTTGAGCAACGACGACTCGGGAGCCGCCGTGTCGAAGGCGAGGTTGGCGTAGGACACGTTGTCCGGGGCGATGAACACCGACGAGAAGAACTGCTGCTTGAAAGCCACCCAGTTGACCTGCGTCGAGATATTCTTCGACTTTGCGCCTTCGCTCATGCCCAGCTCCTCGATCGAGGTCTCGTCGGGGAAACGGTACGAGAGCGTGGTGTACATGTTCTCGTTCTGGAAACCCTTCTCGTTCTGGAAGGTGGTGTTCGCCCAGTCGATCTGAATCTGCGTCTGGTTGGCCATCTCCGGAGCCATATTCACCAGCCGCACGTCGAAGTCGACGAGGTAGTCGCGCTCGGGAGCCTCCGTATCATATATAAGGTAACGGTACTCCAGATAGGCCCTCTCCGCCACCGGAAGGCGCATCACGACGCTCTTGGCTCCGTCCGCCTCCCCGACTACGGGCTGGGCCGTGAACACGTAATCCAGCGTGTTGACCGGCACGTTCTTCAGCCCGTTCTTCAGATAGAACGAAAGCCCGAAACGCGCCGTGGCGGGGTCCATCATCTCGATTTTCCGGTCGCGTTTTCCGCGCGGACCGTATTGGGTGTAATCCTTCAGCGTGACGCCCTTGATCTGGCCGCCGCGGGTGGAGAAGAGCACCGCCATCACGTCGTTCTCCACGATGAATTCTTCGGCCTCCGCCTCGCGGGCCGCCGTCAGCGACTCGCCCAGCGTCTCCACCTGACGCTCGCGTACCGCTGCCGCAGCCTCTGCGGCCGCCACTTCTGCCTGCACGCCGTTACCCGACGCCAGCGAATCGGCCACGGGAGCCGCCGCACGCGCGGCTGCGGCCACCGAATCGACATAGGCCTCGTATGCGGCTTTCTGTTCCAGATACTCTTTCTGCTGCTGGCTGTTGAAATAGGCGAATCCCAGAAAAAGAACCGCTACGACGGCAATGCCTATGATTGATTTTTTATCCATTAAACTGTCTTCCTTTTTATCTTTTCAGAGGGTGATTACTTCTTCTCCGCATACGCCAGCGCGGCCTTCACAAAGGCCACGAACAGCGGCGAGGGGCTCAATACGGTGCTCTTGTATTCGGGATGGTACTGCGTACCGACGAACCAGGGATGGTTCTCGATCTCGACGACCTCCACCAGATTCGTGTCGGGATTCACGCCCACGGCCTTCATGCCGGCCGCCTCGAACTGCTCCAGATAGTCGTTGTTGAACTCGTAACGGTGGCGGTGACGCTCCGAAATGTTGAGTTTGCCGTAGGCGGCAGCGACTTTCGAGCCTTTCTTCAGCGCACAGGGATAGGCGCCCAGACGCATCGTGCCGCCTTTGGCCGTAACGCCCTTCTGCTCCTCCATCAGGTCGATCACCGGATGCGGCGTCTGCTCCATCTCGCTCGAATTGGCATCGGCGAGATTCAGCACGTGACGCGCGAACTCGATCACGGCGCACTGCATGCCCAGGCAGATGCCCAGGAACGGGATGTTGTTCTCGCGGGCGAAGCGCACGGCCTCGATCTTCCCCTCGATGCCGCGGTTGCCGAAGCCCGGAGCCACCAGAATGCCGGACATCTTGCCCAGCTGCGCGCCTGCGCTCTCGCGGGTGATCTTCTCCGAATTGACATAGCGCAGCTTGACCTTGCAGTCGTTGACCGCCCCGGCGTGGATGAACGATTCGCAGATCGACTTGTAGGCGTCGGGCAGTTCGGTGTACTTGCCGACCAGCGCGATCTCGATCTTCTTCGAGGGGTGTTTCACCTTCTCGACGAATGCGCTCCACGCGGCCATGTCCGGCTCTTTGTCGGCCGTCAGGTTCAGTTTGTCCAGCACGACCTCGTCCAAATGCTGTTCGTGCATTTTCAGCGGCACTTCGTAGATCGTCGGCACGTCGATCGACTCCATCACGGCGTTGGCGTCGACGTTGCAGAACAGCGCCACCTTGCGCTTGAGCGCCGTCGACAGCGGATGTTCGGCGCGCAGCACGAGGATGTCGGGCTGGAGACCGTTCTCCAGCAGGGCCTTCACCGAGTGCTGCGTGGGTTTGGTCTTCAACTCGCCCGAAGCGGCCATGTAGGGGATCAGCGTCAGGTGAACCAGCGCCGTATTCCGGTAACCCAGCGAATAGCGCAGCTGGCGCACCGACTCGATGAACGGCTGCGACTCGATGTCGCCCACCGTGCCGCCGATCTCGGTGATGATCACGTCGTATTTCTTGGTCTGCGCCAGCAGCTGAATGCGGCGTTTGATCTCGTCGGTGATGTGGGGAATGACCTGCACGGTCTTGCCCAGGTACTCGCCCTTGCGCTCCTTCTCGATGACGCTCTTGTAGATACGGCCCGTCGTGACGTTGTTGGACTTCGACGTGGGCTGGTTCGTGAAGCGCTCGTAGTGCCCCAGGTCGAGGTCCGTCTCGGCGCCGTCCTCGGTGACGTAGCACTCGCCGTGCTCGTAGGGGTTGAGCGTTCCGGGATCTACGTTGATGTAGGGGTCGAGTTTCTGAATGGTCACCGAGTAACCGCGGGCCTGCAACAGGCGGGCGATCGAAGCCGAAATAATACCCTTGCCGAGCGACGACGCCACGCCGCCCGTTACGAATATGTACTTGGGTTTGGAAAGTTTCATTACTGTTTTATTTATAAATTCGTTGTAACACCGTTCAGCGCCTTTTTCCGCAAGCCCCCGCCAAGGCGGGGGTTCGGGGGCGGGTCAAACCTGTATACACGGCGTTCCGCCGTGGGCCGGCGTCCGGAGCGGCAGGGCGATCCGATCGTCAGGCATTGTTATTTTCGTCCTGGTCCTGCTTGTCGATCAGCTTCACCTTCTCGATCGTCGAGGCCATCTCCTCGCGGGCGCGCTCGATCTTCGCACGCACGTCGGCCACCAACGCCTCGGCGTTCTTCGACTTGGCGAAGAAGCCGATGTTGTTCTCCAGGAGGCCGATCTCCTGCTCCAGCTGACGCACCTTGTTGTAGAGGCGTTCGCGTTCCGAGCGCAGGCGGCGGTCGCCCGACGCCTTGAACGACGAGACTTTCTCGCGGAAGCGGCCCATCGAACGGTCGCGCTCCGAACCGCGCAGCGTGTTGAACAGCTCGTCCACGGCGGCCTTGTACTTTTTCTGGATGGCGTCCTTCTGCTTGATGGGCACGAAACCGATCTCGCCCCAGCGGCGCTGGAACTCGCGGATCACCTCGTAGCCCCCGGCCTTCACGTCGGCCCCGGCCATTTCGGCCAGCAGGGCGAGTTTCTTCTGCAGGTTCTCCTCGTGCTCGCCGTCGACGCTCGCGAAGTGCGACGCCTTGCGCTCGAAGAACTTGTCGCAGGCAGCGCGGAAACGCTTCCAGACGGCGTCCGAATGGCGCCGCGACACGGCTCCGATCTGCTTCCAGCGGGCCTGGAGGGCGATCAGTTCGTCGGTGGCCTTCTTCCACTCCTCGCTGTTCATCAGCGACTCGGCGGCCTCGCAGATCTCAATCTTCAATTGAAGGTTGTGCTCCATCTCGGTCTTCATTCCGGCATAGAACTGCCGCTTGGCCTCGAAGAAACGGTCGCACGCCGTGCGGAAACGTTCGTAGATGCGGTTGTTATCTTTCTTCGGCGCGAAACCGATGGTCTTCCAGGTCTTCTGAATCTCCAGCAGACGGTCGCTCGCGCGGTTCCACTCCTTGCGGGTGGTGAGCGGCTGGGACGAAAGTTCCTCCGTGGCGACGCACAGCCCGGTCTTGAGTTCGAGGTTCTTCACCTGCTCGCCCTTCAGCGTTTCGAAATGCTCCTGATGCTGTTTGTTGATACGGCTCGACGCGGCTTTGAAACGCTCCCAGAGCGCCTCCTTGTACTCATTGGCGACGGGACCCGTCTCGCGCCACTCGTCATGGAGTTTTTGCAGCTTGTGGAACGCCTCGACGACGGAAGGCTCCAGCACCAGCGCCTCGGCCTGCTCGCAGAGGGCTACCTTCTGTTCGTAGTTCTTCTTCAGATCGAGGTCACGCAGCTCCTTGTTGATCTTGATGAAGCTGTAAAAATTCTCGACGTGCAGGTTGTAGGTCTCCCACAAATCCTTGACATGCTGCTGCGGCACGATGCCGGTATCCTTCCAGCGCTGCTGCAACTCGCGGAACTTGTTGAACGTATGGTTGAGCGTCTCGTCCGAATTGACCAGCTCCTTCAGCTCCTCGATGATCGCCTGCTTGACCTTGAGATTCGCCTCCTTCTCGGCTTCGAGGTTGGCGATGAACGCGTCGCGGCGGCGGCGGTACTCCTTGAACTGCTCCTTGAGCTGAATTTCGGCGCCGTCCACCGAAGGAGCGAAATCCTCCTCGGCGCCGCCCTCCTCGACGAAGCGGCGGCGTGCGGCCTCGACCTCGGCGCGGCGGATGCGGTAAAAGGCGATCTTCAACGCCTCCACATCCCGGCGGATCGACTGCACGGGCTGCTCTTCGAGCATCCGGGCGAACAGGGCCACCAACTCCTCCTTGCCTTTTCCGGCGAACTTGTCCTCCTCGGGCTTCTGCGCGGCGAGTTCCTCCGCGGCCTCCTCCTCGGGCGTCGCGCCCTCGATCTCCAGCCCGGCATTCTGCGCCGCGAGCGCAGCCTCCTCATCGGCAAAGTCCACCTGCACGTCCCGGGACGCGTCCTCCTCCGATTCCGCAACCTCCGGCCCGGCGGCAGGCTTGATCCGGGCACGTTTGGCGCGCGGCGCAGCCTCCTCCCCGGAAATCCGCTCCGCGGCGGCCTCCTCCGCAGGCGTTTCTGCGGCGGGCGCTTCGGCAACCCCGGCAGACGCTTCGGCGGCGGGCGTCTCCGTCACGGCGGATTCCGCGGGCGCGTCCGCAACCTCCGCAACGGGTTCTTCCGCAGCGGCGGACGCCTCCGCAGCCGGTCCTGCGGCGGGCATTTCGGGTTCAGGGACTCGGACAGTCACGGCAGGATTCGCTTGCGCATCTTCAGCCGCAGGGCTGACTTGCTCCTCGGGAGCAGGAAGTGTCGGTTTTTCAGTAGCCATTTCAGTACACGTTTTTGGTTCCCGCATGTGCGGGAGCATATAAATCTCGCAAATATAACCATTTTATGCGGAACGCCGAAAAGATTTCGTCAAAACATGCAACAACGCCGCCCTGCGGAAGCGCGAAATCGCTGCATCCCAGCACGGCGGCGCAATTTTCCGGTCTGTTCCGGCCCTTCGTCAGCGCTTGCGGCCCTTTGCGGCAATGCGTTTGGGCGCAGCCTGACGGCCCGTGGTGACGGGACGGCCGCTGCGGCGGACGCTCCTGGTCCCGCCGCCGCGCTTGGGCTTCTCCCATGCCGCGGCATCGTCGTAACGCTGGAAAGCCTCCCAGTCGAACCCGTCGTTGCCGCCTGCCGGAGACGCGTTCCAGTCGTTCTCGGCCTTTTTCCGGCTCCGCGTCACGGGACGCCGCTCCCCGGCGTCGTCCGCCGTTTCCGCGGTTTCCCTGCGCGGCCGCCTTTCGGAGCGGAACTCCTCCGCGCCCTCGGGCTGCCCGGCCTTCCTGCGGCCCCGCGTCTCGGAACGAGGCTCTCCGGCCGATTCGCTTCCGGACGCGCCTTCGCCGCCGTTGCGACCCTCCGTAGCCGGCCGGCGCCGCTTTCCGCCGCCGTTCTCCGCATCGGAACCGTCAATCTTGGCGATGCGGCGACGGCCTCCCGAGGCGTTGAGCTGCCCCACGACCGCCTCGGCGTCGCTGAACGGCACGCTCACCAGCGAATAGTTCTCGAAGACACGCACGTCGTCGATATTCTTGTCCCGCAGTCCGCACTTGCGCTTGAGCATCTCCACGATCCGGCGGGCCGTGTAGCCGTCGCGGCCCCCGAGCGCCAGGAACAGCCGCGCCTTGCCCTTGCGGTCAACCGAGAACGAACGGATTTCGGGATAATTGCTCTGATCCAGTTCACTGCGGAAAGCCAGCCGCAGCAAGGCCCCCAGCGCCACGTCGGGCGCATAGCTTTCGAGCAGTTCGGCCGCGATGTCGGCGTAGTCGCCGTAGCTCTCATTGGCCACGATCTCCTGCAAATCGTCCTTGATCTTGGCGCGCTTCATCGCCACGATGTCCTGCGGCGAAGGCAGCGTCTCCCGCTTGATGTCGGCCTTGATGTCGCGCATCATCCAGTTGAAACGGCGCAGTTCGGCGCCCGAAATGAAGGTGATGGCCGTACCCTGGTTGCCGGCGCGGCCCGTACGGCCGATGCGGTGGACGTAGCTCTCCGAATCCTGCGGCAGCGAATAGTTGATCACGTGCGAGAGGTTCGACACGTCGATACCCCGCGCAGCCACGTCGGTCGCCACCAGGATGTTGACCGCCTTGTCGCGGAACTTGCGGAGAATCTTCTCGCGCTGGGCCTGCGACACGTCGCCGTGCAGCCCCTCGGCCGAATAGCCCTGGGCCACCAGACGCGTCGCCACCTCGTCCACGCCGATCTTCGTGCGGCAGAAGACGATGCCGTAAAAGTCCGGTTCGATGTCGATGATGCGCGTCATGGCGTCGAACTTGTCGGCTTCGCGCACCTCGAAATAGATCTGGTTCGTGAGGTCGGCCGTCAGGTGCTGCGACTCCACGCGCAGCACCTCCGTATTGCGCATGTAAGCCTCCGAAAGACGGATGATCCGCTCGGGCATCGTGGCCGAAAAGAGCAGCACGCGGCGGTCTTCGCCCGTATGGCCCATGATCTCCTCGACATCCTCCACGAAGCCCATGTTGAGCATTTCATCGGCTTCGTCCAGGACCAGGAAACGGACCTTGTCCAATTTGAGCGTACCGCGGTGGATGTGGTCCAGCACGCGCCCCGGCGTGCCGACGACGATGTCGACGCCCCGCGACAGGCGGCGCAGCTGCTCGCTCATCGCGGCCCCTCCGTAGATGGCCGTGATCGAGAGCCGCCGCTCGCGGTTGTAACTCAAAAGTTCCTCGGCGGCCTGCACGGCCAGCTCGCGCGTCGGGACGAGGATGATGGACTGCACGCCCTCTTTCGAAGGCTCGATCTGCTGGAGTATCGGCAGCCCGAAAGCCGCCGTTTTACCCGTGCCAGTCTGGGATTGCGCGATGATGTCGTTCTCTCCCGAGAGCAGACGGGGAATCGTAAGTCGTTGGATGGAGGTGGGTGTTTCGAACCCTTTTGCCTGGACGGCCGCGAGCATCTCCTCGCTGAGGCCTAAAGCGCTGAAATCAGCTTCGTTGATCATATATGAATAGTTGAAAGGCCAAAGGTACGACAATTTATTGAATATTCGCCGGAAAATCATTATCTTCGCAAAAAGTTACGCACACACGGCCCCTCGCGGGCCGCCTGACCGAAAACCGACACCATGAGTCACCGTATCCTGCTGGTCGACGACGAGGTAGACATCCTCGAATTCGTCCGTTACAACCTCGTACGCGAGGGTTACGAAGTCTTCACGGCCGAAAACGGCGCCGAGGCGCTGAAAGTGGCCGCCGAATGCCGTCCGCACCTGATTCTGCTGGACATGATGATGCCGGTGATGGACGGGGCGCAGACCTGCCGCGCGATCCGCCGAAACCCCGTGCTGAAGGACACGATGGTGGTTTTCCTCTCGGCGCTGGGCGAGGAGGGGCAGCAGCTGGCAGGGTTCGACGTGGGAGCCGACGACTACCTGACCAAGCCTATCAAGATGAAGCTGCTGGTAAGCCGCGTGCAGGCGATCCTCAAGCGCATCGACGCCGACAGACCTCCCGAGAAGGCCCCGGCCCCGGGGCTCACGGTCGACCGCGAGCGTTACACGGTGATCCGCGACGGACAGGAGATCACCCTCCCGCGCAAGGAGTTCGCGCTGCTGGACCTGCTCCACTCGTCGCCCGGGAAGCTGATTCCCCGCGAGGAGATTTACGCCAAGATCTGGGGCACGGAGGTCGTCGTGGGCGACCGCACGATCGACGTGCACATCCGCAAGCTGCGCCAGAAGATCGGCGACGAACGCATCGTCACGGTCAAGGGCGTGGGATATAAATATGAACCCTGAAACGAAAGGTGAAAATTGGATTGTCATTCCGGGAAGAGCCGAAGGACCGACGTGGGAATCCGCTGGACGCGTTGTGAGGTTACGACCTTTGATCGGATTGCCGCGTCGCCACGCTCCTCGCAATGACGGGAGAGGGGGGGGGCAGGCGACCGAATCCGTTTGTCCGGACGAAGCGATTTTGAATTGTGAATTATGAATTGTGAATCGAAAAAATACCGCCGCATCGTCGTCAAGATCGGCAGCAATGTGCTCACCCGCGAGGACGGACGGCCCGACACCACGCGCATCTCGGCGCTCGTGGACCAGTTGGCGCGCCTGCACCGGGCCGGCACGGAGTTCATCCTCGTCTCGTCGGGCGCGGTGGCCTCGGGCCGCAGCCTGCTCGAAACCCGCGTCGGACGCATCGACACCGTTTCGGCCCGCCAGCTCTTCTCGGCCGTCGGGCAGGTGAAACTGCTGAACCGCTACTACGACCTCTTCAACGAATACGGCATCGCCTGCGGGCAGGTGCTCACCACCAAGGAGAGCCTCTCCACGCGGCGGCAGTACCTCAACCAGCGCAACTGCATGGAGGCGATGCTCGCGGCGGGCGTCGTCCCGATCGTCAACGAGAACGACACGATCTCGGTCACGGAGCTGATGTTCACCGACAACGACGAACTTTCGGGTCTCGTGGCGGCGATGATGGGAGCCGAGGCGCTCGTCATCTTGAGCAATATCGACGGCATCTACGACGGTTCGCCTTCGGACCCCGCCTCGCAGGTCATCCGCCGCGTCGCCCCGGGCCGCGACCTCTCGCAGTACATCGACACGGCGCGTTCCTCGCGCGGCCGCGGAGGCATGACGACCAAGAGCCGCATTTCGTCGCGCGCGGCGGGCGAGGGCATCGAGGTCGTGATCGCCAACGGCCGCCGCGACAATATCCTGACGGATCTGATCCTCACGGACCGCGACGTCGTATGCACGCGTTTCGAAGCGGCTCCCCGACCGGCTTCGGGGGTCAAGAAGTGGATCGCCAGCAGCGAAGGCTTCGCCAAGGGCGCCCTGCACCTCGACGCCGGGGCCGCCGCGGCCGTCTCGCAGAGCAAGGCCGCGAGCATCCTCGCCGTGGGCGTCACGGCCGTCGAAGGGGATTTCGAGCGCGACGACATCGTACGCATCCTCTCGCCCGAAGGCGCCCCACTGGGCGTGGGCCGCATCTCGTGCGACAGTGCGACGGCCCGCCGCAACCTCGGCCGCAAAGGTCTCAAACCGCTGATTCACTGCGATTACCTATATCTGGAATAAAAATGGAATACGATACGATCTTCGCCGCCGCCCGGCGCGCCGGCAACGAACTGGCCCTTGTCGACGCCGGGCGATTGAGCCGCACCGTCGCGAAAGCCGCCGCCCTGCTGCGGGAAAACGCCGGAAAAGTGCTCGCGGCCAACGCCCTCGACCTGGAGGCGATGGACGCCGATTCACCCATGCGCGACCGCCTGCGGCTGACGGCGGAACGCATCGCCTCGATCGCCGCCGACATGGAATCCGTCGCCGGACTGCCCTCGCCGCAGGGCGAAACGATCGCCGAATGGACCCGTCCCAACGGCATGACCCTCCGCAAGGTCCGCGTACCGTTCGGCGTGGTGGGCATGATCTGCGAGGCGCGCCCCAACGTCACGGCCGACATTTTCTCGCTCTCGATGAAGACGGGCAACGCCTGCGTGCTGAAGGGCGGCAGCGACGCCCGCCGCTCCAACGAAGCCATCGCCGCCCTGCTCCGCGAGGCGCTCCGCAGCGAAGGCGTCGACCCGGCGGCCTTCACCCTGCTGCCCGCGGGTCACGAGGCTGCCGGAGCGCTGCTGAACGCCGTGGGTTACGTCGACGTGGTGATCCCGCGCGGCGGCGCGGGACTGATCCGCTTCGTGCGCGAAAACGCCCGCATACCCGTGATCGAGACCGGGGCGGGCATCGTCCACACCTACTTCGACCTCGACGGCGATCTGACGAAAGGCCGCGCCGTGGTCTGCAACGCCAAGACGCGGCGCGTCAGCGTCTGCAACGCCCTCGACTGCCTCATCGTCCACCGCGAACGGCTCCGGGACCTCGCGGAACTGTGCGACCCGATGGCCGCCGAACGCGTCACGGTCTACGCCGACGCGGAGGCGTACGCCGCACTCGAAGGCCGCTACCCCGCGTGCCTGCTCCGCCCCGCCGCGGAGGAGCACTTCGGGACCGAATTCCTCGACTACAAGCTGGCCGTGCGGACCGTCGGCTCCCTCGACGAAGCTCTGGCGCACATCGCCCGCTACTCCTCGCGCCACAGCGAAGCCATCGTCACCGAAAACGCCGGGACGGCCCGGGAGTTCACCCGGCGGGTCGATGCGGCGTGCGTCTACGTCAACGTCTCGACGGCCTTCACCGACGGCGGCCAGTTCGGGTTCGGCGCCGAGGTCGGCATTTCGACCCAGAAACTCCACGCCCGCGGCCCGATGGGGCTGCCCGAACTCACGACCTACAAATACGTGATTTCAGGCAACGGACAGACCAGAGAGCCATGACGGTCACGCCGCCGCCCGCCGTTTTCGCGGCATCCCGCCGCGTTCCCGACTCCGCCCCGCACGGGAGAAGCGAAGTCGCCGCGCACCGATGCATCCCCCGACGCCCCTCGCGGAAGGGAAACGCCGCCGCATGGCCCGGACGGCCGGCGCCAAAAGACCCCGACGCCATATGTGACAAAAATTCCACTTATTTCGGCAAATAATTGAACGATTCGTAATCATTTTTTGCTTAAATTTGCACATCCGTAAAATAATACATATATTTAAATTATGATTCGTGAACTTTTCGCCGTGGGCCTGGGAGGCGCCGCCGGAAGCATCGTCCGCTATATGCTCTCCGTCTGGCTGCTCGGAGGGCACACGCTGCTGGGTTTTCCGGCCGGAACGTTCACGGTCAACGCCGCGGGATCGCTGCTGATCGGCATTCTGCTGGAGACCACGAATTCGGCTGCGGCAGGATGGTTGCTCATCGCAGGATTCTGCGGAGGATTCACCACCTTTTCGACCTTTTCGGCCGATGCCGTGCGGTTGCTGCGTGCCGGAGACTACGGGCCTGCGACGGCCTACATTGCGTTGAGCGTCGCGGTCTGCATCGCCTTCGCCGCACTGGGCATGTGGATCGGAGCGCAAATTGCACGCAATTAAAAATGAAAAATTAAGAATTAAAAATAACCTGCAACCCGGTTAAATCCCGGCTGAAATCCCGGTCGCGCTGCGACAAGCCCCCTCCGAGGAGGGGATTTAGGGGAGGGTTAGAATTGGATACGCGGCGGAACGCCGCGAATTAGATGGCTGAATTTGCCCGGGTCAGGCTTGTAAACGACGCCAAAGGCGGCGACGACACCGCCCGGAAGCACAACGACGAAGAAAAAACGTAAACAACCGGATTGCAACCCTAAAGCGAATGAAACGTACGCCATCTCCCTCCCCGAGGGAGGGCCGGGGTGGGGTCAGGCTTGTAAACGACGCCGAAGGCGGCGACAACACCGCCCGGAAGCACAACGACGAAGAAAAAACGCAAACAAACGGATTGCAGCCCTAAAGCGAATGAAACGTACGCCATCTCCCTCCCCGAGGGAGGGCCGGGGTGG